>Ga0256405_10001602_pt1 | contig 60221 bp, 45 predicted proteins | sample RumenRJG_02DNA_FD_189096 | JGI IMG/M metagenome (GOLD analysis project Ga0256405, IMG submission 189096) | Bovine rumen microbial communities from Lethbridge, Alberta, Canada - RJG_02 | ecosystem: Host-associated > Mammals > Digestive system > Stomach > Rumen | place: Canada: Alberta... | reverse complement strand
GCCTTACTCCGTATGAAATACGGAGCAAAGCCACGTAATTTGAAGCATTTCTACGACAGGTGCTTTTTTTCTTGTCTATTTCTCGGGGAACAGTCCAGTAGTTTGGGGGCGATTTTTATAGTATTGTTCGTACGTGCTACTAGTGGTGTAATAGATGGGGCTAAAGGCTGCCGCGTTTTCTCTGGACAGATTGGGAATATAGAAACGGTTGTTGGCTTCATTTTCTTCTTTATTACTATAGTATTCGTCAATATCCTCAATTGAACTGCCAACAACGTTGTTATATCCGGTTGTACCAACCGCAAAAGCCCCAGTCCCCTTTGCATAGGCGCCGTCCCCAAAAGCCGCTGAATAATTACCGCCTGCAACTGTTCTGCGCCCATGACTTGTAGCTCCTTCACCGCTTGCTAAAGTCCCCACGTTGAAGGCTGACGCAGCCTTACCGTAGGCAGTCGAGCCGGGAAAATAATCGCTGCCGCCGTGACTCCCCACTCCCTGAGCAAACGAGTAGTCGCCAGTGGCGCGTACAGTTTCTCCAATAGCTGCGGAAAATCCTCCCTTTATTATGTTGCCGCTACCAACGGCAAGCGAAGAAGAACCGTTCGATATTGATGATGTTTCGATATCTTTGATCCATTCGGAAGCTGTATTCGTATCAATTCCAATCCAGTTTCCTATACCAATAGCAAGTGATTGACCGCCGTACACGTAGTTATCGCGTCCAATAGCTGCAGCTGCTGCATCTGTGTTTAGGGGGGTTACTGTATTATGACTTTCACCATATATGTCTAATGATTTTCCACTGATAGAATCCGCTGCCTGAGAACTCTGAGCTCCCAACAAAGTTCCTGCCGCCACAGCCGCGGCCAGCGCCGCACGCATGGCGCGTTTGCCGGGCGACTTGGTGTGTCCCGTCACCAGTTCTGAGACGACGACCCACGCTCCTCGCACTTCGCTGAAGATGACCTTGTAGATTTTGTTCATATGCAAGCCCCTCCCAAAAAAAGTTATGCATAAACTTGTTCTCTCTCTGATGGCGCCAGTTCAGCATAAAAGGAATTTTATAATATGGTATCACAGAACCGAGTAATTGTATAATAACTTACCGTTTAGTTGGGCTCGGAGAAATCTACAAATTGTAAATGTGAATTTTTAAATATGCGTGAAACCTTTTATTTCTAATGGTTTTTCATCGCTTCTTTAGGGGTGTAGGTCATGTTATTTATATTTCGTTATCTGTTTTCTTTGTGTTCTCACTCTTGAGCGAATGATAATAAGCAGAGAGTGAATCATCACGATTATTGTGCTATGCTGTTTTCGAAAAGAATTGCAATGCGCGCACACAAAAACCGCGCCGCTGTCGTCATGACAGCGGCGCAACTTTAAAATTTCTGTGGCATTGACTTTAAAATTTCCGTATAGTAGACTTTAAACAATCGGTATCGAACACTTTAAATTATCGTCTGGGGGAGGATGAACGATGATCGAGCGCACTGCCCGTCATACGCTTCTGCGTCTGGCATCGCAGTTTCCTGTCGTTGGTGTGACCGGACCGCGGCAGAGCGGAAAAACGACGCTGACGCGCGCTGTTTTTCCTGAGAAACGGTACGTGACTTTTGATGACGTCACGATGCGTGAATTGGCGGCAGCCAATCCTGCCGATTTCGTGGCGGCGTTTCCTGACGGCGCGATCATAGACGAGGCACAGAAAGTCCCGGCGATTTTTGATGCGTTGAAGATGCATATCGACGCCGGGGATTACAGGCCGGGGAAGTTTATCCTGACAGGCTCCAGCCAGTTTCGTCTGAGAAAGAACATGACTGACAGTATGGCCGGGCGCGCTGCTTTTTTGAAATTGCTGCCGTTTACTGTTGCCGAGCTGGACGGTGCGAGGTTGGTCCCCGACGATCCTTATGATCTCATTTTTAAAGGCCAGTATCCTCCGCTGCACGACCCGCAAAAACGCTTTATCGCCGCGGACTGGTATGCAAATTACATCGATACGTACGTGGAACGCGACGTAGCCGGACTGATCAATGCGAATAACATCGCGACGTTTAAAAAGTTCATCAGTCTTTGCGCTTTGCACAGCGGCCAGCTTCTTTCAATGAACAGCATAGCCGTGAGCGTCGGCGTGTCTGTGCCGACAATCAAATCCTGGCTGTCGATCCTGGAAGCCTCGTACATTGTTCATTTCCTCACGCCTGAGACGAATACGCTGGGCAAAAGTCTTGTAAAAACTCCCAAGTTGTATTTCGTTGACACTGGGCTGCTGTGCGTTCTGCTGCGTCTAGAAACAAAAGAAGACCTGCTGCTGAGCCGCTATAAGGGGGCCGTTGTCGAAACTTTTGCGGTTGCCGAACTGCTGAAATCACGCATGAACCTTGGAAAAAATCCCGACCTTACGTTCTATCGCGACAAAAACGGCTTTGAAGTCGACGCGATCGGCGATTGGAAGCAGCGCTTTGCTATCGAGATCAAAAGTACCGCCGCGCCTGAGAGCAGGCTCTCGGCCAACACCCGCAAGTACGTTGAACGTCGTGGCGAAAAAGATGCCAAAAGCGCGGTCTTTTACCTCGGCAGTGTCAGCATGGCAATCGGCGGTGTTGATTACGTAAGCTGGAGAGATTGGGGAAAATACGCGGCGTTAGTGTAGATTCCTTGCGCGTGGTGCCGGTCTGGCGGACGCGAGAGCTGCTAATCGCGCATGATACTAATCACGGATTGAACAGCTCATAATGCGTTTGTAGGGGCGGCGACGCGTAGCTGGTCCTTTAGGGGCCCGCGTGGCCGCCCGACTTTGCGTTACGAACAGACGGGAATGACGGGCGGGCCCATGTGCCCGCCCCTACCGTGTATTTGCATTTCTATTCGAGGATCGTATGAGTATGAAAAATAAGCGCACACAAAAACCGCGCCGCTGTCGTCATGACAGCGGCGCGGTTTTGTATGCGCATATTTGTTTGTGTTTTGCGAAAAACGTTTTTACAGCTCCGGCTCTTCCTCGGCCGTGGACCAGGCGCTGGAGAGCAGAGTGCGCTCGTCGCGCCGCCGCAGATCGGTCGTCGATCCCGGCTGAGGGTGGTGGAGGAAGGTGTCGTAGATGTTCTGGATGACCTTTTCCTCGCTCAGCTCCAGCTCGGGAGGAACGAAATCGTGCCGGTTGATCATCGCGTAGCGCTGCCTCTTGATATCCCATCTTACGTCGGCACCGCAGCGCTCGCGCAGCTTGGCGATCACGCGCAGCAGAGTGCGCATGGTGCAGCTGGCGGCTTCGCACAGCTCTTCCGGCGTGGCGGCCGCGTGCTCGTACAGATACTCCATGACGATGGCGACCTGTTGTAGTATATCGAAAGCTCTTCGGTTCATCGTACAAACTCCTTTGGACGCGGAGAGCATATCCCTCCGCAGGTTCCGGGCCTCACATAACGGCATGGAGCTGTGACAGCGGTGTCTCTATCTTGTCCGCTGCGAGAACCGGTGATGGTGATCCCTTTACCGGAGGGATCAGTTTTGGGGCGCAGCGCCGCCTTTCAGTTCAGTCGTCTCCAGCACGCGAGCTCGCAAGACAGTGCCCGGCTCGAGCACTGAGTACGTTCCCGTGGTGAACACGTTCCACGGCACTACCAGCGTCACGTCGGCGCTGGCGGCCGCATCGGGACTGACGGGCACGTTGTATTTGCGGAAAGCCTGTTCGCGGGCCTGGAGGCGGTGCATGGTCTTCACGTCCATGCTCGCTTTTTTCGTCTCAGGCACCATCGTGACCGTTTTCTGCTCGGCCACGTCGGCGATCAGGGCCACTTCCTGTCCCGTCACGGTCACGGCGCGGTCGATGGTGATGCCCAATCTAGGAGCTTCGCGTTCGCGCTTGTTCTGACGGTAGGCCAGGTCTTCCGATTCGCTGCGGGGATTGCGCGCCAGGTTGCGCAGGGCTTTCTCGCGCAGCTTCAGCTGACGCTCGGCCTGAGCGCGGGCGTCGACGGTGTTCATGTCGGGCTCGGGCGGCACGTCGAGCGATGCCGGCTTGTCCAGCGGGATGTCGACGACGTGTCCGAAGGCGTCGGCGCCTTTGCGGATCACGACTTCAAAATCGTCGTTCTCCACCTCGCGCGCCACTGTGAACAGCACGATGTCGCCGCTTTTGGCGTTTTTCGTCGTCACTCGGTCAAGAACTTTGACCAGCACGACGGTGCCTTCTTCGATCACGACGCTGTAGGCGGCTCCGGCGGCGCCGATGATCGCGCCAGACAGCAGCAGCGCTGCTGCAAGTTTTTTATTCATGGGAATCATTCTCCTTCGCGTTCAGCTAGTTGATCGTGATCGGCTTGGGCGGATCGGGGAGGTTCAGCTTGAGCTTGTCGATCAGGGCGATCACCTCGGCCGTGCGGTCAAAGCCTTCGGGCAGATACAGCGCGTCCTTGCGGTCGATCAGCAGGGCGTCCTTCAGCGGCGACGAAGCTGCCGCCGAGCGCACCAGGCCGCTGATGATGGTGCGGGCGTCGGCGCGCACAGAGCTCTTCTGCTTGGTGAACTGGTCGAGCGCCTTCTTCACCGCCTGGGTGTTGTAACGCTTTTTCCGGTCTTTCAGCGCGTTGTTGAGCAGGTTGATGTTCTTGGTCATCACGGCTTCGTACTTGGTCGCGTATTCGCTCACGGCCTTGCCGGGGCCGGAGTTTTTCATCACGCTCTCAAAATCCACCGTGTACACCTGCGTTCCCGGCTGCACGGCGGACGCGGCTTTTTCAGCCGGAGCGCCTGCGGCCGGTTCGGCTTTCTCGGCCTCCGGGGCTTTCTCAGCCGCTGGCGCCGGCTCGGCGGCCGCCGCCGGGGCGGGGGAGGGCGCAGCCGGCTGAACCGCCGCGCTCTCCTTCGCCGGCTCGCGAAGCAGACGCAGGGCGCCCGCTCCGCTGAGGGCGAGCACTCCCGCCGCGAGCGCCAGGCACATCAGTGAAGCGCAGAGATAGAGCAGTTTTTTCATGTCTGCTCCGCCTTACTTCCTGCCCTTGGCGTCGAGGAGCGTCTGCACGCTGTTTTCAAGCGACTTCAAACGCTTGCGCAGGCTGGAGTTTTCCTCTTCCAGCGTCTTGATCTTGGCGTCGTAGTTCGCCGCCGAGTAGCGCATGGCCTTCCATCTCTTCTCCGTCATGTTCGTGTTGCGTCCCACGCGCAGCGACAGACCGACGTTGAGCATCGTCTCGCGGCCGACCGTGCTGCCCACCGTGAGCAGCGTATCGTCGTTGAAGTGATGTGCCACGCCCAGCGCCACAGAGCTGGCGCCCCTGTAGTGGCCCACGCCGGCCATGATGCTCGTCGGCTTGTCGGGATCGTAGGGGAGGGGATGCAGCGCCGCCAGAGCGGCCGCGCGGCTACCCGTGTAGCTGATGTCGCGGTCCATCTTGTTGATCTGATAGTTGATGTTCGAGCCGATCGCCTTCAGCTGACTCACGTTCACCGCGTCGCCATCGTCGACGCCGGGGGCCAGGTTGGTGATCCTGGTGCCGCTCATGTTCAGCCCCTTCTTCATCGTCACCGTCTCGTTGAAGACCGCCGGACCGTTAGACGTGAACGTGCCGCCCACCGTCAGGTTCTTCTCCATCGTGATGTCGTGCTTGTACACCGGCTTGGTGTCGAGCGCCTGGAGCGCTTCTGCGACGCTGTTCTGCGTGCCCGTCTCGTCGAGCTTGACGTTGAACTCCACCTTGCCCGTGCTCGAATTGTACACGCTCGTGCCGCCGAAGCTCTGCGCCACGCTGTCGCCCAGGTCGAACAGCTGCGAACCGTTCACCGCATCCGTGCTGTTCTTGTTCACGTCGCCCTTGGCCACGTTCGTGATCTTGTTGCCGCCGGCGCTGATGCCGTCGTTGTTGATCACCACGTCGCCGGACTTGGCTTTCACCGTCAGGCCGCCGGCCGTGACCATGCCGCCGAACGTCGGCGCGTCGGCCACGACGAACGACACGACCTGCTCGCCGTCATCGTTGACCGTCTTCTTCACCGACAGCACGTCAGTCGTCAGGTCGCCGACGGGCTCGTTCTTTTCAACCACGATGCGCACCGTGTCGCCGGCGATCTTGTCAGCCTCGCCGTCGGCCACGGCCAGATACCAGCCGCCCGTGAAGCCCATCAGCTGACTCATGTTCACCGCGTCGGTGGGGTTGACGCCTGGAGCCACGTTCGTGATCCGGTTGCCGCCCATGCTGACATTCGTCGAACTGATACTGACGTTGCCGATCTTCACGCTGCCGTCTTCGCCCAGGTCGACGTCCTTGTTCAGCTTGACGAGCAGCGCCTGCGACTCAGGATCGGTCACCACGCCGATGTTGCCCGTGGTCAGGTCCTTTTCGCTGGCCGCGCTGCCTTTGACCGTCAGCACGTTGTCGAGACTGACGCTGACCTGCTCGCCGAAGTCGCCGGCGTATCTCGTCACCGCGTCGATGTTGATCTTGTTGTCCTCGTCGATGCTCACGCCTTCGCCGGCCGTCAGCGCGATGCGCTTCAGCTGAGCCACGTTCACCGCGTCCGTATCGTTGGTGCCCGCGGCCACGTTCGTGATCTGACGCGTCACGTCTCCGCTGCCCACCGACACCGCACCGGCGCCCGACTTCCACGCCGCCGACGTCTCTGTCGACGGCTTGTCCGTCAACGGGTCGTAGCCGAAGACACCGGCGCCGACCGTGGCCGCCGAGCCGTCGCCCAGCGCCACGCCGCCTTCGGCCGTGACTGTGGCATTGCTGCCCAGGATCACGCCGCCGCTGGCCGACACGTCAGAGCTGTTGCCCATGATGAACGCGCCGTCATAGTCGCCGATCGTGTTGTTGTTGCCCACGGCGTACGAGTTGTCACCCGAGATCACCGACGGATCGCCGATGGCGCCGCTGTTGCTGCCGCTCACGGTGTGACCCGTGCCGATGGCGATGCTGTCGCTGCCCGTGACCGTCGCCTGCTTGCCGATGGCGATCGAGTTTGCGCCTTCGACCGTCGCCTCGCGTCCGATCGCGACGCCGTTGACGGCGTCAGCGCTGACCACGGCGCGGATACCCATCGCCGTGCTGTAAGCAGACTGAGCCTTGGAATAGCGCCCCATCGACAGCGAGCCGCGGCCCGTAGCCTCGGCATACGATCCCATGGCGATCGCGCCGATGACGTTATCGAGACTGACGATGCCGTCTGCGCCGTCAAGGTCGTAGGGGATCGTCGGATCATCGTGCAGCTCGGCGACCTGCGCAGCATATTTTTGGTCTGCGCTTCCGGCGGTAACGCCGTGACCGAACGCCATCGATCCTTCGCCGTAGGCGTTAGACCTCAGACCGATCGCCATGCTGTTGGTGCCGTAAGCGCCGGCCACGCGTCCGACCGCCATCGCGCGCGTGCCCTCCGTGTGCGCATAGCTTCCAATGGCGATGCCGCCGTCCTTGCCGTTGGGGATGGGGTTGCCGGTCGAGTCTGTTTGGATGCTCGTCGTCCAGAAGCCGTCGGCGTACTCAGCAGTTCCCTGCTTGCCGCTGGGCGTGACGTCGACCGAGACGCCTGTGGACGAGCCGTGACCAATGGCGAGAGCACCGTCGCCAACCGCGTTGGCGTAGATGCCCATGGCCGTGCTGTCATCGCCGTATGCGCCCGAGGCGCGGCCGACTGACAGCGAACGGTCGCCCGGTGCGTGAGCATACGAACCGACCGAGACGCCGCCCATGTGCAGCTCGCTTTCGTCGACCTTGATCTGATCTCCGATCGTATAGGAGCCGTCGTCGTTGAGCGTCGCGGCATAGTACTTGTTGTTGAGGCTGTCATACGCGACGACCGAGATCTTGCTGCTGCTCGAATCGGAAGCAGCATCGGAACCGCCCCTGAGGAGAGGCGCGGCCTTCAGCATCATCCGACCCTTGGTCGAAGCCTGAGACTGCTGCTGCTCCGGCTCCACAACTCTTTCGGTCGGGTCGATCTCTTCCTTCAGCGAGCGGAAGACCACCGTTGCGCCGTCCTTATCCGCCGAAATGACCTCGGACGTGTAGACAGCGTTTGTGCCTTCGCCTTCCTGATGCACCGCGACGATCGCGCCGGCCGTCGTCTCGTGACCGATCGCGATCGCGCCCTCGCCGTAGGCCTTCGAAGCCAGACCCATGGCCGAGCTGTTGGTGTTGGCCGCAAGGCTGTCAGTGCCCACCGCGGTCGAGTTCTTGCCGGCCGCCGTGGCGGAGTGACCGACCGCCGTCGCGTACTCCTCCGTCGCCTTACTCAGCGAGCCCAGCGAGGACGAACTCTTCTGCGTCGACACGCTGCTGTAGCCGAAGGCTGTGGCCTCATCGCCCGACGCCGCGGCATAGAAGCCCGCCGCCAGAGCGGCCGTTCCCGTAGCGCCCGAGTTGTTTTTGTTGTCGTCGGTGGTCGTCGGCGTGTCTCCGCCCGTCGGCATGTTCTCGTTCACGCTGTAGTAATGCGCCGAGCTGCCGCGCAGCTGCGCCACGTTCACCGCGTCGGTATCTTCCGTACCTGCCGCCACGCCCGTGATCTGGCGCGTGATGACCGTGCCGTCAGCCAGCGTGCCGCCGATCGAGAACGCGCCCGCCGTGCTCTTCCATTTGGCGCTTGCCGCGTCGGCCTCGCTGATTTCCACATCCAGCGGGTTGGCGCCCTGCATGCCTGCCGCCCGGTCAGAGATCGATCCCCAGCCGACCGCCACGCCGCCGGCATAATTGACCGACGCGCCGTAGCCCAGGGCGACGACATTGTTCACTGAGGTCGTCTGCGCCGAAGAAGCGCCACCGACGATCACGTTATTGCTCGAATTCACCGTGCGGTTATTTCCGATGACGATGTTGTCGGCAACGGCGCCAGACGTGCCGACGCTGTTGTTGTCGCCGAGGATGATCGTGCGCGCAACAGCGCCGCCTCCGTCAGCGCCGATCGTGTTCCTGTTGCCGAAAACCGTCGCCGAGTTCGTGTTGTAGGCTTTGTTGCCGTAGCCGCTCACGATGCTGTAAGTGGCGGGAGTGTTTTCGGTTCCTTTGAGGACGTTGTTGGTTCCTGTCAGCTGGGCCAGCCTAGCGTTTTCGATCGAGTTGTTCGTACCAATGGCGATGCTGCGTCCGCCCTTGCCTTCGTTCTCGGTTATATACTTGGTAAGGATCGCCTTCATGCCCTCGATATCGTTGTTCTCGATGCATTGCTGTAATTGGGTTGCGGCCTGCATGTTATTCAAGCTATTAAAGACGCCGCTTAATTGAATCATCGCCATCATCTTCTGAATCCGACTACCTTGTAAATTTGTGATGATTGAATCAATATTCACGTTTTTAATTGCATCTAAGGCAGGTTCGAAATTTTCATAAGAATTAACGATGCTGTTGCCGGTTCCGTAGATGACAGCGCCATTACTATCCTGAGTGGTGTTTAAATTACCAACTAACGTATTGCTGACGCCATCGAAAGCTTTTGCGCTATCCAGATATTGAACTGCTTTTATAGCGATTTGAGTTCCACCATTATTCTTCAGGGCATTAACGAGGGCATTTGCTTTTGTAATTGAATCTGCGTTATTGTTTATTGTGTTTAAACTCCCGATTACTGTGGAAGCTGCACTAGTAACACTCGGCATTTTTTGAAGCACCGGATTTACCATATTCATCATGGTTTGTTTGTCATCTGTTCCGGTCCCCACAGCGGCAGCTGAAGCCTGTTTCATGTTAACCAGTACGTCTGCTAACGAGTCAGTTGCTATTGAATTCGCCCCCACAACCGTTGACAGCAGTCCCTGCGCCGCGGTATTAGGTCCCGCGGCTACGCTGAACTTGCCGATGGCGCCGTCGTTGTTGTAGTTGCCAAGTTGAGTGCCGTTGTCGTTGACGCTGTAATAATGCGTCGAGGCGGCTTTCAGCTGGGCCACGTTCACCGCGTCGGTGTCGTTGTAGCCGGCGGCGACGTTCGTGATCTGGCGCGTGGTGCCGCTTCCGGGCTGGGCGACGTAGATGGTGCCGTCCTTCTGCGGCGCGTTCTCAGCGACTTCTGTTTCGTGAGCAACGTTGTCGGTCACGACTTTCAGCTGTTCTTCCGTCAGGCTTGCCAGCAGGGCGGCGGGGGCGAGCGACGTGTCGACGCCCATGGCCTGCAGCTCAGTTTTGTGCGCGTTGATGCCGGCCTGCAGCGTGCTCTCGCTGAAGCCGTACCACGTCTTGTTTTCGTTGCCGACGGAGACTGCCGCCGCCGTCGATCTCCAGGCGGCCGACGTGCGCGTGGAGGCCGCGCCCGTTGCGGGGTCATAGCCGGCTACGCCCGCTTCCGTCTTGGCAATGGAGGCCGAACCCAGCGCCACGCCCTGGCTGACGCGGGCGTCGGCGTTGTGCCCCAGCATCACGGTGTCGGAAATATTGGCCGTATGCGCAGTGGCTGTCTTTCCGGTCGTCGAGGTCTGGCTGGGCTCCACCGTAGTCGCGGTGTTTGAGCCGATGATGACGTTGTTCCCGCCGCCGCTGATGCCGTGATAATCGCCGAAAATCACGTTGCTATTGCTGTTTTCCACGCTGTTGGCCGTGCCGATGACGCTGACGTGCTCGCTGTCTTTGACTCTGTTCTCAAAGCCGTCGAGCAGGTCATACTGCGATGAGTAGACGTTAAACGTGTAGTCGCCGATCGTGATGGGAGTGTCGGATTTGGTGCCTTCAAGCACGTTGCCGACGCCGACCATCTGCGAACGATACGCGCCGCTTGCCTTGTTGGAGCCGCCGATGGCCAGCACCTGGCCGCCGCTGACGGTGACCATGCCGCGCAGCTTTTCGGCGACCTCTGCCATTTTGGCGTGGTCGCCCTGCTCAACGGCCTGGTCATACAGCGTCAGCATTTCTTCCACATCGTTAGTGCCGGCCGCAAACAGGACATCCTGATACGAGTTCGTAATCTCGTTGCCGGCGCCGAACACGAGCGCGGCGTTCGAGTCCGTCACGCCGTTTGCCGTGCCGATGATGCTGTTGGCGACGCTTGAGTACACGGGGCCGCTTTCAGTCGTCTGGCTGCTGTTCAGCGCGCCAAGCACGGTGGCGCCGAATCCCTGCAGGATGCGGTCTTTTTTGCTTCCGACCGACACCGTCTTATCACGATTGATCGACAGGTTTGAATAGGCGCCCATGACGGACGAGTACATTCCCTGCGCTGAGGCAAGAGGGCCGATGGCAATGGCGTGGCTTGCCGTGGGGAAGTTGCCGTCTGTCTCGTCGACGCCGGTCTCCGCGCCTCTGCCGATGACAATGGAAACGGCGCCGCGTGCTTTCGCATTGTCGCCGACAGCAACGGCGTAGTTGCGGGATGTTGCTGATTCATAACCGACTGCAATGGAGCCTGTGCCTTTTGCCTTGGCATTCGCCCCGGCCGCGATGGCATCAGCACCGGTGGCGCCGTCGTTGTTGTAGTTGGTCCCGGCGCCCGTAACAGTGGATTTGACCGAGTAATAATGCGTCTTGGCGCTGTTTGCGACCGTCGCGACCTGTTTCAGCTGCGCGACGTTGACGGCGTCGGTGTCGTCCGAGCCGGCGGCGACGTTGATGATCTGGCGGGTGTTGCTGTCGTTGCCGACGGAGACCGCGCCCAGCGTCGATCTCCAGATCTTGTTGTTTTGGGTGGAAGCTTTGCCGGTCACCGGGTCATAGCCCGTCACGTTCTTGTCTCTGTTGGCAACTGAATAGTTACCCAGGGCAACGCCGTCGGCCATGGTGACATCGCCGCTGCTGCCCAGCACCACGCCGCCGTTGGCGCTGACCTTCGAGTAGTTGCCCATGATGAACGCGTTCTCATACGCGCCGATCGTGTTACTATTACCGAACGCATACGAGTTGTTGCCCTCGATCGTCGTCGGATCGCCGAACGCGCCAGAGTTGGCACCGCTGATCTGGTGCCCGGTGCCGATCGCGATGCTGTTTTGACCGGATACCGTCGCACCGCTGCCGATGGCAATCGCGTTTTTGGCTTTCACTGTGTTAACTGAACCGATGGCAATCGCACGGCCACCTTTTGCGGAAATTTCATTCTTTACTGCTTCAGGAAGTGCAGCCTCGGCATTGTTAAGCGCAGTTTGGGCCTGACGCTGTTTATTACGAGCTTCCTGATACTCATCCCATGAGATCTCGCCGGCCTCATGAGCTGCATCAGCTGCTTTGTATTCAGCTGTGGCCGTTATTAAATCATTCTCTTTTGATCTAATATTATTCCATACCGCGCTTATTTCATCACTTAGATCTTCATATGAGTCTTGGACTGTGTTCCCAGTTCCTAAAACAACAGAGCTGTTCGCATTGCTGGTCGTGTTTCCAACACCAAGTATGCTGTTAGCAAAACCATCATAATTTACCCCAGTTGTAGCAGCAACCGAATTATATGCGCCATAAACAGAAGCCGCTCCCCCCTGAAGATTTACGCTACTGCCTCCTACATTTGAGCCAGCACCGATTAATGACGAGGATACACCATATGCGTATGCCCCGTTTCCAATAGCCAAACTGTTCTTTGCCATCGCTCGCGTATCTTTGCCAATGGCATATGTATAACTTCTATAGGCTACTGACTGTTTACCAATCGCTACCGCGCCATCTGCATTTATTGATATTTTAGTTGCATATTGATTAAAAGCAGCAATCTCAGGATCCTCAGAGAAATTATACCCTATTGAGCCAGTTCCAGTCTGACCACCAAGAGCAGCCAACGAATTATCACCGAACGCAAATGAGCTATTACCGAAAGCTGTTGATTCGTTCCCAGCTGCCAGTGAGTTACTGCCAAAAGCAGTTGACTGGTTCCCTTGAGCTGTGGTTTGAAAGCCAAAGGCCGTTGCTGCATTATTCATAGCTAATGTACTAACGCCGAAAGCAGTGGCCCCCATTGCGGCTGGTTTATCAGCTGTAATGGCACGGGAAAATTCTCCAAACGCCGTCGCATTATGACCATCGGCTAATGTCTTTAAACCCCAGGCGACAGCTTGATCCCCTCTGGCAACGGTATCTAAACCAAAGGCCGTTGCGGATCTTCCTTGAGCCAGCGTGTTGTTGCCCCATGCCGTTGTGTAAATACCGTGGGCTTTTGTATTCGAGCCAAAAGCAGTGGAGTCTGTACCGAATGCCTCTGTATTCGACCCCCACGCCGTAGTATATGTGCCAAAGCCAGATATTTCGTTCTCGGACATCTGGTTTTCAGCAATTAATACATCAATCAACTCTTCATTTTCCGTATCGCTTTGCCCCGATTGCGTATTGCCACCCCAAGCAGTGCTCCCATAACCAAGGGCCTTGTTATTATAGCCAAAGACAGTTTGGTTATCAGTTTCGTTGCCTTCAACGTGATTACCGGCACCTGATACCTGAAAATCAACGTCAGTCGCCCATACGGCTCCCGCTGCGGCAAACACGGTAGTCGCCGCCAGCAGGGCGGCAGACAGTTCCAGCGCGCGGGCGGTGCGGGTTTTACGATTGTTCTTACGTATGTTCACAATGATCACCCCATGTTCTCAAGAATCTTTCTGTATTTAAGGGTTGATATATATATATATATATATATATACGACTTTTGTGCAGACAATAGTCTACGCCTATATTTAGCATATCTTAACGACAATCTGCGAAATTGTCAAGATGGTCAAGCCTTTTTTAAAACTTGACAATCTGTCAGCATTATCCGCTCCCTTGGGGGGAATTGCGGCCGTCAGCGAGATTGTTTGAATTTGTGAACGTCAATGCCCTCCCTTTTGTACGTATAAAAATCCTCTGCCCTCGGGCATGGCGCGGCCGGTCCCTTCTTATTTAATATGATCGTTGAATATGACCGCTTGATAATATGATCGTTTGATCACTTTCGCTTGTTTTTGCCGCTGAACCTTCGCCTATCCGCGCCGGCACAGCGGTCAGCGGGCCAGGCGGGGCGAGCGGCGATGGATTTTTTGCGCTGCTGCGAATAGCAGGGCACAATCATCCATTTTCTTCTATCTATTATCCGTTGTTTTTGCCGAAAGGCAAGTGACGTTCGTGCAAGATAAATGACGTTCGTGCAGGATACAGAACTTTGGGAGTGCCTGGGAGGAGTTGAAATAATACAAAACAGCCCGTGTCCTGCTGCCAAACGGCAGATGGAACGCGGGCTGTTCTGTATCGGCGCGGAGGGGCGAGGGGGCAGATTTGCGTTTTGGGTGTGTCTCTTCGGACGAATGACGGCATTTTATGCCGACTGATTTTCACTGTACTGAAATCTTTGCCGTAATCAAGAAAAGTTTTCAGTACAGTGAAATCTTTTTGTGTGCCGGCAAAAGTTTTCAGTCCAGGGTGTCCATTTCGAGGAATCGGCTGAGGGGAATGTGCTGTACGGTACTGGTGGTGTAGTCGGCTTCGTCGGCAGTGATGATGATTTTTTTGCGGCTCTGGTCAAGGGTGTTGAACAATGCGAACTCGCGATTGTACGTCGTTTCTTCGGCGATGCTGTAAGCGACCTGGATGAGGTACTGGCGGCCGTCTTTTTGGGCGAGGAAGTCGATCTCGCGTCCGTTTTCGTTGTATACGGTCAGTTCATAGCCGCGAAAGGCGAGTTCGTTGTAAACGACGTTTTCGAGGTTGTGTGTCAGGTCGGGGCGGCCGCCTGTCTGGCGGATGGTGTTGAAGGCGACGTCTTCGTCGTAGAGTTTTGCGTAAAAACTGAGGTGGCGTTTGGCTTTTGCTGACCACTGCGGGATGCGGCGGATGACGTAGGCTTCTTCAAGATAGGAGAGGTATTTCATGACGGTGTTGAGCGAGCAGGTCATCTTTTGCCCGACGAGGACTTTTTGCACGGAGGCGGCGCTGAAGATGCGCGCGTTGGATACGAGGACGAAGTTGACGAGTTTTTCAAAGAGCTGTGTTTTGCGGATGGCGTAGCGGTTCATCAGGTCGTTCATGACGATGGTGCGGTCAAGGTCGTTCAGGTAGCGCAGGACGGTCGGTGTGTCAGTGTATTCAAGACGCTGAGGAAATCCGCCGTAGGTCAGATAATCGGTGATTGTCGCTTTGCGTCCCAGCTCTTCGGAATATTCACGCAGTTCTTTCCACACGAATGGGCGCACGCAAAACGAGACGTAGCGGCCGCTGAGTTCGCGGGTAAACTCTTTAGACAGCAGTTTTGAGTTGCTTCCGGTGATAAACAGCGACGTGTTTTCAAGGCGCAGGGAGCGGCAGGCGAGGTCCCAGTTTGGAACGTTTTGGACTTCGTCGAGAAAGACGTAGAGTTTTTCGGCGCCGAGCTGGCTTTTCACTTCATGTTCCAGAGTCGCTGCATTTGATATTCGCTGTGATGTGGAGAGTTTTTCAAAGTTGAACGTCAGCGTGCGTTTGCCCTGCGCGCGCAGTTCTGTCTCGATCTGTTCCATCAGCACGGATTTGCCGCAGCGGCGGATGCCGGTGATGATTTTGATAAGGGCGCTGTCATAAAACGGGCGGATTTGTTCGAGGTAGTGTTCGCGTGTGATCATGTGGCTCACTCCTTTGCCCCTCATTCTACTGAAATCTTTTGCTGAAATCAAGAAAAGTTTTCAGTATAGTGAAATCTTTTTTTGTTTCTGTGAAAGTTTTCAGTACGATGAAATCTTTTGCTCAGCACGTATTAAACGGCTCATAATGCGTTTGCAGGGGCGGCGACGCGTAGCTAGTCCTTTAGGGCCCCATGTGGCCGCTCGGCTGTGCGATTTCGAGCAGACGGGAAAACGGGCGGGCATATGGGCCCGCCCCTACAGGGTATTTGCATTTCAATTCATGATTAATAAAGGAAAGAAAAACAGCCCGCGTTTCATCGCCGTCATTGGCGGATGAAGCGCGGGCTGTGTGGGGTGGTTGGGTGTGTGTGCGTTACAGTCCCAGTTCTTCGGCGCGGCACCACACTCGCGGCGCGCCGTCGCGGTGGGCTGCGGAGGCGGTGCCGGGCTGGGGGTGGGGGAGGAAGTGGTCGTAGATGAGGCGGATGATGGCCTGTTCGTCGAGGGGCTCTGCCGGGGGGCTGAACTCGTGCCGGTTGATCATGGCATAGCGCTGTTTTTTGGTGTCCCAGCGGATGTCGGCGCCGCACATTTCGCGCACGTCGCTGACGATGCGCAGCAGGGTGCGCTGTGTGCAGCCGCCGGCGGCGCACAGTTCGTCGGTCGAGGCGCCTTCGTGCTGGTACAGGTAGCGCAGGACGCGGTCGCTCTGCTGGAGTTTTTCTATGAATCGTTTGTTCATCGCGATTCCCCCTTTCGCTGTCGGTAACCCATTCAGGGCGGTAGTGCTGAACGGGGTGTGCAGACTTTGGCAAAGCTGGCCCGGGCGGCGATGTTGCTAGAGCTCCAGCACTGTGCTGCCGGGGCCTGTGACGCCGATTCGTGGGTTGCGGCCTCTCCCGCTACTCCCGCAGCTGCATTGACAGGCAGCGCAGATTTGAGCATCCTGATAGCCTGCACCTGGTGTGTTTTCTAACGCTTCACTGACATCATCCCTCTTTTCTTCGGCCTTAAAAGAGAGTAGAATTACAATGATCTATGTACATGTAAGGATTTTAATTCATTCATTGGCGTTAGTCAAGAAAAATCCATGAAATAAAATCCTTGACTGGAATTTTATTCTTTTGATCGAGGGGCCGAAAAGAGGGATAATCAATTAGAATTTGTATACATCTATTTTGCAGGTGTTTTTCAAAGGGGTGGACTTCTTGATTGGCAGTGTGGTACGAAGAAGGCGCAAGGAAAAACGCCTGACGCAGCTGGAGCTGAGCCGCCGGCTGCATGTCGATCAAACGCACATCAGCAAGATCGAGGGGGATCTGGCGTCGCCGTCGCTCGAGCTGCTGGTGCAGCTAGTGAGAGAACTCGACATCTCCGGCCTGGAGGTGCTGGACGCACTCGGCATCCCTCTCTGTGCTCAGTCAGACACGAACGAAGCGAAGTCAGGACCGGAGCGGTCGCTGGATCGTATCATCAGCACGATCACCGACCTGGAGCAGAATCTGGCCGTGCGGTCGCTTGCTCTGCAAAGGGACTCGGGAGAGCTGGCTGCATTGCGCGAAACGGCAGTGAGGCTCCGCAGTGCGGTCGAGGAGCGCGTGGCCGGAAGCTGATACGGCGCAAAAAGCCTTCGCGAAAAAACGTTCTGCGTGGAACGTCTTTTCGCGGAGGCTTTTTTGTTTTTTTGGGGCGCAGGAACTTTTTGCGTCCTGTTTTTGTTTGTCCTCTTCGTGTATAATCGTGCGCAGGTGCACATATGCCTGAAATATAATTGAATTTCGACAGGAGGGGATCGTTCATGAAACCTGTTTTTGCGGCGGTCGCGATGTGCGCACTAGTCTGTTCGTGCGCTTTTGCACAAGGGGTCGACGCGGTGCCGCTGTTTGACCGGCCGACGGAGGCTGACATGTCCAAGCTCGTCGGCGCAACGGAGGAGCACCGGGCGGCGTATTTTCCCGACGGAAAGCTGCGTGGGACGATCATGTCGTTTCTTGTGCAGGTGCGGGGCTCTCAGGTCGTCTTTGACGCCGGTCTGCCTGACGGGCATGTCGCAGCCGAACTGGCCAAAAACGGCCTGGCTCCCGCGGACGTGAAGACGATCCTGATGACGCATCTGCACCGCGATCATTACGGCGGGCTGGTTGCTCCGGACGGCACGGCGGCGTTCCCGAACGCACAGATCTATGTGAGCAGCGCGGAGCGGGCCTACTGGGTGGAGCAGGTGAAAAACGCCGGCGTCATCAGCGCGCTTGATCTCTATGCCGGCAGAGTGCACGAGTTTGCTTCCGGCGACGAAGTGGTGCCGGGGGTGACGGCGCTGGACACCAGCGGACACACGCCGGGACACGTCTCGTTCATGGTGGAGGACGATGGCGAAAAGCTGCTGATCCTCGGCGATCTTGTTCATTTTGTCGGCATCCAGCTGCCTGTCCCCGAGGTGTGCGTCACGTACGACGTTGATCCCGCCAAGGCTGCGGCAGCGCGTCGGCGGACCTTCGACTTCGCGGCTGAGAACGCCATCCCTGTGGCGGGGATGCACATCCCGTTCCCGGGGATGCTGAAGCTGAAGAAATCGGGCGGCGGGTACGAGGCGTACTGATACTCATGCGCGGCAGCCTGCGCCCTGAAGGCTAGCTTCGCGCCGCAGGACCAGCGCCGCGCTGTCTCATGCGTTTTTCGACGCTTTGCGGCGCTATAAAAGAGCCCTCGCGGAAATCCCGTTCCATGTGGAACTACCCGCGGGGGCTTTTTTGTGCGCTTTAAAAATGAAGGCGAAAAAATTATTCGGGCGCGCGAAATTCCTTGCAATTTCGCGCGTTTGCGTTTATAAAAATACTGATGAGACATGCACAAAAATTTCCAACGATTCGAGGGGAGTGCCATGGACGAGGAGAAATTGACGATGGAACCCGTCGGGCAGCCAGCTTCTGTTCCGGATGCAGCGCCCGGGTCTGAGGCATCCGTCACGGGAGCCAAAGACGGCGAAGCGGCTGCTGCGGCTCAGGCGGGGCCTGAGACTGCGGGCGCTGCCAGGCTGTCGCTTGACGTGCAGCTGACGCCGGTAGTCAATTACGCGCAGCAGCAGAACGGACTGCCGCTGATCCGCCGCATCGCGGTGCGCAGCCTGAGCGATGAGGAGCTGCTGAACGTGGAGCTGCGCGTCAGCTCGCCCGACGGTTTCGTTCAGCCGGAGCGTTTTTTCATCGCGCAGATCCCCGCGCGTCAGACGGTGGAACTGACGGACGCGGACGTCTCGCTCAACGCGGCGCTGCTGGCTTCGCTGACGGAGCGCGTGAAAAGCTCTGTCGAAGTCTCGGCCTGGAGCGGCGGCGAGCAGATCGCGCTCGCCTCGGCCGAAGTCACGTTCCTGGCCTTTGACGAGTGGCACGGTGACAGTTATTATCCCGAGCTGCTGGCTGCGTTCGTAACGCCCAATCACGCTGCGGTCACGAAGATCCTCGCCCGCGCGGCGAAGCTGCTGGAGCAGTGGACGGGCAGTCCGTCGTTCGACGCTTATCAGACGCAGAACCCGAACCGCGTGCTCAATCAGGCGGCGGCGATCTACGCGGCCATTCAGGAGCTGAACATCGTCTATGCCGTGCCGCCGGCCAGCTTTGAAACGGCGGGGCAGCGCGTGCGGCTCTGCGACGCGGTGGCGCAGGCGAAGCTGGGCTCGTGCCTCGACCTGTCGCTGCTGTACGCGTCGTGCCTGGAGGCGGCGGGACTGTATCCGCTGCTGCTGCTCAGCCGCGGCCATGCCTTTGCGGGCGTGTGGCTGGAAGAGATGACGTTTCAGGAGGCGGTGCGCGACGATCCCAGCCTGGTGAGCAAGCGCATGGCTGAAGGCATTGCCGAGATCGCGGTGATGGAGTGCACATGTCTGTGCGCCGGCCGCGCCTGCGGATTCGACGAAGCGCGCACTCAGGGCGCCGCCCAACTGAACGGAGCTGAGCCGGTGCGGATGGTGCTTGATGTGCACCGTGCCCGACTGGCAGGCATCCGTCCGCTGCCGCAGCGCGTGCAGAGCGATCAGGGCTGGAAGGTGGAGGAGCCGGCGCCGGTGTCCGCTGCTCAGGCGGCGGCGCCCGACGAGCTGGCTGAACGCATCGGCGAGGCCAGTGCCGATGGGCAGGAACTGGACGCGCGGAGCAAAAAGATCCGCCAGTGGGAGCGCAAGCTGCTCGATTTGGGGCTGCGCAACGCGCTGATCAACCTGCGCACGTCGAAGAACATGATCCCCGTGCTGGCTCCGTCGCTGCCGTCGCTTGAAGACGCTCTGTCCGACGGCCGTCAGTTCACGATCGAGCCGCGGCCGCAGGAGTGGCATCTTTCCGACAGCGCCGCCCGCAGTCCCGAGCCCATTGCCGAGCTGCACGGCGCGCGTGAGCTGCTGGAATCTGAGGCGCAGAACGGCCGTCTGAGAACGAGCATGGGCGAGGCGGAGCTGGCCCGTGCCGTTAAAGAGCTGTACCGCGCCGCGAAAACGGCGATCGAAGAAAACGGCGCCAACAGCCTGTATCTGTCGCTGGGACTGCTGAGATGGTACGAGACCGACCGCAGCGAGCGCGCCCGCTATGCGCCGCTGGTGCTGCTGCCCGTGGAGCTGGTGCGCAAGGCGGCCAACAAGGGCTACTGCCTGAGATTGCGCGATGAGGACGCGGTGATGAACGTGACGTTGCTGGAGATGCTGCGCCAGAACTTCGGCATCACGGTCCCCGGCCTCGATCCGCTGCCGGCCGACGAGCACGGCGTGGACGTGGTGCGCGTCTTCACGGCGGTGCGGCGGGCGGTGATGCAGCAGAAGCGCTGGGACGTGATCGAGTCGGCGTTCGTCGGTATCTTCTCGTTCTCGCGTTTCGTCATGTGGAACGACATCCGCAACCGCATGGATGATCTGGAGAAGAACAAAGTCGTGCAGAGCCTGATGGACGGGCGGCTGAGCTGGGAAGCGCCGCCACTCGACAGCTCGGCGGAGATCGACGAGGGCGGCCTGCTGCTGCCGCTGCCCGTGGACGCCTCGCAGCTGTACGCCGTCAAGGCCGCCGTGGCAGGCGAGACGTTCGTGCTGCACGGACCGCCCGGCACGGGCAAATCGCAGACGATCACCGGCATGATCATCAATCTGCTCGCGCAGGGCAAGACGGTGCTGTTCGTGGCCGAGAAGATGGCCGCGCTGTCGGTGGTGCAGAAGAGACTGCGCAAGCTGGGGCTCGATCCGTTCTGCCTCGAGCTGCACTCCAACAAGGCGCGCAAAAAGGACGTGCTCGACCAGCTCAAGGCGGCTACGGAGATCACGCGCGGCACGCCGTCGCAGGTCTACGCCCAGAAAGCCGAGCACGCCGCCGCGCTGAGGACTGAGCTGTCAGGCTATCCGCGCGCGCTCCATTCGCCCAGGACGAGCGGCATGAGCGTGTACTCCATGGTCAGCGCCTATGAGCCGCTGACGGCATGCGACGACGCCGGCATCCGCCTTGATTATGCGACCGTCTCGTCGTGGACAGCGAACGACCTGGAGACGAACGAGTCGCTGCTGAAGAGCATGACGGCCGCGGCGCAGGCGGTCGGCCACCCGGCCGGGCATCCGCTGCGCCTTGTGGCCGAGACGGAATATTCACAGAAACTGCGCAGCGCCCTGCCGCCGCTGCTGGCGCCCTATCGAGCCGGCCTCGACCGCCTGGAGCGGGCTGCTGCGCGTCTGGCAGAGCTGTGCGCCCTTGGCGCGCCGGAAAAAAAGCGCGACTGCAAAAAGCTGCGCGACATCGCCGCCGAGCTGGCCGCGTGGAAGGCATATCCCCGCGAGTGGGGAAAATGCGAAAACGTGCAGGCCGCGCTGGCCGGCGTGAAGGAGATGGCGGAGCGCTACGCCGCCGCCGGCGAGATGGCCGGACGACTGGGCCGGCACTACCGCGCCAGCTTCCTTGAACAGGACGGCGAAGCCCTGCGCGAAGAGTGGAGCGCCATTCAGCAGAAGTGGGCCATCCCGCGTCTGTTTGCCGAATCGGGCTTTGTGCGCAAGATCGCCTCGTATGCTGTCGAGGGGCGCGACAAGGAGCAGATCCCCGGCGCCCTCGACGACCTCATCGCCTACCGCCGCGAGGCGGCCGCCGCGCAGTCGCTCTGGCAGAGTCACGGCGCGCTGCTTGGCCCCCTGAACCGCGGCAATGCCACTGACTGGGCGCTCGTCGGCCGTCTTGCCGGGGAGGCCGCTCAAAGCGCCGCCCGGCTTGACGAACTGAGCGGCAGCGCGCGGCTGCGCTGCGAGTGCGCCGGTGCGGAAGCGCCGGCCAAGGCTGCCGAAGCGCTTCTTTCCGCCTGGAACGATCACGCCGCTTCGCGCCGCGCCCTGAATGCTGTGCTGAAGACCAGCGAAGCGCCCGCGGCCGAGCCGTGGATCGCCTCGCAGCGCGAGATGTGCGACGCGCTCGAAGAACGCAGCGACATCCTCCGCGACTGGATCCAGTGGAACAGCCTGTGCGCGCAGGCCGTCTCGCGCGGCCTTGAGCCGGTCGTCGCGGCCTATCGCGCCGGCCTTGCGCATGATGCGGTGCTTCCGGCCTACCGCAAGGTGCTGCTGCGCACGCTCATCGAGGACGCGATCGACGGCGATCCCGTGCTGAACCGCTTCTCGGGCGCGGTCTTCGACGAGAAGATCAGGCAGCTCAAAGCGCTCATCGACGAGCTGTCAGAGCTGTGCAAACAGGAAGCCTATAACACGCTTGCCGCGAAAGTGCCCAACTTCGCCCGCGAAGCGTCGCAGAACTCGGAGCTGGGCATCCTGCAGCGCGCCATCCGCTCCGGCGGCCGCAACCTGAGCATCCGCCGCCTCTTCGAGCAGCTGCCCAATCTGCTGCCGCGGCTGTGTCCGTGCATGCTGATGAGCCCCATCTCGGCCGCGCAGTATCTTGATCCGCGGCGCGAGATGTTCGACTGCGTCATCTTCGACGAAGCCTCGCAGCTCACCACCAGCAAAGCCGTCGGCGCGCTGGCCCGCGGCCGCGATGCCGTGATCGTCGGCGATCCCCGGCAGATGCCTCCGACGAGCTTCTTCATGACCAGCACTGACGAGAGCGAGGAAGATCCCGAAGTGGCCGACCTCACCAGCATCCTTGACGACTGCCTGGCCCTCGGCCTGCCCGAGACGCACCTGCTCTGGCACTACCGAAGCCGCCACGAGAGCCTGATCGCGTTCAGCAACAATCAGTTCTATGAAAACAAACTGTACACCTTCCCGTCGGTGAACGACCGCATCTCCAAAGTCAGCTTCGTCCACGTCGACGGCCAGTTCGACCGCGGACGCACCCGCTCCAACCGCGCCGAGGCCGAGGCCGTCGTCGCCGAGGTGATCCGCCGTGCCAAAGATCCCGAGCTTCGCAAAGAAAGCATCGGCATCGTCACGTTCAACATCGGCCAGCAGAACCTGATCGACGACCTCTTTGAAGAGGCGCGCGGCCGCGATCTGGAGCTGGAAAAGTGGTATCAGCAGTTGGCCGAGCCGCTGTTCATCAAGAACCTTGAGAACGTGCAGGGCGACGAGCGTGACGTGATCCTCTTCTCCGTCGGCTTCGGCGCCGACAGGGAAGGCCGCGTCAGCATGAACTTCGGCCCCATCAACCAGGTCGGCGGCTGGCGGCGCCTCAACGTCGCCGTGTCGCGCTCCAGGACCGAGATGATGGTCTTCTCGTCGCTGCTGCCTGAGCAGATCGACCTGGGGCGCACCGCTTCCGAGGGCGTCGCTGCGCTGAAAGCGTTCCTGCAGTACGCACGCACCGGCTATCTGCCCGTGCGCGCGGCTTCCGCTCCCGGCGCGGCGCAGACGCATCCCGCTCACGGCGTGAGCGACGAGATCTGCGCCTTCCTGAAGGCTCAGGGATTCGAGACGCAGCAGCAGGTGGGACACTCCAAGTTCCACATCGACATCGGCGTCATCGATCCCGACATGCCGGAGGAGTATCTGCTCGGCATCCTGCTCGACGGCGAGACCTACCGAGACGCGAAGACCGTGCGCGACCGCGAGTTCGCTCAGATCGGCGTGCTCAGGGGACTGGGCTGGAACATCGAGCGCGTCTGGACGATGGACTGGTGGGACAACAAAAAGCGCGAGCTGGCCCGCCTGGGCGAGCGTGCACAGACTTTGCGCCGCGAACGCCAGGAAGCCCGCGAGGCCGCTCGACTGGCCGCCGAAGAAGCTGCACGAGCTGCTGCCGAGGCCGAAGAAGCCGCCGCGCTGAACGGCGAAGCGGCCGCTGAGAGCGAGCGCGTTCCCGCCGCGCCGGCTGAAAGCGAAGCCCCTGCCGCCCAGGCGGAAGACGCTCACGTCCCTGCCGCCGGGCTGCCGCAGCCCGATGCCGAAACGATGACCGACAGCCGCGAGCTGGCCGCATCTCTTCCTGCAAGCGCCGAACCGGCCATGCCGGAAGCCGAGCCGGACGAGCCTGACGAAGCGGCCGTGACTGCGCCGCAGCAGCCTGTCGAGAACGAACAGCCGCCGGCAGAACCTGAATCGAACGCCGCCCCTTACCTCGCCGCGCGTTTGAACGAACGCAAGCTTTCCACCGCCGAGTTCCTGGAGAGGCGTCACGAGAAGATGATCCTCGACCGCCTCGGCCAGATCATCGCTGCCGAAGCGCCGCTGTCCTCGCGGCTGCTCACCCGCCGCCTGCTTCAGAGCCTTGGCATGAGCCGCCTCAGCCCCCGCGCGCAGGAGCATCTCGACGCGCTGGTTTCCTCGCTTGGCCTGAAAACGGCCGAGTGGGAGGGCACCGTGTATTACTGGACGGCCGATCAGGAGCCGGAGACCTACGACGCCTACCGCGTCAGCGGCATCGGCGTGAACAAGCGCGACGCGGCCGACGTGCCCCCGTGGGAGGCAGCGGCCGCTGTGCGCGACGTGCTGCGGAACCAGATCGCCCTGCCGGGAAACGACCTTGTGCGCGAGACGGCCAAGCTGCTCGGCTACACCAGAATGGGCAGCAACGTTACCGCCGCCGCCACCGCCGGGCTGGCCATGGCGACGCAGCGCGGCGACGTCACCCTCGACCGCAACGGCCACTGCGTACTGGCAAAAGAGTAAATCGGGATCGCAAAACAGAGGCAAATAATAACCCCCGCGCCGGGGAGAATGTTCCGCACGAAACGTTCTCCCCGGCGCGGGGGTTTTTGCACTAATATCGAATTTCGAAATCACAGTCCCTTGACGAACAGGGCCCTGATGGCGTTGAGCACGGCCAGGACCATCACGCCCACGTCGGCGAAGACGGCCAGCCACAGGCCGGCGAAGCCGAGGGCTCCGGCGGCGAGGCAGAGGAGCTTGATGCCGATGGCGAAATACGTGTTCTGCCTGACGATGCGCAGGCACTTGCGCGAGATGCGGATGGCGGTGGCGATGCGCAGAGGATCGTCGTCCATCAGCACGACGTCAGCGGCTTCGATGGCGGCATCAGATCCCATCGCGCCCATGGCGATGCCGATGTCGGCGCGCGAGAGCACGGGCGCGTCGTTGATGCCGTCGCCGACGAAGGCCAGCTTTTCGCCGCGTGGCTGAGCGGCGAGCAGTTCTTCGACGGCGGCCACTTTGCCGTCGGGCAGCAGCTCGGCGCGATAATCGGTGATGCCCAGCTCCGCGGCGATGGCGCGGGCGCTTTCTTCGCGGTCGCCGGTGAGCATGACGGTCTTTTTCACGCCGGCGTCTTTCAGGCGGCGCATGGCTTCGGCCGAGGTGGGGCGCACCACGTCGCTGACGACGATGTGCCCGGCGTACTCGCCGCCCACGGCCATGTGGACGATCGAGCCGTGGCTGTGACAGGGGATGAAGGGCACGCCGAGGCGCTCCATCAGCTTGGCGTTGCCGGCGGCGACGGGGATGCCGTCGACGGTCGCGGTGACGCCTTCGCCGCTGTACTCGTGGATGTCGGTCACGCGCGAGCGGTCGATAGGCTTGCCCCAGGCAGTGCGCAGCGAGGCACTGATGGGGTGAGGCGAGGCGCTTTCGGCCAGGGCTGCGTATTCAAGCAGCTTGTCCTGAGCAAGCGGGGAGTGGTGTACGCCGCTGACTTCGAACACGCCCCGCGTGAGCGTCCCGGTCTTGTCGAAGGCGACGGCCGTCACGTTGGAGAGCGTTTCGAGGAAGTTGGAGCCCTTGACGAGCACGCCGGCCTTGCTGGCGCCGCCGAGGCCCGCGAAGAATGAGAGCGGGATGCTGACGACGAGCGCGCACGGGCAGCTGATGACGAGGAAGGTGAGCGCTCGGTAGATCCAGTCGGCCCACGCGGGGCTGAGCCCCATGACAAGACGCGCCAGCGGCGGCAGCAGCGCGAGGGCGAGGGCAGAGACGCATACGGCGGGGGTGTACACGCGGGCAAAGCGCGTGATGAACTCCTCGGATTTCGACTTGCGCGAGCTGGCGTTCTCGACCAGGTCGAGGATCTTCGACACGGTCGACTCGCCGAACTCCTTGGTCGTGCGCACGGAGAGGACGCCGCTCATGTTGACGCAGCCGGAAAGGATCTCGTCGCCCGTCTTCACCGATCTGGGGGCGCTTTCGCCGGTCAGGGCGGCCGTGTCGAGCGTGGAATCGCCGCTGACGACGACGCCGTCGATGGGCACTTTTTCGCCCGGACGCACGACGATGACTGTGCCGACGGCCACCTCGTCAGGATCGGCCTGAACGAGCTCGCCGTCGCGCTCAACGTTGGCGTAGTCGGGGCGGATGTCCATCAGCGCGGTGATGTTGCGGCGGCTGCGGCCGACGGCGATGCTCTGGAACAGCTCGCCGACCTGGTAGAACAGCATCACGGCCACCGCCTCGACGTAATCGTTGCCGCCGGAAACGGCCAGCGCCAGCGCGCCGCCGGTGGCGACAGCCATGAGGAAGTTCTCGTCAAAGACCTGACGGTTGCGGATGCCCTTGGCTGCCTTGATCAGGATGTCGCCGCCCACGGTCAGGTAGGGGACCAGGTACAGCGCAAAGCGCGCGATGCCCGCAGGCGGCGCGTAAAAGTGCAGCGCGATCATCATCGCTGCGGCGGCAAGGATGCGCACGAGCGATTTTTTCTGTTTTTTGTTCATGAGTCGATGCTCCTCTTAATTAAAAAGCGCGTTCCCCCGTGCAAAAAGGGGGAACGCGCGAATGCGTTTACAGATAGATTTCGCAGTCGTCCTCGACCTTTTTGCAGTTTGCCAGGACTTCCTTCATGACCGACGCGGGCTCCGCGCCGTCTTCAAATTCCACGTTCATCTTCAGCAGCATGAAGTTGACGGAAGCGTCCTTCACGCCCGCCGTGTCCTTTGCGGCCTGCTCCATCTTGGCGGCGCAGTTGGCGCAGTCAACCTCGATCTTGTACGTCTTTTTCATAGAAAACCGCTCCTTTTGAGATGAAGAGATGAACGATTAAGCAATCGTTTAATCGTTAATGCGACTATACCCCCCAAATGCCGCGCTGTCAAGAGGGGAAACGCGCGTTGACAAAACGGATTATTTTGCGTAGACTGCGCACAGAGGTGCGAAACTGAAAAAAATTTTCATTTTCGGAAGTGAGACCATGAATTTAATCGACAGACCTGAGTATATGCAGAGGCTTCTTGACCTGACGGGGACTCCTGATATCAAGATCATCACCGGGATACGGCGCTGCGGCAAGTCGGAGCTGATGAAAGCCTATATCCGCAGGATCGCGGAAGCTCAGCCGGAGGCAAACATCATCTTTGTGGATTTTTTCGATCTCAAGTACGAAGCCCTCAAAGAATATCATGCGCTGTACGACTACATCGAGAGCCATTACGTTTTGGGAAAGCAGAACTTCGTTTTTGTGGACGAGGTGCAGCTGTGCGACAAATTTGAGCTGGCTGTCAACAGCCTGCATCGTTCTCATAAATACGATCTCTACCTCACCGGCTCCAACGCATTTCTCCTCAGCTCCGATCTGGCGACGCTGTTTACTGGCAGATTTGTCGAGATTCACGTCTTTCCGTTCAGCTTTGCGGAATATTGCCGTTATTATGCGGATGAGACAGACACGGCAAAACTTTTTGACGAGTACGTGATCAAAGGCGGATTGGCCGGTTCCTATGAGTATCGAACCGAGCTGGACCGAGTTCATTATCTCCGCGACGTGTACGACACCATCATCAACCGCGACCTGGTTGCGAAATATAAGCTGCCAGACACCGCAACGCTGGAACATCTGGCAGAGTTCATGATGGATAACATTTCTAATCTGACCTCGCCCAACAACATCGCTGAAACGCTGTCGGCCGACGTTGTTGCTACAAACCATAAGACAGTTGGCAATTACATCAGGTATCTGTGCGATGCGTTTGTCTTTTACGGCGTGCGCAGATATGACATCCGCGGCAAGAAATACCTGAAAACCTCTGTGAAATACTATCTGAGCGACACCGGCATCCGCTTTGCCCGACTTGGCAGAAGAAATCTCGATTACGGCCGGATGTATGAAAACATCGTTTGCATCGAACTGATGCGCAGAGGATACGAAGTCTATGTCGGCAAACTGTATCAGAAAGAAGTCGATTTCGTGGCCCTTCGAGGGGACGAAAAAATTTATATCCAGGTGAGCGACGATCTATCACGTCGCGAGACCTTTGAACGGGAATGCGATCCCCTCCTGAGGATCAAAGACGCTTACCCAAAGATGATTCTTGCCAATACGAAGCATGAAACCTATGATTATGAGGGGATCAAAATCCATAACCTGGCAAATTGGCTGCTGCAGAGAAACTGACCTTCGCGGCCTGAGCGCGCCAGACAGAAAAATTAAGAGTAAGGAGACAATCACACGTGACCGAATACATTCCTCCCCACGACCATGGGCAAATGATCGAGCACTTGCACGAACATTTGCCGCCTGCCGCCGACTTTCTGGCCGTCAGCGACCTGTTCAAGCAGCTGTGCGACGCCAGCCGCCTGCGCATCTTCTGGCTGCTGTGCCACGGTGAAGAGTGCGTGACGAACATCTCTGCCCTGGTGGAGATGAGCAGCCCGGCTGTGTCGCACCATCTGCGCCAGCTCAAGGCAGCGGGGCTGATCGAAAGCCGGAGATCGGGCAAGGAAGTGTTTTACCGCGCTGCGGACACGGAAACCGCGCGCATGCTGCACCGCGTCATCGAAGAGACGATGCAGATGGTCTGCCCGCTCTTTAATTAGTAATCAGTAATTAGTAATTGAAGGCTGAGGAGCGGTGCGGGGCGCTTGGGCTAGTCCCGTGTCATAGCGCGCGCCGGGAAAAGTTGCAAAGACGAAAAACAGCGGAGCTGCATCGGAAATGTCGATTCAGCTCCGCTGTTTAATTACTAATTACTCATTACTAATTATTAATTGCTTTTATCTCACTTCGCTGCCCTTGTCCTTGCGGATGACGTCGTGAGCGCCGCCTTCGACGATGCTCGTGGCGCTGACCAGCGTCAGCTTGGCCTTCTGCTGGAGCTCGGGGATGGAGAGCGCGCCGCAGTTGCACATCGTCGACTTGATCTTGAGGCAGGTCTTTTCAACGTTTTCCTTGAGCGGACCGGCGTAGGGCACGTAGCTGTCGACGCCTTCCTCGAACGAGAGCTTGCCGCTGCCGCCGAGGTCGTAGCGCTGCCAGTTGCGCGCGCGGTTGCTTCCTTCGCCCCAGTACTCCTTGACGAACGTGCCGCCCACGAGCAGCTTGGCCGTGGGGCTCTCGTCGAAGCGGGCGAAGTAGCGCCCCAGCATGACGAAATCCGCGCCCATCGCCAGCGCCAGCGTGATGTGGTGGTCGTAGACGATGCCGCCGTCGGAGCAGACGGGGATGTAGATGCCGGTCTTCTTGAAATACTCGTCGCGCGCCTGGCACACCTCGATCACCGCGGTGGCCTGGCCGCGGCCGATACCCTTCGTCTCGCGCGTGATGCAGATCGAGCCGCCGCCGATGCCGACTTTGATGAAATCAGCGCCGCACTCGGCGAGGAAGTTGAAGCCCTCGCGGTCGACCACGTTGCCGGCGCCGACTTTGACGCTGTCGCCGTAGTTCTCGCGGATCCAGGCGAGCGTCAGCTTCTGCCACTCGGAAAAGCCCTCGGACGAGTCGATGCAGAGCACGTCGGCTCCCGCGGCGACGAGGGCGGGAACGCGCTCTTTGTAGTCGCGCGTGTTGATGCCCGCGCCGACGACGTAGCGCTTGTTGGCGTCGAGCAGCTCGTTGGGGTTCTCCTTGTGCTCTGAGTAGTCCTTGCGGAAGACGAAGGCCACGAGGCGTCCGTCGGCCGAGACGATCGGCAGCGAGTTGAGCTTTTTGTCCCAGATAATGTCGTTCGCTTCGCTCAGCGTGGTCCCCTCGGGAGCGGTGACCAGCTTGGCCAGAGGCGTCATGAACGTTTCGACGCGGTCGGAAGGCGTCATGCGGCTGATGCGGTAGTCGCGGCTGGAAACGATGCCGACGAGCTTGCCGTTGGCGGTGCCGTCGTCGGTGACGGCCACGGTGGAGTGCCCCGTCCTCTCCTTGAGGGCGAGGACATCAGCCAGGGTGCTGTCGGGACGGAGGTTGGAATCGCTGGGCACAAAACCGGCCTTGTGCGCCTTGACGCGCGCGACCATGGCGGCCTCGTTCTCGATCGTCTGCGAGCCGAAGATGAACGACACGCCGCCGGCCTTGGCGAGGGCGATGGCCATCGTATCATTGGAGACCGACTGCATGATCGCGGAGACCATCGGCGTCGACATCTCGATGGCGGGCTCCTCCTGTCCCTTGCGGAACTTGACAAGAGGCGTTTTTAAAGAGACGTTCTCGGGGCGGCACTCGGCGGACGAGTAGCCGGGAATGAGAAGATATTCGTTAAAGGTATGCGCCGGTTCGTTGATGTAGATTGCCATTGATTGACCTCCCGAATGTGATTTATGCCCCCGTGCCCGGGCGGCGGAAAAAGATTTGCCGTAGTATACGCGCGCAGACGGGTTTTTGCAAGTGGAACAGCGCGTGAAGAATATTTCGTCTATTTTAGCAGAAATGTGAAAAATGCGCTAAGTTTTTATAACCGTCTATCTTACATAAAAAAGAACGCTGCTCCGTCACTTCTGCGAGGCTTCAAGCAGGGCGCGCAGCGTTGCTCCGATGTCGCCGGCAAGCTGCACGGTGCGGGGGGCAATCTCGTCGGGGATGCGCTGAGGCTCGGCGTTGAGCACGATGTAGAGCGCGTCGGGATTTTTGAAAACGTGCTGCATGAACGGATATTTGACGATCCCCGGCGTGTTGCTGCCCACGCCCAGTTCCAGATAGACGACGCGTCCTGTTTCGTGAGCGCGGCAGAAAGCGTCGTACCGGGCGGCCGCGGCGTGCCAGCCGTCGTCCTCGACGAAGGTGTCGTCGGTGCGCAGATTCATCGTCATCGGCTTGCCGCACTCGGGGCAGCGGGGGATGAGCGATGAGGGCACGCGCATCTTCGGCCTGCCGCTTGCCGGCGGCTGAAGGACGTTCCCCTCGCCGAGGGCAAATCCCTGCGCGAGCACCATGCGCTTTACGTCTTCGAAATTGTCATAGGTGGCGCAGTGGCACGGCACGGAACACTGGAACAGGCCGTAGTCGCCCTGAGTGTAGAACAGTCGGCTTTTGTCGAAGCGGTTTTTCTGAAAGCAGTGATCGACGTTGGTCGTGATCACAAAGTAATCGCGGCTCCTGACGAGGCGCAACAGGTCGCGGTAAACGGGGCGCGGCGCGTTCATATAGCGGTTGATCCAGATGTTCCGGCTCCAGAACGCCCAGAGCTCTTCGAGGGTGTCGTAGCGGCAGAATCCGCCGGAGTACATGTCGTGAAAGCCGAAGGCGCGCTCGAAGTCGGCGAAGTATTTTTCAAAGCGCGCTCCCGAGTAGTCAAATCCTGCTGAAGCAGACAGTCCCGCCCCCGCGCCGATCAGCAGCGCCTCGCAGCCGGCGATCGATGAGGCAGCGCGCGCGATGCCGGGCTCGGTCTCAGGTTCAGCAGCCGTGGAGACGGGAATATATTTTTCGATCCAGTTCTTTAAAAACATTGAAGATCACCTTCATCCCAGGATGGTGTTTCACAAAGCCGCGCACTGTGCGCAGCGCGATCACGGCGGCTTCCTCATTGGGAAAATGGAACTCGCCGGTGGAGATGCAGCAGAAGGCGACACTCCGCAGACCGTTCTGCGCCGCCAGCTCAAGACACGAGCGGTAGCACGAAGTCAGCAGCTCGCGGTCTTCGTCAGTCACGCAGCAGCCCACGATCGGCCCGACGGTGTGCAGCACAAATCTCGCGGGCAGGTTGAACGCGGGGGTGAGACGCGCGTTGCCGGTGCGCTCTTCGGCAATGTGCTCGCGTTTTTTGAGCGCGGCGCATTCCAGACGCAGCTGCACGCCCGCGAACGTGTGAATGGCGTTGTCGATGCAGCCGTGACACGGAGCGAAACAGCCGAGCAGCGCCGAGTTGGCCGCGTTGACGACCGCGTCTGCTTTCAGCCTCGTGATGTCGCCCTGCCAGAGCGCGATCCCGGCCTCTGCCTCCGGCAGAGCCTCGGCGTCGACGACGCCCTTTTGCTGCAGCTCCGCCTGGAGATATTCGTCCTGCACGGCGAGAAATCCTTCGTCGATCGGCGCTGGCGGACGTACGTTCATCAGCGCTCGCAGCAGGCGCCGCTGACTGTCTTCGTCTTTCGGGACGCTGAGGCCGGCAAAGTCAGCGGGACGCTCAGCAAGCAGATGGTCGATCAGAAAACGGCGGCGTTCAGACTGATCCAAAAAACTCAGCTCCTCATTGTGGATAAATTTTGCTTATTGTAGCGCGAAACGGCCTGGTGCGCCACCTCAAAGCTTTTGCGCGTATTTTTCTGTATTTCAAGAGAAATTTGTCCTTGCGCCCGGCGAAAAAAGGCGTACAATATGCAACATTCAAATCGATTTTAGAGAGTTCATGCGGCGTGGCGATTGGATTTTCCAATAGCTGATTTTTATGCTGGAGTTATTTGTCCGGTCTTCTGCGGGAGCGCCAGTGGAACATGGTGCTTCGTCGTTTGGTCTGAATTGTTCCAAAAGGTGAAAACGGGGAAGCAGAACAACCCGTTTTGCACTTATTCGGGGAAGAATCGCCGGGGTGATTGAGACAGCTTTTATTCCCGAATGCGACAGAATGATGCAAAGTTAATCGAAACGGTAAAATTGATAAAGAGATATTAAATGGTATTTTCATATATTGGGAAAGGTCTAGAAGACTGTTGCCAAGTATGGAAAATTCCAAGAGCAAAAGAAAAACGGAGCTGATGTCGATTTCTTCAAAAAATTATGTTGACACTGCAAGTATTATTATCTATAATGTGAATGGAATCAGGTATCTGTATTTATTTTGAATCCGCACTCGTTCAGGACGGGCGAATGCGATTCGGCCAGCCAGCGCCCGGACTCCTCCCGGAGTCCTCATGCGAAGGATCGGAACAGCTCAAGGAGGGGACTCCCTATGAACGATTTTAGAAAACAGTTGGAAAAGAAGCTGCAGGACCCGGAGTACAAAGCCAAATGGGACGCTCACGAACCGGTGTATCAGGTCATCAAAACGCTGATCGAAGCGCGCAAGAAAAAGAACGTTACTCAGAAGCAGCTGGCTGAGCGCACTGGTATCACGCAGCCCGACATCAGCCGCCTGGAGAACGGCCGCGGCAATCCTTCGCTGCGGACGCTCAACAATCTTGCCCGCGGTCTGGGCATGGTCCTCAAGGTCGAATTCGTCGACGCAAAACCGGGCAAGAAGTAGCGCGCGTTTGTTCTTCGCTGATTTATAATCGGATTTTTTGCCGTGCATCAAATCGCAATGTTCCTGGCGGACATTGCGATTTTTTTATCGCCAGTTTTTTGGGGGAGTTCTGGGGAAATAACGGCCGAGTTTCTGCTGAATAACTGGCGGCGGCGATTTTTTCAGGAAAATGACGAAGGAAATGCCCCTGTTTTCGGCCGAAATGGTATATAATGGACAAACTACCAAAGGAGGTTGACCCCTATGCTCGTTTCGACAAAAGGACGGTACGCCCTGCGCGTGCTGATCGATCTGGCCGAACACCGCGAACAGCAGGAGTATGTGCCGCTTGGCAGTATGGCGGCGAGACAGGAAATTTCCGAGAAGTACCTTGAAGCTGTCCTCAAGCCTCTGGTTCATGCGCAGATCATTGCCGGCAGCCGCGGCAAAGGCGGCGGCTATCGGATGCTCATCGACCCTGAAAAGATCACGCTGGGGAGCGTGCTGCGCCTGGTCGAACCTTCACTGGGCACGGTCAGCTGCCTGCGCGAAAACGCGGAAGGCTGCCCGCGGGCTGACAGCTGCCGCACGCTGCCGCTGTGGAAGGAACTCGACGCGATGATCCTGAGTTACCTCGACAGCCGCACGCTGGCCGAGCTGCTCGAACCTGCCGCCTGTTCCGAATAAAACGCGCAAGCAGGCTTGCCTCAGGCGCAAGAGCGGGTGTATCATAGACGCGTTCTGCGCTTTGTGCAGAAATTTATTCAGATTTATCAGAAAGGAGACGGTCTGGTCCCAATGGACGAACATTCTGACGGAATCCCCTTGCGAAGTTCGATAACCGATCCGGCGGCGGCCAGCCTGCTCTGACGTTCCTTTCACGTCTTTCACGAGCGCTGCGGCCGGAAGACGAAAGGAGCTCGTTTTATGTCCCTTGATGAAAAAAAGCTGCTCTGGGAGGTCGAGACCTGCATCCAGCAGAAGCGCTTCCGCGAGGCGAAAGAGCTTTTGTCCGACATGGAGCCGATCGATATTGCCGAAGGGCTGGAGGATCTTCCTTCAGCCCAGCTTGTGCTGTATTTCCGACTGCTGCCCAAGGACCTGGCTGTTGAGGTGTTCGAGATGCTCGACTTCGACGAGCAGGAGCGCTTTTTGGCCCATGCCACGGGCGACGAGGTGACGGAGATCATCGAGGAGATGTCGGACGACGACCGTACCGAGCTCTTCGACGAACTGCCTGCCACTACCGTGAAGCGCCTGCTGCTGAAGCTGTCGCCTGAGGAGCGCCGGCTGGCCAACACGCTGCTCGGCTACCCCGAGGACAGCGCCGGCCGCATCATGACGCCGGAGTACATCGCCCTGAAAGCGCACATGACCGTGAAGTCGGCGCTCGAGCGCATCCGCGAAAAAGCCCGCAGCAAGGAGACCATCTACACCAGTTTCGTCACCGACGAAGGCCGGCACCTGCTCGGCGCGGTCGAACTGGAAGACCTCATCCTCGCTGATCCCGACGCCGAGGTGATCGACATCATGAACGGCGATCCCGTGTCGGTGGCGACCTCGGCCGATCAGGAGCAGGCCGCTCAGATCATCTCAAGATACGACCTTCACACGCTGCCCGTCGTGGACAGCGAAAAGCGCCTTGTCGGCATCATCACGTTCGACGACGTGCTCGACGTGGTCGAAGAAGAGGCCACCGAAGACATCGAACGCATGGCCGGCATTGAGCCCGTCGAGGAGGATTACCTCGACGCCAACCTCTTCACCGTGGCGCGCAAGCGCTTCGTCTGGCTGGTCATCTGCATCATCACCGAAGCGCTCACGTCGACCGTGCTCAAGCATTATTCGCCGCTGACGCAGCATGTCGTCTCGCTCACGTTTTTCGTGCCGCTGCTGATTGGCACGGGCGGCAACGCCGGTACGCAGGCGGCGACGCTGATGATCCGCGGCATGACGGTGGGCGACATCCAGTGGAAGAACCTGGGGCGCATCATCGCCCGCGAGGCGGCCACCGGCGTGCTGCTGGGCTCGGCCCTCGGCCTGCTGGGCCTGGCGCGTGCGTGGATGATCGGCACCGGCTACGGCGTTGCCGTCACGGTAGGGCTGGGCGTGCTGCTTGTGGTGCTCATCGGCAATCTGGCCGGCACCGCGCTGCCGCTTCTGGCCCGGGCGCTCCACATCGACCCGGCGATCATGTCCGGTCCGTTCATCACGACGGTCGTCGACATCGTCGGCCTGATCGTCTATTTCGAGACCGCCGGCGCGGTCCTTGGGCTTTCAAGCGCTAATCTCTGAGGTGATCGGTCATGAAAAACATGAGAAAGATGCGCGCGGCATCGGAGGAGGAGCCTCCATGTCCGGGCGGCTGGGATTCAGCTCACGGCTGCGCAGCCTGCTCCAGCAGGGAAAGCTTGACGAAGCGCGCGGCCTGATCCGCGGCTTTTCGCCCGAAGTCCTCAAGGAAGAGATCCTGCGCCTGCCGCCCCGCAGCGGGCTGGCGCTGTGCAGCATCCTGCGTCCTGCGCAGCTGTCTGGCCTGATCGAAAGTCTGTCGCGGCGTGAGCGCCAGAAGCTGCTGAGCAGCGCGGCCATCCCCGAGCTGCGCGGCCTCTTCATGTCGCTGCCGGAGAGCATGCTGCCGGAGCTGTTCAGCGCGCTGCCGTCGCGTCAGGGGCATCAGCTGGCCGACAAGCTGCCGAAGAACATCCAGAAGATCCTCGAGCCCGAAAACACCTGGCCGGAGGATTCCGTCGGCTACATCATGAGCACCGGCGGCGTCATCCTCTCTCCCCACGACACCGTTGCCGACGCTCTGGAGAAGATCCGCCGCGACGCGCCGGGCAAGGACCAGGTGTATCACTGCTTTGTCAACGACGGCGAGCGCTTCCTCGGCACGGCCGCGCTCGAAGACATGGTTTTGGCCGCCCCGAATACGACGGTCGAGCAGCTCACCGAGGAGGACTGCCACGCGGTCGCTCCCGAGACCGACCGCGCTGAAGCTGCGCGCATCATGTCCAGGTACGACGTGCAGGTCCTGCCGGTCGTCAAAGACGGCAGACTGCTGGGCTCGCTGCCGTTCGACGACGTGCTCGACGTGATGGAGGACGAGAACACGGAGTTCTTCCACCACACCGGCGGTCTGTACGGCGACAACGACGAGGGCAGCCTGTGGGGCGAGACGCTGCGGAGGTTCCCCTGCCTGCTTCTGTGCCTTGTCACCGGCGTGCTGACGACGGGCATCATCGAAAATTACGAGTCGCTGCTGTCGCAGGTGATGGCGCTGTCGTTCTTCGTGCCGCTGCTGATCGACACAGGCGGCAACGTCTCCGGACAGGTGTCGGTGCTGGTCATCCGCGCCATGGGGCTGGGCAGTCTGCCCGGACGCATGTTCTGGAAGGTGCTCCTGCGCGAGCTGGTCACGGGCGTCATCCTCGGCGGCGCGATGGCCGCGCTGGCGGCGCTGCGCTCGGTGCTGCTCGGCACCGGGGGCGGGGTCACGTTTGTGGTCGGCATCTCGATGATCTGCGTCGTCATGCTCTCGAACATGCTCGGTGCGATCATCCCCTTCATCGTCAAAAAGACCGGCTTCGACCCGGCGCTGATCTCCGGCCCCCTGCTGGCGACGATCAACGACGTTGTGGGCCTGGCGCTGTACTTCTCGGTAGCCAGTTTCATCCTGTAGCGAATAAAGCGATAAAGCGAAATATCTGATTGGAGTGGAATGCAGTGATCGAAAACGAAGAAACGCAGCACAATCCGTCGTACCGCTGGGTGATCGCGGTCGTGTGCTTTTTGATGATGTTCGTCACGATGGGCTTCGGCAATTCGCCGAACGGCCAGTATCTGGGGCCCGTCACGAAGGAGTTCGGCCTCAGCCGGGCAGACTTTGCGCTGACGTTCAGCATGCGCTATCTCTTTACGATGACGTTCAATCTGCTCTGGGGAAAGCTGTTCCTCAGGATGGGCGCGCAGAAGCTGAGCGGGCTGGGCATCCTCTGCCTGTCAGGAGCGTTTTTCCTGTTCTCCGTGTCCGACCGGCTGCCGCTGTTCTACCTGGGCGGCGCGCTTCAGGGCATGGCGCTCGCCTACTGCACGACGGCGACATGCTCGTCGCTGGTAAACAGCTGGTTTGACGAGAACAAGGGCACGGTGCTCGGCGTCGTCTTTGCCGCCAGCGGCCTAGGCGGCGCGGCCGGCAACTTCATCGTCGCCAGATGGATCGCTGCGAACGGCTGGCGCTATTCGTACCGCCTCACGTCGCTGTTCATCCTTGCCGCGGGGCTTGGGCTGACGCTGTTCATCCGCGCGCGCAAAGGCGCGGCTGCGGCTCCCGCCGGGAAAAAGCAGTCAAAGCAGCCCGTCTGGGAGGGCGTGCCGCTTGAGGTGCTGCGCAAAAAAGCATATTTTTACGTTGTCTTCGTAATCGTCTTCGTGCTCGGCTGGCTGTGCAATCCCGTCTACACGATCGCGCCGGCGCATCTCGTCGACCGCGGCTACGACCCCGTCTTTGCCGGCCAGATCACCGGCATCCTCTTCGCCGTGCTCGGCGTGGCGAAGGTGCTGTGCGGCATCATGTACGACCGCTGGGGCCTGAAGCCCGTGTTCCTCCTCTGCAGTGCCTCCGGCATTGCCGCGCTGCTCGTGCTTGCCTGGGCGCAGGGTACGTTTGCCGCGCTGCTGTTCGCGTTCCTGCTCGGCTTTGCCATGCCGGTGGAGACGATCATCATCCCGCTGCTGGTGATGAACCTGTTTGGGCAGAAGGCTTACAACTCGGTCGTCGGCGTTTTGATCGCGCTGATGTCTGGCGGCATCGCCTTCGGCAACCCGCTGGTCAACTTCCTTTACGGCCGGCTCGGCAGCTACACGCCGGCGCTCGTCAGCTACACGGCGCTGTTTGCGCTCTGCGCGCTGCTCTATCTGTGGTGCGACGCTCAGGCGAGCTCGCTGAAAAAAGCGAACGCTCAGTAATGATCAAAGCTCAGAAACCATTCCGGTTCCTGAGCTTTTTTGTGACAGGAGGCATTGTGATGAAGAAATGGCTGCTTTTCGTGCTGCTGCTGGCGGCGCTGCCGGCGCGGGCGTTCGACGATCCGCGTCAGGAGGCCGCCGCCGAACTGATGCGGCAGTGCGAAGCGGTGCTGTGGAAGGAGAAGCGGACGCGCGTTCCCGGCTTTGACGAACGCTGCGACCCCGGCCATACAGGGCTGGTGGGGATGATGATCTCGCCGCTGACGACCACGCCGGGAAGCTGGCACGACAAGCGCGCCGCCGCTCAGCCTGAGATGGCCGGCGCGGTGGCCGGCTACCTGATCCGCGCCGGGGTGAAAGAGGGCGACTGGATCGGCGTCAATTCCACGAGCTCGTATCCGGGCTTTACGCTCTCCGTGCTCTGCGCTGCTAAAACGCTGGGGCTTAACACGCTGTTCGCGCTGTCATACGGTTCGTCGCAGTGGGGCGGCAACGTGCCGGAATTTACCGTCCCCGTCATGCTCGACGTGCTGCGCGGGGCGGGGCTGCTGGATGCCCGGATCGATCTGCTCACGCCGGGCGGCATCGAAGACCGCATCCGCAAAAATCTGCTTGAGGAAAACGCGCTGCCCGAGGTGCGGCGGCTGATGGGAGACCGGCCGGAAACGTGCCTGGTGCCGCAGGGACACCGCGCTTCGATGGCTGCCCGCCAGGCCCTGTTCGCTGGACGGACGCTGAAGGCGTTCGTCAGCTGCGGCGGTTCGTGGCTGAGCATGGGACGCGAGATGGAGCACGCTGTGAAGCTGCCTCACGGCCTGATCCTGCCGGGGCAGGTCGAAGCGCCGCCGGCGGCGTGGAACCGCGGGCTGATCTATGATCATCTGGAGCGCGGCGTGCCGTGCGTGCATCTGCTGTTTACGCGCGGCGTCTGCGCCGACTGGAACCTTCCGCACAGCAGCGGGCCAGAGCCGGACTTTGAGTGACGCGTCAAAAAAAGCATGTTGCGGCGCCGACGTGCGATGAGCGTTTTGTTCGCGCATGAGGATAAACACGGGCTTTCGGATTTCTGCCGAAAGCCCGTGTTTTTGTACGCGAATTGTTGGGCCGCGAAAAAGAATTTGCGATTATGATACTTCTTTAGTGAGGTATTTTAAAAATTTTCGTGACAAAATACACTTTAAAATTCGGAAAAGAGGGTGTATAATTTAAAACATCGTGAAATGAACAAAACAAAACTAACAGAAAGGACGCGCGGCGCATGAAAATCACCACGCTGATGGACAATCTTCCTTCGGAAAACAAGGCTCTGATCAACGAGCACGGCCTGTCGGTGCTGATCGAGCGCGGCGGCAAGCGCATCCTCTTCGACTGCGGACAGGGCGCGCATACGTGGAGCAATGCGCATCGCCTGGGCATCAACATCAAGCGCATCGACGCGGTGGTGCTGAGCCACAGCCACTACGACCATGCCGCGGGGTTCCGCGACCTGATCGAGTTGGGCGGCGGCGGGAGCATGCTCTGGACCGGACCGCATTTCTTCGAGCCGAAATTTGCCTTTGACGGCCTGAAGTACACCGACCTGTCCTGCGGCTTTGATGAGGATTTCCTGATGCTCAGCGGCGTCTCTCACAACGTCTGCTCCGACGTGACGGAGCTGGCGCCGGGCGCGTGGCTGGTGGCGAACTTTCCGCGCACGCACGCCTTTGAGACGATCCCGGAGCGGTTCGTGCGGCAGACGCCCGAGGGCATGAAGCCCGACGACTTCGGCGACGAGGTCTGCCTGGCGCTGGACACGCCGGACGGCCTGGCGGTGCAGGTGGGGTGCTCGCATCCCGGCATCCTCAACATGATCGAGACAGTCCACGAGCGGCTGAACAGGCCTGTATACGCGGTCTTCGGCGGCACGCATCTGGTGGAGGCCGATGAGACGCGCGTGAAGTCCACGGTTGAGCAGCTTCGCGGCATGGGGCTGAAGATCCTGGGGCTGAGCCACTGCTCAGGCGCGCAGGCTGAAAGCTGCATCCACGGCCTCGGCGGCGTGCACAGCTGCCATATGGCCGTCGGCGACTGCGTCTGGTTCGAGGAACAATGAGTAATTAGTAATTAGTAATGAGTAATGAGTAATTAAAACCATTATGGAGAAGCTGGCGGAATTTGCATTCCATAGGGTATGAGCAGATAACGGATGTGAAAGAAATCCTTTTTCTGTCACTTATCCTTATGCAGAACGTCTGACAAAGTTCAAAAACGCTTTTTAATTACTCATCAATAATTACTAATTCCTAATTGCACTTTTGGGGTTTTACAGTCGGGCTGTGTCCGGCTGAAAAAAGTATTTGGGAGGCAGTACCATGGAAGTTAACGCGGCATATCTGTTTGGTTTGATCTTTGTGTCGGTCCTTGTGATGGTCATCGCCATCTCCAAGTTCCACCAGCACCCGTTCATCGTCATGACGGTGATCTCGATCGCCGTCGGCCTGATCTGGGGCGTTGAGCCCGGCAAGGTCGTCGATACGGTCAAGAGCGGCTTCGGCGGCATCCTGACGAGTATCGGCATCGTCATCCTCTGCGGCACGATCATCGGCAAGATCCTTGAGAAGACCGGTGCGGCGCTGACGATGGCGAACACGATCCTCGGCATCGTCGGCCAGAAGAACAGCGTCGTCGCCATCGGCGCGATGGGCTACATCACGGGCATCCCGGTCTTCTGCGACTCCGGCTTCGTCGTCCTTTCGCCCATCAACCGCGCTCTCGCTCAGCAGAGCAACACGTCGCTGGCCGTCATGGGAACGGCTCTTTCCGGCGGTCTGTACGCCACTCACTGCCTTGTTCCTCCGACGCCCGGCCCCATCGCCATGGCCGGCACGCTGAACGCTGACCTCGGCCTGACGATCCTCGTCGGTCTGGTCCTTTCGATCCCCGCCGTGCTCGTCGCGATCCTCTACGCGAAGAAGGTCGCCAGCTCGGTGCAGATCCCTGCCAACTCCGAGTTCACGATGGAAGAACTGGAGAAGAAGTACGGCAAGCTCCCCGGCGCCTGCGCCAGCTTTGCCCCGCTCCTTCTGCCCATCGTCCTCATCGCTCTGGCTTCCGTGGCCAATTTCCCCACCCGTCCGCTCGGCGACGGCACGGCCCGCATGCTCATCACCTTCTTCGGTAATCCCGTCATCGCTCTGCTGCTCGGCGTCTTCCTGTCGATGATGCTGATCCCCGCTTCTGAAAAGAAGAACACGCTGGCCTGGATCACCGAGGGCGTCACTGACTCGGCCGCTATCCTTGTCATCACCGGTGCCGGCGGTTCGTTCGGCGCGATCCTCAAGCTGCTCCCCATCGCTGACGCGGCTAAGGGCCTGTTCGGCACAAGCCTGGGCATCCTGCTGCCCTTCGCCGTCTCGATGGTCCTCAAGCTCGCCATGGGCGCCTCCACCGTCGCGATGATCACCACCGCCAGCATGATGGCTCCGCTTATGGAGACCATGGGCTTCGTCTCGCCGCTTCAGAAGGTCCTCGTCGTCATGGCCATCGGCGCCGGCTCCATGGTTGCCTCGCACGCCAACGACTCCTACTTCTGGGTCGTGTCGCAGTTCTCCGACATGAAGCCCAGCGAAGCGTACAAGTGCCAGACGGGCATGACCGCCGTCATGGGTCTTGTCATCGCCGCGATCCTCTACGGCCTGACGATGGTGCTGTAAGCAAAAGATGAATTTACGCAGCGATTCTGATCGCATCATAAGGGCGGCTCTTGCAGCCGCCCTTCCTGATACTGCGGTACGGAAAGCGCTTGACGGCGCTGATTTCGGCACGGGGCGCCTGGTCCTCGTCGCCGTCGGCAAGGCTGCCTGGCAGATGGCGCATGCCGCCGTCGAACAGCTGGGCAGCCGCATTTCCAGCGGCGTCGTGATCACCAAGTACGGTCACAGCCAGGGCGATCTGCCGGGGCTGAAGATCTTCGAAGCGGGGCATCCCGTTCCCGACGACAATTCGTTCGCCGCGACCGACGAGGCCATCCGCGCCGTGTCCGGCCTGACGGCGGACGACACGGTCCTGTTCCTCATCTCCGGCGGCGGCTCGGCCCTGTTTGAAAAGCCGCTGATTTCTCGCGATTCGCTCGACGCGCTCACCAAGCAGCTGCTCGCCTGCGGTGCCGACATCGTTGAGATGAACACCGTGCGCAAGCGTCTTTCGGCCGTCAAGGGCGGACGCTTTGCCAGGCTGTGCGAGCCGGCGCATGTGATGTCGATCGTCCTTTCCGACATCATCGGCGACCCGCTCGACATGATCGCTTCCGGCCCTGCTTATCCTGACAGCAGCACCTGCGAGCAGGCCCGCGCGATCATCGCCAAATACGGCATCACCGTTGATGCGGAGACAGCGAAGCTGCTCGATCAGGAAACGCCCAAGCAGCTCGACAACGTGACCACGTTTGTCACCGGCAGCGTCCGCCAGCTGTGCCGAGCCGCCGCCGGACAGGCGCGCGCCCTGGGCTACGAGCCCGTGGTCCTGACTGCCAGTCTGAGCTGCGAGGCGCGCGAGGCGGGAACGTTCTTTGCCAACATCGCCCAGTTTCATGCGGGCGACGGCAAGGACCTTGCCTTTATCGCCGGCGGCGAGACCGTCGTTCACCTCACCGGAACGGGCAAGGGCGGCCGCAATCAGGAACTGGCGCTTTCAGCAGCGGCAGGTATCGACGGCATGGAAAACGCGTGCGTGTTCTCAGTCGGCAGCGACGGCACCGACGGCCCCACCGACGCCGCCGGCGGCTGGACCGATGGAACTACGGCCGCAAAGCTGCGCGCGCAGGGCGTGCAGATCTTTGACGTGCTGAAGAACAACGACGCCTATCACGCGCTCAAAGCCGTGGACGGCCTCATCATCACCGGCCCCACCGGCACCAACGTCAACGACGTGAGTGTGCTGCTCATCCGCGGAAAGAAATAAGCTGTCCGCAAAATACGGCAAAGCCCCCGCTGCCGGGAACTCTTCCCTGGCCGCGGGGGCTTGCTGTGTGCCGAAAACAGTGTGTTATGGCGCGTCACTGCGATTTGCTTTTGAATCGCGAAATAGTTCTACAAAGCCAGCTGCCTGATGCGGTCTTCCACGATCGCTTCGGCATCCGCGCCCCAAATGTCAAGACCGGCCGCGCTGATGAGCTCTACGTCTTTGATCCCGTAAAAGCTCTCCGCGAGCGCCTTGATATAGCCGTAGCCGAAATCATAAGGAACGAAATTCCCGCCGGCGGTCGTCACGTAGTACAGTTTGCGGGCTTTGCACAGCCCGACAGGAACGCCTTCGGGCGTGTACTCAAAGGTGATTCCCCGGACGTTGATCTGCTCGACGTACTGCTTGAGCGCGGCAGGGAAGGAAAGGTCCCAGTGCGGGGCCGCGATGACGATGATGTCGGCGGCGGCAAACTGCCGGGCAAGCGCAAACATCCCGTCGCCAAAGGCCTTTGCGGCGATCAGGGCGTCTCTCTTATTCAGGAATGCCTCGTTCACGGCCTCGAAGCGGACGTTTTCCAGCCGAAGCTGCTCGGCCTCGCCGCCGAGCGCGGACAAAAGGGCGTTCGCCAGTCTGCGGGTCCGGGAATTCTGCCGCACGCACGCGTCGATGAAAAGGATCATCTGAGACAGCTCCTGTCTTACTGCTGCGCCGCGGCCTGTTCCTGGAAGAACTTCACAAAGCCGCGCACGCTGTTGCCGAGGAAGTACACTTCGCGGGCTTTGTTGGCGTCATCATAAAAAGCGATGTCGGCCAGCTCGGGGTCGTCGCGCATCATCATGCTCACCATTTCTGTCTCGCTCAGGCCGTCGCGCATGGCCTGAGCGATTTTTTTCTCCCAGAACCCGTTCTGCACCAGCGACCGCTCGACGATATCCCCGCGGGGCACGCTGCCGAAATGGCCCGAGCAGTACAGATCCCATTTCTGAGCTCCCAGCAGCTTCATGCTGTTTCGCCCGATCTCGGGCACGTACTTGGGCGGGGTAGCGGGGCGGATGCCGTCGCGGCGAACATGGTCAGCGAACCAGCTTGTCACGTCCAGTCCGGCGACGACGCCGAGCGCCTCGCCGCCGAAGCAGACGCGCGTTCCCGCAAAATTGCGGATGAACGAGACGTGGTGCGTGGCATGTCCCGGCGTGTCGAGCACAGTCCATTCCGCGCCGAGCTCGCCGCGGGGAATGATGCGGTCGGCGGGCACGGGCAGAGGCGGCTGATAGGCGGCGGCAGTGGCTTCGCCGAGGGTGGCCGCGGTGGCGTTCCAGAGCTTTTCGGGCGCGATCAGATGCCTGGCGGCGCGCTCAAAGCAGAAGACGCGCATGTTGGGGAAGTCGCGCGTCAGGCAGCCGGCAGCTCCGGAGTGATCGAGGTGGACATGCGTGAGCAGCAGCAGGTCGGGCTTGGCGCCCAGTTCGTCGAGGGCTTTTTTCAGCGCCGGGTACGAGCCGGTGACGCCGCAGTCGACGAGCACCGTCTCGCGGGGGCTGAGCAGCAGCCACGAGCCGAGGAATTCCTCAAAGCCGGGACGGTCCAGCGGCAGCCGGAGCAAGAAGAGCGTTTCGTCGCCGCTTTTCGCGGCGGTACGGATGTCGATATAGGGAGCCATTGATACAACCTCCTTCGGATTTTGCGAGCCAAAAAACATTTTTCTCAATTATAGCACCGTGCCAAAATGTTTGAGCCGCGTGGTATGATTGACATCATGCGAAAGGGGGGAGACGCACATGCAGTTTGAGGCGGCGCTGTTTGACCTTGACGGTACGCTGATCGACTCGAAGGGCGTGTGGGCGCGCATCGACGCCGAGTTTCTGCGCAAGCGCGGCATCGTCCCTCCCGACGATTACATGAAAGAGGTCAGTTCCAAGAAGTTCAGCGAAGCGGCCGTGTACACCATTGCGCGCTTCGGCCTGAACGACACGGTCGAAGGACTGTCGGCCGAGTGGCTGGAGATGGCCCGTGCGGAGTACGGCACGAACATCTTCCTTAAGCCCGGGGCCGGCGAATTTCTGCGCCAGATGAAACAGTGCGGCCTGAAGCTGGGCACCGTGTCCGGTCTGCCGCACGCGCTTTCAGACGCCGTGCTGGAGCACAACGGCGTGAGGACGCTGTTCGAGGCGTTCACGAGCGCTGACGATGCCGTCCGCGGCAAGGAGTATCCCGACGTGTACCTCCTGGCGGCCCGGCGGCTGGGCGTCGAACCCGAACGGTGCGTGGTGTTCGAGGACGTGACGGCCTGCGCCCTGAGCGCCCGCGAGGCGGGCATGACCGTGTGCGCGGTGTATGACGGCCAGAGCGATCCCGAATGGGAGGCGCTGACCCGCGCGGCGCACTTCAGCGCGCGCAGCTATGGCGAACTGCGCGAAACCGGTTGTTTTGGCATTGGCAAATTGCTATAATAAGCTGTTCCTGCCGGAATTGGTCCGGCAGTTCGTTGTGATCGTGCAAAGGAGAGGAAAACACATGAAAAAGTTCGCAGGTCTGTTTTTCGCGCTGGCTGTGATCGCCTCCACGGCGTTTGCGGCGGAGTATCCGAAGATGAACATCCGCCTCAGCCACAATCAGCCCATCGGCAGCCCCGAAGACATCGGCGCGCAGACGTTCAAGAAGCTGATGGAGGAGAAGTCGGGCGGGAACATCACCGTCGACGTCTTCCCTCAGATGCAGCTGGGCTCGATGCGCGAGCAGACGGAGATGGTGCAGATGGGCACGCTGGAAATGTCGGTGCAGCCCACGTCGGTACTCACGCCCTTCGTCGAGGAGCTGAGCGTGATCGACTTCCCGTTCCTCTGGGCCGACAGCGCCGAGCTGTACCGCATCATGGACGGTGAAGTGGGACAGAAGTTCTTCGCCTTCTGCCAGAAGAAGGGCTTCAAAACGCTGGGCCTGTGGGCTTCCGGCTTCAAGCAGCTCACCTCTACCGGCAAGCCGATCAACTCGCCCGACGATGTGAAGGGCATGAAGATCCGCGTCATGCCCAGCCCGCAGCTGGTCGAGCAGTACAAGTCGTGGGGCGCCAACCCCGTGCCGATCGAGTTTGCCGAGCTGTACAACTCGCTCCAGCAGAAGATCGTCGACGGCGAGGAGAATCCTCTTCAGACCATCGCGATGATCAAGCTGTACGAGGTTCAGGACTATCTGACGCTGTCCAACCACGGCTTCCTCGGCTATCTGTTCATCGTCAGCAACCGCTGGTTCAAGAAGCAGAGCGACGACGTGCAGAAGCTGATCGTTGAATGCGAAGCGGCTGCCCGCACGGCCGAGCGCGAGGCGCAGGCCACGGGCGAGGCGAAGTTCCTCGATCAGATCAAACAGTCGAAGATCGCCATTTCCGAGCTGACGCCCGAGAACCGCGAGAAGTTCATCGCCGTCAGCCTGCCGCTGCACGAGAAGTTCGTCGAGGGCTCGGCGACCAAGGCCGGTCTGCTCAAGGCCGTGTACGACGCCAAGGCGGCAAAGTAAGCGCTTACTCAAAGTGGAATAGAAAGGGGCGGCTCCGAAGCGTGCACGCCCCTTTTTTGGAATTTTTTTGATTTGATGTGATGCCGCGGAGAGCCATAGAGAAAGGGTCGAGCGGCGAACCTGTGCAGATCGCCGTAGAGGACGGCCTGCTTAAAATTTCTGTGTGTCTTTGTGCCGGCATCGAATTTGTTTTTGTCGAGAGGAGTTCGAAAGCTTCATGTTAAAGTTCCTCAATAAAATCGAGGACGTGTTCTGCGCGGTGTCGCTGCTGCTGACGACGATCATCCTGTTCGTCAACGTCGTGCTGCGCTATGTGTTCAGCTCCAGCACCAGCTGGGCGGAGGAGCTGATCCGCTATCTGATGATCTGGATCACGTTCATCGGCGGCAGCGTCTGCGTCCGTCACAGTGCGCACATCCGCATGGATTTCCTGATGACGCTGCTGCCGAAGTCCGTCGGCACGCTGCTGACGCGCCTTGTCTACCTGATCGCGGCCGGATTCTGCGGCGCGCTGATCGTCTACAGCTGGCAGCTGGTCGAGTTCACCATCGAGATGGAGCAGACGTCGCCGGCGATGGGCGTGCCGATGTGGATCCCCTATCTGGCCATGCCCCTGGGCTCGGCGCTGATGGTGCTGCACTTTGTGATCGCGGCATTTGCGAAGGAGGCGAACTGAGCATGACAGTCTTTCTGATGTGCCTGCTGCTGGTCATGCTGCTGGGCAGCGTGCCGATCTTCGTCGCGCTGGCGCTTGCCGTGCTCGCTTCGATGATGATGTTCACGCAGCTCGATCCGATGGTGCTGGCGCAGCGCATGTTCGGCGGGCTCGACAAGTTCTCGCTGATGTCGATGCCGTTTTTCATCTTTGCTGCCAACCTGATGGACACGGGCGGCCTGTCGCGGCGCATCCTCAAATGGACGCGCAGCCTCGTCGGCGCGCGCAAGGGCGGTCTGGCCTACACGACGCAGGTCACCTGCATGGTTTTCGGCGCGCTGTGCGGCTCGTCTCCCGCCACGGTCGTGGCGATGGGGCGCGTGCTCTATCCTGAACTGATCGAAAGCGGCTATCCGGAAGGCTTTTCCGCCGGTCTGATCACATCGTCAGGGTCGGTGGCGCTGATCATCCCCCCCAGCCTGACGCTGATCATGTACGCGGCGGCGACCGGCGTATCGGTCGGCGCGCTGTTCATGTCGGGAATTTCCGCCGGCATCGTCTACGGACTGGCGACGGTGGTCTACATCTGGTTCTTCTCGCACCGGCACGAGGTGAAAGTTTCCGCGCCGTCCACATGGGCCGAGATCGGCCGCAACACGCTGGAGGCCGGCTGGTCGCTGCTGGTGCCCGTCATCATCCTTGGCGGCATCTACTGCGGCGTCTTCACGCCGACGGAAGCGGCCGGCATCTCTGCCGTCTACGCGCTGTTCGTCGGCGTCTGCGTCTACCGCGAGATCACCTGGGCCAAGCTGTTTGACGTGTGCCTGCGCTCGGCTGTGACCTGCGCGCAGGTGATGATCCTCGTCGCTGCGGCTACGAGCTTTGCCTGGTTCCTGACGGTGGCCCGCATCCCGCAGATGGTGACAGAGGCGATCATCGCCAACTTCAAGACGCCGTGGGCGTTCATCATGATGGTCAACGTCATCCTGCTCATCATCGGCATGTTCATGGAGGGCATCGCCGCCATCGTCATCCTGGCGCCGCTGTTCTATCCCATCGCCGTGCAGATGGGTATCGACCCGCTGCATCTGGGCATCATCATGGTGTCCAACCTGGCGCTGGGCAACTTCACGCCGCCGTTCGGCCTCAATCTGTTCGTCGCCGCCGGCGTCACCGGCCTGCCGATGTCGCGGCTGATCCGAGCCGTGATGACGTTCATCGTCGTCTCGATCATCGGCCTGCTGGTGATCTCGTATGTGCCGCCCATCTCCACGTTTTTGCCGGCGCTCGTGTACGGAAAGTAGCGCCTCATGAACGGCTTTGAGAAAACGCGAGAACTCGTCGAAGCGATCGCCCGCACCGGCCGCGCCGAGCGCGGCGTGAGCCGTCTGGCTCTCACCGAGTCCGACCGCGAAGCCCGCGCGATCGCAGTGTCTGAGATGGAATCGCTCGGCATGATCGTGCGGACGGATGCCTGCTGCAACATCTGGGCCGAATACCCTGGGACGAGCGATCAGCCGGGTGTCGTCATCGGTTCGCACCTCGACTCGGTGCCCGAGGGCGGCGACTACGACGGCGTGCTCGGCGTCTGCGCCGGCCTCGGCGTGGTGCGCGACATCCTCGCCGAGAATCCGCATCCGGCACGCTCGCTGTCGGTCGTCGTCTTCACGTCGGAGGAGTCCAGCCGTTTCTCGCTGGCGACCATCGGCAGCAAGGCGGCCACGGGCAACCTGACGACGATGGACACGCTCCGCTTCAAGGACAAAAACGGCACGACGCTGCTCAAGGCGCTGCGCGACTTCGGCGGCCAGCCCGAGTATCTCAGCCGCGACGCGCTGGCGCCGGCGTCGTATCATTCGTATTTTGAGCTGCACATCGAGCAGGGGCCGGTGCTCGACTGGAACAGTGAAGACGTCGGCATCGTCGAGGCGATCGCCGCGCCCACGCGCTTCATGCTCGACATCCAGGGCGAGCAGGCCCACAGCGGCGCCTGCCCGATGAACCTGCGCCACGACGCGCTCACCGCTGCGGCGGAGATCATCCTCGCCGTCGAACGCGCCGGAAGAGCCGAGAGCGACTTCGGCACCGTTGCCACCGTCGGCGTGTGCGAGTGCCGCCCCGGCGCGATGAACGTGGTGCCCGGGCGCGTGACGCTGAAGGTCGACATCCGCGGCATCATCGAAAAGAGCATTGACCGCGCCTACGCCGACGTGATGGAGAAGGTGAAAAAAGTCTGCGCCGAACGGGGCGTGACGTGCAATTTCACGCTCTATTCCGCCGACAAGCCCGTGGCGATGGACGGCCTGCTGGCCCGCCGCGTGGAAAGATCGTGCCGGGCGCTCGGCGTCAAATACCGCCGCATGCCCAGCGGCGCCGGACACGACGCGATGTACATGGCCACGCTCATTCCCTCGGCGCTGATCTTTGTGCCGTGCAAGGACGGCGTCAGCCACAGCCCTGCCGAGACGATCGACTGGGAACGCGTGCGTCCGGGCTATGATGTGCTGCTGAACACCGTACGCGGCATCGTGATGTGAAGAACTCAAAAATACCCCGCAAGGAGATGAACGAACGATGAACCCGATCCTGTTCAAAAACGCCCGTCTGATCGATCCGGCCCAGAAGATGGACCGCGCCGGCGACCTGCTTGTCGAAAACGGCCTCGTCGCCGCCGTCGGCTCGCAGCTGCCTGCAATGGAAGGCGCGGACGTGATCGACTGCAAAGGCGCGGTGCTCGCGCCCGGACTGTGCGATCTGCACGTCCACTTCCGTGATCCCGGCCAGACCGCCAAGGAGACGCTGGAGACGGGCTGCGCGGCTGCGGCTGCCGGCGGATTCACGGCCGTCGTGACGATGGCCAACACCACGCCTGCCGTCGACTCGCCCGAGGCTATCCGCGACTGTATCGAACGCAGCAGGACCATGGACTGCCGCATCTATCCCGCCGGCGCGGTCACGAAGGGGCTAAAAGGCCATGAACTGACCGACTTTGCTGCGCTCAAGGAGGCCGGCGCGGTCTGCCTGACTGACGACGGCCTGACCGTCGCTGACGGCGCGCTGTTCTACGAGGCGATGGAGAAGTCCGTTCCCGTCGGACTGCCTGTCAGCGTCCACTGCGAAGCGCCGGGCTTCGAGGGCGACCGTTCGATGAACCGCGGCGAGATCTCGCGCAAGCTGGGACTGGTCGGCACGCCGGCACTGGCGGAAGAGCTGATGTTGATGCGCGATCTCTTCTTCGCCGAGAAGACGGGCGCGCATGTCCACGCGCAGCACGTCAGCACCCGCAGAGGCACGGAGATCATCGCCGCTGCCAAAGCCCGCGGCGTGCGTGTCACCGCCGAGGGCATGCCGCACCACATGTTCCTCGACGAGAGCGCGGTGCTTGAGTGCGGCGCGAACGCCAAGATGAGCCCGCCTCTGCGCACTCCCGACGACGCCGAGGCGATCCGCGAGGCTGTGAAGAGCGGTCTGCTCGACGTGATCGCGACCGACCACGCGCCGCATACGCCCGAGGAAAAAGCCAAAGGCATGGCCGCCGCGCCCAACGGCATCATCGGGCTGGAAACGGCTCTGGCGACGTGCCTCGACTGGCTGTATCACCGCGAGGGCTTCCCGCTGATCGACCTGATCGACCGCATGAGCGCCGCGCCGCGCCGCATCTTCAATCTGCCGAAGGTATCGCTGACGCCCGGCTGCGCTGCCGATCTGGTGCTGTTCGATCCGGAGCGCGAATGGCTGGTCGACGCGACCAAGTTCAGGTCGAAGGCGCGCAACTGTCCGTGGAACGGCCGTACGCTCAGGGGCATGGTGCTCATGACTCTGCTCGGAGGACGCGTCGTCTGCGACAAGCGCTGAATGTTATAGTTTGCAATCGGTTGTCTAAAAACGTCCGCTGCGGTAAAATAATCCAAACTGCGGCGGGCGTTTTTGTATCTCTCGATCACCGCCGCATTCGGCCGACAGGCCGATCAAGCCTTTTTTCAAGGGGGAGTCTGAGTGATCCGCGATCATGATTCGCGCCTCGCCGCAAAGGAGGAAGTGTCGCCGGGCATCTGGCATCTCACGTTCGAATGTCCCGAGATCGCTTCTGCGGCCCTGCCGGGCAATTTCGTACTGATCAAACCGGCCCGCGGCAGCGCGCCGCTGCTGCGCCGCCCGCTTGGCGTGCTCGACGCCGACGCGGCAAAGGGGACCATCGAGGTGCTGTTCCGCGTCGTCGGTCAGGGCACCGACCTGATTGCCGGCGGCGATGTCGGACAGGTCTTTTCCGTGCGCGGCCCCGTTGGCGGAAACTTCAAGGATTTCAGGCACGGCCGCGTCTGGGCCGTTGCCGGAACGCTGGGCATCGCGCCGCTGCTGTTCCTGCGCAAGAAGATCGGCGGCTTTGAAAAGCTTTTCCTCGGCGTCGGCAACGCGAGCTGGAAGGGCTTTGCCGACTGGGTGCAGGTCCGTGCGCCCGAGATGGTGCTGTACAGCGACGACGGTTCTATCGGCCGCAAGGGATTTTCCATCGCCGGACTGGAAGGCGAGGACCTCAGCGGCGTCTCGCTCGTCTGCTGCGGCCCTAACCCGATGATGAAAGCGCTGTACAATCAGTACGGAACTTCGTGCGACGACATCCAGGTCAGCCTGGAAAAGCGCATGGGCTGCGGCTACGGCGGCTGCTACGGCTGCGTCGTCGACACGACCACCGGACGGCGCCGCATCTGCATCGACGGTCCCGTTTTCCAGGCCAGGGAGGTGAAGTGGGATGAGCTGCATCTCTGATTCGCTGCGCGTCAATGCGGGCGGCGTCGATCTGCGCGTGCCTGTCGTGATCGCTTCGGGCACCTGGGCCTACGAAGACGGCATGTGGCAGGACGATCTGGCCCGTCACGTCGGCGCGATCTGCTCCAAGGCCATCACGAAGGATCCCTGTCTCGGCAATCCCGGCACGCGCGTATGGGAAACGCCGTCGGGCATCCTCAACAGCATCGGCCTCCAGAACGAGGGCATCGACAGCTTCATCGACCATCGCCTCGAAGGGCTGAAAAAGCGCGGCACGCCCGTGATGCTGAACATCTGCATGCAGAGCGACGAAGACCTGGCCTATATGATGGACCGCGTCGCCGAGGTGAAGGACATGGTGGACGGCGTGGAGCTCAACGTCTCGTGCCCGAACACCGATCACGGCTGCATGAGCTGGGGCGTGGACGCCCGGCTGACGGCCAAGGCCACGGAGATGGCCCGCGCCAAATGGGACGGCCCGCTCTGGGTCAAGCTGACGCCGCAGGCGCCCGACATCCCCGCCGTGGCGCGCGCGGCCGAGCTGGCAGGAGCGAGTGCTCTTGTTGCCAGCAACACCTGGCTGGGCATGGCGATCGACACCAAGCGCGGCGTGCCGGTGTTCGCGCGCCGGGTGGCCGGGCTTTCCGGTCCCGCCGTTTTCCCCCTGGCGCTGCGCGTCGTCTGGGACGCGGCCGGCGCGGTGAAGATCCCTGTGATCGGCTGCGGCGGCGTCGATTCTGCCGACGCGGCGCTGGCGATGATCATGGCCGGGGCTGCCGCCGTTGAAGTGGGCGCTTCGCTGTTCGCCGGATTCGGCGTGCTCAAAGACATCCACGAAGGTCTGGAAGCGGCCGTTGCCCGCTGGGGCGTGAAGAACGTTTCTGAACTCGTCGGCAAAGCCCGCGAGACACGGTAAGGCCCTTTGTTCGGAACTATTGGAGTACGCAAGTAATTACTAATTAAAAAGAGATGTGAGGAGTTGCTGTTATGACTGAACGCAAATCGCTGCCCCTGTTTGCCGCGCTTGACCTGAACACGCTGCGGGAAGCCCGTCAGACGATGGACATGCTGTCCGGCGTCGTTGACGCCATCAAGATCGGCCCCCGGCTCTATGCCCAGGGAGGTGCGCATTTCCTGAAGGAGATCGTCGATCACGGCTTCAAGCTGTTCCTCGACCTTAAGCTGCACGACATCCCCAACACCGTGCGGCTGGCCGTGGAAGCGCTGGCCGACATGGGCATCTTCTGCCTGACGCTGCACGCCGATGGCGGCCGCCGCATGATGGAGGAGTCCGTCGCGGCCCGTGACCGCCTCGGCAGCACGATGAAGCTGCTCGGCATCACCGTGCTGACCAGCTTTGACGAAAAAGGCTGGGAAGAAGTCGCGCCTGGCTGCACGATGGAAGCTGCCATCAAAAAGCGCGCCTGGCTGTGCGGCGACTGCGGCATGGACGGCCTCGTCTGCTCGCCGCTCGATCTGCCCGAAGTGTGCAAAGTCACACCGCCTACGCTGCTCAAAGTGGTGCCCGGCGTGCGTCTGGTAGCCGGCGGCGACGATCAGAGCCGCGTCGCCACGCCCGCCGAAGCGTTCCGCAACGGCGCCGATTACATCGTCATGGGCCGCCCCATCTACAAGGCGCCCGATGTCCGCAAGGCGGTCGACGAGATCGCCAAATCCATCGAGGAGGGATTGTCATGCCGGAAATGACCGATATGGAAGTTCAGGAACAGCTCAAGAAAATGCTCGTCGAGAGCAAGGCGTGGCTGGAGGGCCACTTCAAGCTCACCTCGGGCCGCCACAGCGGCAACTACATGCAGTGCGCCATGCTGCTGCGCTTCCCCAAGTACGCAGCGTTCGCCGGCGGCGAGATCGCCAAGCGCATCGCGCATCTCAAGCCCGACTTCATCGTCTCGCCCGCGCTCGGCGGCCTTATCATCGGCCACGAAGTGGCGCGCGCGCTTGACGTTCCCTTCCTGTTCTGCGAGCGTCAGGACGGCGCGATGACGCTGCGCCGCTTCCCCATGCCCGTCGGCAAGACGTTCGTCGCCGTCGAGGACGTGGTCACCACCGGCGGCTCCGTCAAGGAGACGGCCGAGCACATGATCGCCGGCGGCTGCAAATGGGTCGGCTCCGCCTGCATCGTCGACCGCTCCGGCGGCACGCAGCAGCTGGGCCCCGACCTTGTGTCGCTGTTCAAAGTGTCGTTTGCCACCTACGATCCCGACGACTGCCCTCTGTGCCGCGAGCTCGGCACGCCGCCCATCAAGCCCGGCAGCCGTCCCGACAAAAAATAATCCCCTGCGGCCGTCTGCACGAAAGGAGGCGAGGCGCGTGAAAAACAGGGAAAAAGCCTGCGTGATGACCGCGGGCGACATGGAGCGCGCCCTGCGGCGCATGAGCAGCGAGATCCTCGAACGCAACCATGGCTGCGACAACCTCCTCGTCATCGGCATCCAGCGCCGCGGCGTATACCTCGCTGCCCGCGTGCGCGAGTATCTGCGCGAAGCGGAAGGCGTCAAAGTGCCGCTGGGCGAGCTCGACATCACGCTCTACCGCGACGATATCCGCCTGCTCGGCGGCCAGCCCGTCGTTCACAGCACCTCTGTGCCCGCGGACATCAGCGGCAAAAAGATCGTCCTCGTCGACGACGTGCTCTACACCGGCCGCACCATCCGCGCCGCGCTCGAAGCTCTGGCCGATCTGGGCCGTCCCGGGAGCGTGCAGCTGCTCATCCTCATCGACCGCGGCCATCGCGAACTGCCCATTCAGCCCGATTACCTCGGCAAGGCCGTTCCTACCTCGCTGCAGGAGACCGTCGAAGTGCGCGTGTCCGAGCTCGACGGCACGGACGAAGCCGTCATCTGCGAGAAAAGCTGACGATGCGCCGCTCCATCCGACTGGCCGCGGCCCTGCTGCTGTACGCCGTCCTGGCGTGCGCCGCCGCGGCTGCGCCGAAGATCCAGGCGAAGAAGGTGCTCGTGCTCGACCCCATGCTTGATCTGCTCGTGCAGTTCATCGGCGGCCCCTACGTGAGCACGTCGTCCGCACAGACGTGGGGCGCCCGCGATCAGCTCGTCGTCTCCCGCGCCCGCGTGATGAGCGCTGCGGCGATGCAGACGCCGCTGATCGTCCTTGACGAAAAGCAGTATGCCGACTTCACAGGCGCCTCCAGACGCAAGCGCGGCATGACCAAAGCCGAGCGCGATCGTCCGCTGTTCTGCCTGTTTCCCGCGGGGACGCGTACCGTTCCGCCCGTGCAGTTCTACGGCGATCCCGCCAATCTGCCCTTTACAGCGCAGAAGGTGATGAACGCCCTCTGTGCGATCGTTCCCGAACGATTCGGCTACTTCCAGCGCCGGCTTGGCGAGTTCAACGCGCGCCTGCGCTCTGTGCTCATCTCAGGCCGCAAGCGCTTTGCCGGCGTGCGGGTGCTGTGCCTGAGCGAGATCTACCGTCAGTTTTTCGTCGCCAGCGGCGCGATCGTAAGCAGCCCGACGCCGGGCGAGCTGTACCGCATCCGCTCGCTGGCCCGCGCCGGCGGCTGGAGATCCGGCCTCAGCCTGGCCGAGCCCCTGCGCGACGGAAGGCTGATCGTCTGCGACTGGCGCACTGAAAGCGCCGTCCGACGCGGCCTGACCGCCTACGCCGGAGCCGTGTACCTCCATCCCCCCCGTGATGAAGACCTGCTGTTCTACATCCACCACATGATTCTCATTATGGGCAGCCGCCTTGATCAGATGAAATGAATAACAACCCCCGCCGCCCGCAGCTCGGATTTTTTTTCCGTGCCGCGGGCGGCGGGGGTTTTGCTTGGGAGGATATCATGTCCAGAAATGCTTATTGTTTTGGCATTCAGAATCTTCAATACCGGCAGTTGATGCGGCCCGTTCCGGATGTGAATTTTCCGATCACGCGGGCCTGGTCAAAGCCTTGGGCTCGGGCGATCTTCACGATTACGGCCCCTGCGTCGGGCGGGGCGGCGAGGAGGAGGCCGCCTGAGGTCTGGGGATCGAAGAGGAAGTCGCGCTTTTCCTGCGGGATTTTCTCCAGGCTGTCCATCTGCGGCGCGTAGAGTTTTTCGTTGCGGTAGGCGCCTGCAGGCAGCAGTCCCATCGCGGCGAGGTCGGCGGCACCGGGCAGCGTGGGCAGCGCGGCGGTGTCGAGTTCCAGATCGACGGTGTGCGCGCTGAGCATGTCGAGGGCGTGACCGGCGAAGCCGAAGCCTGTCACGTCGGTGGCGGCGCGGACCTGAGCTCTCAGCTCTGCGTTCATGAAGCGGGGCAGATCGTTCAGTTTCGTCATCCATTTCACGGCCGCGTCGGCGAGGGCGGCGTCGGCCATTTCGGCTTTGACGCCTGTGGCAGCGATGCCGGTCCCGAGCGGCTTGGTCAGCACGAGCACGTCGCCGGGCCGCGCGCCCGTCGTGCGCCACATGTGCGTGAGTTCCACCTCGCCGAAGACGCAGAGGCCGTATTTGGGCTCCTTGTCTTCAACGCTGTGTCCGCCCATCAGGAAGGCGCCGCTTTCGCTCACTTTGCTGGCACCGCCTTCCATGAGGCGCTTCAGCATATCAAGCGGCAGGCAGTTGAGCGGAAAGGCGACGACGTTCAGCGCCACCAGCGGCGAGCCGCCCATGGCGAACACGTCGCTGATCGAGTTGGCAGCGGCCACCTGGCCCCACACGAACGGATCGTCGACGACGGGCGTGATGAAATCAACGGTGAGGATGCCGACGCGCCGGTCGTCGATCTTCCACAGCGCGGCGTCCTCGCCGCCTTCCCAGTCGGTGAGGATGCGGTCGTCGTGCGGGCGGGGCAGGCCGCTCAGGACTTTGGCAAGGTCCTCCGGACCTATCTTGGCAGCTCACCCGCTGCTGCTGGAAAGCTGCGTCAGTCTCTGCGTGATGCTCATGAGTATTTCTCCTTTTAGCGGCGGAAAAACAGATTGGCCAGAATGGTCAGCACGATGCTGATAACGATCGAGCTGGCGAGCGGGAAGTGGACGGACCAGCCCTTTCCGTGCCACGAGAAGTCGCCCGGCAGGCGTCCCAGGGCAAGGAACTTGCCGCCGAAGTGGATGACCGCTCCGGCGACGACGAGCGCGAGGCCGATCATCATCAGCGTTTTTCCAAAGTCATGTGTCATGCGGGCAGACCTCCTGCTATTTGAGGATCATCGTCAGGCCGGAGATGAGCAGATAGCCGTAGACGGCCATGCGCAGCTTCTTCGCGTCGAGGCGGTTGAAGATCTTGTTGCCGAGGAACAGTCCCAGCGCCAGTGCGGCCAGCACCATCAGCCACAGCTTGAGCGTCGTCGGCGTGATGATGCCGTTGGCGGCGCGCGCGATCGTGGCGACGCCGGAAGTGAAGCAGAAGTGAGCATTCAGCGTGGCGCGGTATTCCTGATTGTCATGGGCCGAAGCGAGCATGTAGATAGCCACGGGCGGCCCGCCGACGGAGAACAAACCGGCGCCGGTGCCGCCGATGAGACCGGCGATCACGCCGTTGCGCGGCGTCGCTTTGATCCTGATCTTGCCGCCGAGGAAGACATTGTAGATGCTCACGGCGATCAGAACCCAGCCGAGGGCGTGGATCATCAGCTTGTCGGCCGCACCGGCAGAAAAGTGCACTGACAGCGCGGAGGCGATCAGCCCGCTCAGCGCGCAGGGCAAAAGCGTTTTAAAGTTGATGTGCTTCCAGTGCGGAATCGCGATCATCACCGCGGTGCTGACGCCGCACAGGGCCGACACTGCCACGCTCTGCGCGTAGGGCAGAAAGTACGGCCAGATCGCCATGACGACGACTCCGAAGCCGAAGCCGCACACGCTGGCGACCACGCCGCCCGCCACGGTCGAAGCGAGCATAGCGGCGATCACAGAGAATTCCATGGTGCAACACTCCTGTCAAAAGATGTCTTCGCTGTATTGTAAGCCTTTTTGACGCTGCTGAAAAGCGCCGAAATTTTCAGCGCGCGCCGTTTTGAGCGCCTTGCGCGCCGCTGGGCGCGGTGCTGGAATCGAAAGCACTTTGATGATATTCTACGGAGGTGCTGCTGATGAAAAAACTGTTTTCGCTGCTGACCGTGGCGCTGTTTGCCGCTTCGGCCGCGTTTGCCGCGTCGTCGGCCGACAAGGACGTGATCCTCGCCGGCACGGAGAGCACGTACCCGCCCTATGAGTTCCGCGATCCCGAGGGCAAGCTCGTCGGCTTCCATATCGATCTGGTCGAGGCGATCGGACGTGTCACCGGCAAGAAGATCGAGTGGATCGACATGAGCTTCGACGCGCTGATCCCCTCGCTGCTCACGAACAAGCTCGACATGATCGGCGCGGGCTTCCTGATGACGGAGAAACGGCGTGCGCGCGTGGCCTTCACCCGCCATTACGAGGTCTCGCGCGGCGCGGTGCTGACGCTGAACGAAAACCTTGAAAAGGTGAAGACGCTCGACGACCTCGTCGGCAAGGTCGTCACCGCGCAGATGGGCAGCTATGTGGAGCAGATCTGCGTCGCGCACGGCGGCATCACCGTGCGCTCGTTCAAGAAGTTTGACGACTGCCTGCTCGACGTGGTTTACGGACGTGCCTACGCCGCCACGATGGGGCTGGTCGCCGCCAAGAAGTACCTCAAGGCCAAGGACTTTGCCGGCAAGGTCGGCATCGCCTTCGTCTACGAGATGGAGGGCACGGAGAACAAGAAGGGCTTCGCCATCCGCAAGGACGATCCCGAGTTCAAGGCGCTGCTCGACAAGGCGCTCGATCAGATCGAAGCCAGTGGCGAGCTTGACGCGCTGAAGAAGAAATGGGACCTGCTGTAAAGATACGACATTTTGACAAATAGCGTTTTTTCGCTCCCCGTGGGATAATCAGCCTGCGGGGAGTTTTTTCGTTCCCGCAGCACAGTCAGCATAAAAAGGAGCGAACCACAGCGATGAAAATTATCCGTGCGATCATGATCGCCGTCCTGTCGTGCCTGCTTGTATCGGGCGCAGCGCTCGCCGAGGGAACGAAAGCCGATCCCGAGGCGCAGATCACGGCGCTCAACATGGCCGTCGTCTCCGTGCGCCACATCACTGCCGCGCGCGACCGGCTCGTGCTCGATCAGGAATATTCGCAGATCGTCAACAATCTCAGCCTCGGCGACCTTGACGACGCGCCCGAGGTGATGGGCGTGTGGACGCGCCTGCTCGACGCGATCAGCGCCTGCCGGCTCAGCGACGAGGAGCGTCAGGTGTTTGCCGGTGTTTACGAGCACCGTCAGAAAAACGCGCTGAACACGGTGCTGTCGGGGATGCGGCCTTCCATGGGCAGCCTGCGGCACTTCTTCGCGTCGCTGTTTTCCTGCGGCGTCAACGCCTGGTTCGGCGTGAGGCGCGAGCTGGCCGACATCCACCGCGCTGCGGGCGAAAAGTCGTGGGAGCTGAAAAAGGAGCAGCTGACAGCGCTGCACGAGCTGCAAAAGGAACTCCTCGCCGGCTCGTGGCTGCTGCTGAACCGTCACGGCCTGCCCGACCGCCTGCGCGTCACCCAGGAGGACCTCGACTGTCTCGAACAGGCTGTGGCCGAGAGCGACTGGGGCAAGTCATCGCAGATGTTTGCCCTGATCGAAAACTCTTTTTCTGCTTTTCCTCCGTACTGGTTCTACCGCGCTGACGCGGCCTACCGCGCCGGGGACGACGCGGCAGCTCTTGCCTTTCTCGACCGCTATGACGCCGTGTGGAAGCGCGTGCTCCGGCGCGATCCCTGCCGCGCCCGCGCCGACCGCATCCGCATCCTGCTCGACGAGAGCCTGAGCGACGAGCAGACGCGCGCCCTCGTCGCCCGCATCCGCGAGAACACGTCGCCGCGCGACTGGCTCGACAATCTCTTCTGCGGCACAATGCTGTGGACGCTGGGCGACCGTGACGAAGCCGAGCGCGTCGTGCGCGGCAACATCCTCTTTAACGCCGAGCGCGAAGTCAGCACCGTCGTGCTGTCGCACATGGAACGCGGCGACTTCGACCGCGACACTTTCTGCGCCGATCTGCGTGCTGCCCTCGCCGGCGAAGCGCCGCAGACGCCCGAGGGCGAGCTGCTTGCCGCGTGGTTCGACGGCCGCGACGGGCTTGCCGTGAAGCTGGCGAGCGACGAATACCGCCGCAGCGCCTCGGCCCTGCCGGCATGCGTGCTCTGGCTCACCGCCCGCGAGCCGGGCCGCGCCAGCCGCGAACG
>Ga0256405_10001601_pt1 | contig 60223 bp, 92 predicted proteins | sample RumenRJG_02DNA_FD_189096 | JGI IMG/M metagenome (GOLD analysis project Ga0256405, IMG submission 189096) | Bovine rumen microbial communities from Lethbridge, Alberta, Canada - RJG_02 | ecosystem: Host-associated > Mammals > Digestive system > Stomach > Rumen | place: Canada: Alberta... | reverse complement strand
TCATAGATTGCGACATTCCCTTCGCTTTCCTGCACTTCGACCCGGACACAATAGGGAACCATGCGGCAGATCCACCATGCGATATTCTCGGCGGTAGGGTTCATATCCATCGGGAAAAGATCGTTCAGATTGGCATGATCCAGCTGGTTCACGATTTCCTTGATCTTCACGAAATCGATCACCATGCCGTCATCGTTCAGCTTCTCCGATTTGCAGGTCACATAGATGATCCAATTGTGTCCATGAAGATTTGTGCATTTGCTGCCATAAGGCAAGGTCAGCCGATGTGCTCCGCTGACTTCCAGCCGCTTCGTCACTGTGTACATTTCGCAATCTCCTTCGTTAAATAAGCTTCACGCCTGCCCATCTGCAGACCGTGCAGAGGATTCGAGTGATGCGGGAATAGATTGGACAGGTACATATCATAGGCTCTCCCGCACAGAAACACGGCTTCCTCGTTGAAATCGATACCCTTTGATGTCATCTGTCGATAGACCATAATTGCCCACCGCTTTTTCTTGTTTTTGGTCTGCGGCGTCAAAGTCTGATTGTAGGGAGAGATCGTATCCGTCAGCTCCAGCAATCCATACTTCGCTGACAGTATGTAGATCACTCTCGGATTCATCAGCTTGGCATAGGTCATGCTCTTTTTGAATATGCGCCCTATATACATATCCTTTGCCATGCATGGGTGATCCTCTTTCAGCTTTCCGCATGCGACAAAGACAATCATGATCTCAACCTCTCAACGCCGGATCCTCGATCCCGTTTGCTTCAAATGCTTTCTGCCTGTCGATGCAGGTGCCACATACCCCACAGGGTTTCTCGCCGCCCTCATAACAAGACCATGTCAGCGCATAGGGCGCGTTCAGTTTGATGCCCTTCGCGACCACCTGCGCCTTGTTCAGATCAATCAACGGCGCGTGGAGGGAGCATTTCTTCCCGCTCCCTTCGTAGATGGCCTCATCCATGGCGCTCGCAAACTCGGGCGTGCAATCGGGATAAGCCCTGCCGGCGGCATCGTCGGCGTGCGCTCCGTAGAAAACCTTTTCGGCTCCCACACTGATCGCCACTGCCGCAGCATAAGAGAGGAAAAGCCCATTTCGGAAGGGAACATAAGTGTCAACCGTTCCCTCGCCGCCAAGGTCTTTCAGCTGCTCCGCATAAGACTGATGCTTGATGTCACGGTTTCCGCTGATCAAGGGGCAATCGCTTTTGGAAAAGGCGTCGGCAAGGTTGATCTCCATTTGTCTGACGCCATAATAAGCGGCAACCTTCTTCGCCGCTTCCAATTCTTTCGCATGTTTCTGTCGATAATATGCGGTCAGAGCCAGCACGTTTTCCGCGCCATAACAATCAACCGCCAACGCCAAACAGGTCGTTGAATCAATACCGCCACTTAAAAGGACGACTGCCTCCATCTCAAATCCTCCCATATTATCAGAGATTCTTTTCGGCGTATTTCGTGAACTTGACCCACTCGGTAAAATTTCGGATCGCCGTTTCCCGAGCCTTGACTCTCGTTCCCGGAGGCTTGTCTGTGATGACAAGGTCTTCTCCATTGAACGTGTAGATTTTTCCGAAGCGGTTTCCCGTTGTCCAGGAGGAAGAATCCACGCTGTCAAAATGGTAATATTTCAATCCGGAAAGGTTGGTAAATCCGAGGCCGTGGATCTTCGCACCGCGTTTATGGGCTTCCTTGATGAACCAAGGGAAATATTTGTAGTCTTGCAGACGGATTTCCTTCGAGACGATGCCGCCGATGGCGACATAATCATACTCGTCACACATACGAAGGAAATCTTCTTTGCCCCGGCTTTTATGCCACACAGGAATCGGTGGGTAGCCGATCTCATGTTCAAGGCGCTTCCTGATCTTCTTTACCTTGTCGTAGCCGATGAGGGAATCAATATCCAACTCGATATAGAGCCGGACCTTGTTCTGCTTGATATATTCGATGTACCGGCTGACATATTCATCCCAATCGACATGCTTCCCTTGGGTGAAAAAGGTGAACGCCCCACTGTCAAGCATGAAGTGCCGCAAATGTGGGATCAGGGATGTGATCAGATCGTCGGCATAGTAGAAGCTTTCCAATATGTTGACTTCTTCGGCTTTGCTAAGGGTACCCCCTTGTCTCTGCAGATACAGATTGACCTGCCGACCTTTGGCGTTGTTCCCCGCCAAATATATAATCACTGAGGCACCACCTTCGACCATTCGATCCTGCCATATAAACCTTCATAGCTTCTCTCCATGCTGCGTTGAGATTTCCACTGATTCCTCCTGCAAGGTAGATCCTCATGGTCAGACCTCTATCTCAAACTCTTCTCCGCATTTCGGGCAAATAACCTTTTTCGTTTTGATCTTCGGTGCGGATTCGGATTCGTGAGACTCGAAAAAGTCGTCCATATCGACATCGTCCGGAAGCTCGAAACCGAACTCACTCATGTCGATGTCCAGGGCTTCAAGCTCTGTCAATTCCTGCTCTAATTTAGGCCAATCCCACGAACTGGCTTCGGCAACTTTGTTATCCGCGAGACGGTAAGCCTTTATTTGTTCGTCCGTCAGGTCTTCCGCCACAACACAAGGTACTTTTTTCAGTCCAAGTTTTTGCGCCGCCAACAGGCGCGTATGCCCCGCAACCACCACGTTTTCCTTGTCTACCACAAGAGGCACGCGGAACCCGAACTTCTGAATACTCGCGGCGACACCTTCCACCGCTTTCTCGTTGTTCCTCGGATTATTCTCGTATGGCACGAGATCGCTGACCTTCTTCTCGACTACCTTCACGATTTCCCTCCTCTGTGAATCGGAAGCGCCGCCCTCGACGATCTCCGAAAGCGGCGCTCCGTGAAAGTGGAATATATGATTGAACCCATTTCGAGCACTTACACTATATCACAGGCGTAACTTAAAATGGTGCCTACAAAGTGCCAAAAAAGTGACATAAAAATGCCAAAAAAAAAGAACCGCCCCAAAAGGGACGGCTCCGAAAGTCCTTTGAAATCAGCTGTTCCGAAGGGCGTGCCAGTTCGCGAGGAACTCAATGCCCATGACGATAATGTGATCCTCCAACCGCTTCATAGCCTCTTTGTTACGCCCTCTCCGCGAATACTCACGGTTAATCCGAATCTGGATCAGCTCGCAAATGGCATCGAATTGGAGCTTCAAACGCTTGACCTTACGGTAATTGTTGACAGGCATCTTTTTGACATCGTTTTTCTTTGCGTTATGCATAACTTTCTTTCACTCCTTCTCAAAGTGCGGAGTGAATGCTATAATATGAACAAGCAATCACTCCGGTGGTTGGACGGCATGACGACAAGGGTTCTCGGCAAAGATCAGCTTGTCGTCATTTTTTGTCCTTATTTCGGCGTAGGATCTGACTCACACCGGATTGACTGATGCCCATGCGATTCGCGATCTCCTGCTGCGTCAGATTGTGCTTATCTCGCAGGTCTTGGATCGCCTTGTCGCGCTCGTCTCGGGGGAGATCGGCGTTCACGACGAACTGATTGATCTCGCTGTAGAAATCCTGCTTGTCAACCCGCAAGATCACTCTGTTTCCGTCGATCTCCCGCTTGATCATTAGATGCCCAGGACCACCGTTAAACTCGATGTCCTGCGAATCGATCAGCTCATTAAGCGTGACGTTCTGCAGACTCTTGGGAAGCCATGCGCTCATCGGAACAGAATCTTGAACCACAATCTCCTTGTCTTTCTTCGACATCGCTCTTTCCACCTCCTTTCTTTCTAACACTGATATTATATTAACACCAATAACAGAAAAAATCAATCGGAAATTTTAATTATTATTACAAAAGGACACTAAAAGACCTCGCGCAAAGGCAGAGAATCCTTGCGCGAGGTCTTTTTCTGTGATCACCCGACAGCGACGAAAAAAACGTTCCTGCTCGCCGTAAGTCCGAATAGCATAAAAGCGATGCTGCGGGTTGCTTTGCTGATCCGCCGCTTGCATGATCGCTCACTTAGATGCAGCTTTTCGCTTATGACGCCGTAAGTCATGCGGTCCATATAATACATCTGGATTGCCTGCCGCTCATCCTCGGGCAGGGTATTGATCGCCGCCGTGACCTTCTTCATCTGACGTTCCAGGACACGGCAATTTTCCTGCAATTCTTCGGAAACCTTGGTCAGCCGGATCCGATTCTCTGCCGCCCTCTCGATCCCGTTCAGTTCGTTGAAACCGCCGCTCGTATCAGAACCATAGGCAGGTGCCTTGATGGATTCTGTGGCGAGCTGTCTGCGGATATCTTCGATGTCCTCCGAAATGGAGCTGATGGCTTGCCGATAATAGGCAAAGTTTTTCAGATATTCCTTTGTCAATTTCAAGTAGTCGTTGTACTTGTACATCGGCTTTCTCTGCCTCCTTTTAGACCTCGGACTTGCTTTTGGCTTCTTCCAATGCTTTTATCAAATACTGAAGATCCTCCAGCGCCAAATCGTCAGCGTACTCATTCTGATCGATGAACTTCTTCACCTGCCGGCGGATATCTTCTACCTGAAAAAAGCTCATGCGTGGAATCTGCTTTTTGAGAAATCCACACACAAGACTCGGCGCGTAAGTGTGCCGTGAGACGGCGTACCGAAGGGCAAATGCCCACACGGTCAGTTCTTCATGACTTATTGGCTCCATCATCTCCACCTCTCATCAATCCAAAGCCCGATCAGCCCTCCGATGAACGAGGCAACCAAGATCGACCAATCAATGTGCTCCATAAGTTTTCCCATCTCCCTTTATCGGCCAGGTATGGGGAGTGCCCTGCAGCTTGCACCCTCCGCCATCTTTATGGAAACGGCATTTTCCGCAGACATAATGGGTTTCCTTGCAATAGGATCGAAGAACCGCCACCGCATCCACAAGCTGATCTCTATGTTTTTTCCTCATGATCCATCGTCCTTTCATCAATGATATACATGAGGGAGAAAGCCAGCATCACCACTCGCCACAGCTTTTGATTCTCCGGTCTGTTCTGCAGAAATTGCGTGAACCGGTCCACATCTTCTTTCGTATTCAGCGGGTGGTTGATCTCGAAGACACCGTTCTCGATATGCCCGTCCATTCTCATTCCCAAACCATCGTCAATATTCAGCTTGCAGAACCAGCTCACAAAATACCGATACTTCATGTGGCACCTCCGGCTATTTGTAGAGTTCTTCGTAATATCTCTTGTCCTGGGCTATCACGAACATGGCGCAAAGCAGAAATCCCGCCAAACCACCAAAAAGACATCCGACAACGAAATCAAGGGTAATCATGCTCTCCCACCTTTCTGTTCGCATCGATCTCAATGGAAATGAATGAAGTCAGAGTCCTTGTGAGCCGATTTGTCTTCATGACTTTCAGCGCCCGCCGCATGTTCCTCTTTCTGCCCTTTCTTCCGGACGGAAGTATTGTTCGCCACTCCACCGTGGCGGTAATCGTTTTCTCGGGCAGCATGATCGTGTCTTTCCCTGTCCCTTCCATCGCTATCATAGATGTCCCCTCTACTCACGCTCTGAAAATCCCAAATCTCGCAAAGCCTTTTCAATTCTCCTGTCTATTTTTGCCTTACAGGCTGGGCAGTAATTCCCCCGCTTATATAACCAACTACAGCTCTTGTCATAATAGCTCCACCTATAATCGTTGATGTTGGCATAATACCCATCATCATACTCCTGGCTCTCGCCTAAAAAGATTCCACATTCGTCACAATAGAACAAGTGCCTGTCCCTAACTATCGTTTGCTCTTCAGGAATCGTTTTTTCCATTACAGACGCCCCCTTTGACCGTTTTTGAAATTGACCCGTTCCTGGGCTTGGAGCCGCATTTCCTCATCAATGCCCAAGGATTCCAAGAGCGTCGTGATGGCGGTGATGGTGTCCGCCGCTTCCTCCGCAATCATTTCTCTTTCGGCACTGTCGATCAGCCGGCTCTCATGTTCCGCCATATTCGCAAGTTTGATCTGTGCGCCATGATATCCAAAAACTGATTCCTTCAATTCGTTCAACTCTTCGTCGATCTTCGAGAAAAGAACCTTCACAGATTGGTACTTCGTGTTTCCCTTCTCGTCCCGTCTGCACGGCATCGGGCGCGAGAAACTTGGTCTATTGGCTTCCACTTTTCCATGCCACCCTTCCTTAAAAAAGTCCATCAAATCTTTGGTTTTGGTGATCTTTATTTGTCCATCTTTGTCCTGCGTGAATCGATATTGAACGCCCTTGACCCATTGTTCGGTGATCAGCTTTTCACCGCTCATGGCTTTGCTTCCTTTATTGCTTCATTCAGCCAACTCCAATCTCGGGTGCTCTCATCTTCCCGAAGTTCTTTCAAGATGCTCCCCTCGATATCGTCTTTGTGATCCTCAATCCATTGACGATCTGTCCCCGGAAATCTCATCATCATCAAACAGCCGGACATCATAAACCTGAACGCAAGTTTCGCAAGCTGCTCGTCACTCATATAACGAACTCTATCTGCTACCGTCATCGCCATCATCCCCACGCCCTTCAAATCCCTTAAATACAACTAAAGTACAGAACATAATTGTCACGCAAATCATTCCGACCATCATCACCAATGCCTCGTTATCACTCAACACCGTCAGCCCACCTCCACGACATTCAATTCAAGCGATTCTATGAATACTTTTGTTGCCAACGCCTCGGTCATCAGCGCTTCTTCTATTGCGGCTTTCGCCATTTTTCGCATTTTGCCCGGCGTGCGGATCTGGGCATCTTCGGGAAGTTCCAAATCCCACACGACAACGATTTCTGCTTTACCTTTTGCCCTTTTCGGCATTGTCATCCCTCCGATCCCTGATTCCACAGCCGCATTGCTTCTTCCAGGGTTTCCGCAAATTTGCCTAAATGCTGACATTCATCACAGTGAATTGCCCACTGTCTATGATCGTTGTCAAAGGGTTCCGGAAGAAACATCGGATGTAAAGAAGTACCCTTGCAGCGAGGGCAAGGCTTTAATTCTTCTACCCTATCTCTTGGCTCCGTCTCTTTCGCGAAGTCCAGCCAAGCCAAATCACAGGGACGAGAATTCTTTTCGCAGGATTCTTTGACAGGGCACTCGGTATCGATCTCGTCGTTAAAATCGCATGGCATACATTCGGACAAGGTCGTGATCAGCCGTTTCAGCGCGCTCTTTGCCTCAACCTCGCTCATCTTCCCGATCTCAATGTCAAGCTCTGTCATAACGGTTCAGCCCTCCCATTCTTCTTTCAAGGTATCGATCAGCTGGGACATCTCGTATTTCGTCAGATCGTTGAAATCCTTGCCAAGCATCTCGAAAATGTTGTCGTCATCGTAGCCAAGCTTGTGCATCAAATCTTTGGCGTACTCGATCTGCTTTCTCGTCGGATCAAACTCGCTCATCTCTGCTCGTCCTCCTTTACAACACGCCAGTCCGGCATGTAGTGATCACATTTGCCGTATTTCTCGAAGGGAACTTCGGAGAAATAAGACTGCCAATATTTGTCCGGCGTCGCCGTGCATCGGTAACAGGTCTTTTTCTCGGGGCATTTATTCCCCATGCACATCGTTATATCAGGCATGATCCCAGTCCTTCCTTTCCGTCTTCCAATCGTTTTCGTTCCACCGATGCGGGAATCCATGCAACAGACAATGTCCCGATGTCTTCTCGTAGAACGGACACTGAATGCAGGTCCAGTGCTGAACCTTGCAGAAAGCGTATAGGAGTTTCGCGGCCTCGATTGCCGCCTCCTTACGAACCACATATTCTTCACCGTCTTCGGTCTTCCGCAGAATGGCTTTTCCTTTTCCCGCACAGTAGGGGCAAGGTCCGACATATTTCCGAATGTCCATATCTCAATCACCCCATATCCAATCCCATTGAGTCGGGTTATCCTTCCCGATCTCGAACCGGCACCGCTCGCTGTCTGCCGTCATCTGATAAGCAGGACAACCACAGCAATCGCCGACACCCTCGCAAATCTTCTGCACCTCACGCAGAGCCTTTTCCATCTTCACAGCCGTTGAATCCTGCACCGTCACTTCGCCTCCACCTTGATTTCTTCTCTTTTCCTCTTGATCTCGTCCATGAAGTATTTCGCCCAGTAGTCCCCGTCATAATGATCGCACTCAACGGCGAAAGCCTCGCCCATTCGATAAAGGGCGTTGATTGCGTCGATAGCGAATTGCAGGGCGTCCATGCGGGCGTCGAATTGCATCATGAAAGAACGCTTGCTTCTCACATCTTGATAGGGGCTGTTCAGTGATGCCACCGTGCGCCGGTCAAAGCCCATCATTTGAAGCATTTCTTCGAGTTCGCTGATTGCCGTTTTTGAATCCATGATTATTTTTCTCCCTTCCATAAAGCCCGTTTTTAACCGATTTTTTATGCCTGTGCATATAAACTATCGCGGCGCTGTCTAAAAATCGCAGGACGGGGGCGTTCCTCTCGGGAGATCCGCTTCTATGCTTTCCGATATCCTCCGATTTTCGCCTTGATGGCTTCCAACATACCTTCCTGGCCTGCCCGTTTTTCTTTCAGAGCCTCCATGACCGCCTCGTCGATCGTGCCCTCCGCAATCAAGTGGTGAATGATGACCGTTTTCTCCTGCCCGGTCCGATGCAGACGTTTGTTGGCCTGCTGATAAAGTTCGAGCGACCATGTCAGCGAGAACCACACGACAAGGTTGCCGCCATATTGAAGGTTCAGCCCATGTCCAGCCGATGCGGGGTGCGCCAACAGCATCGGGATCTTTCCTTCGTTCCATGCCCGGATATCGTCAGCCGTGGTCAAAGGGACTGCCTCTGGAAAACGCTCTCGCAGCCTGTCGAGATCGTGGCGGAACCAATAGAACACCAGTATCGGTTTATGTTTATTTGATTCCTCTATATCCGCAAGGGCATCGAGCTTCGCGGCGTGTATCACCACCGACCTTTTGTCCTCGTCGTAAACCGCCCCATTTGCCATTTGCAATAACTTGTTCGATAATACGGCGGCGGTGGAAGCGACGATGTCAGTGCCGCAGTAGGGAAGAACCAACTCTCTTTCCAACCGCTTGTAGAGTTCCCATCCTGCTTTCGGCATCTGAATCTTCACGGCGTTATACATGACCGGGGGAAGGGAGATATAATCTTCAGTTCTCATACTGACACAGATATCTCCGATCTTTCCGTATATCTGCTTATGCGCTCCTTTGCGGGGAATCCACTCATAAACCACATGCCCGTATCCCGCGCCCGGTGTGAACCAGTTCCTGCGATACTCCCCGATGGTTTTGCCAAGCCGTTCTCCCCGATCAAGAAGGAAAATCTGACTCCACAGATCCATCAGACCATTCGGCGCGGGCGTCCCTGTCAGTTCCACAAGCCGGTGGATCCTCGCCCGTATCTTCCGAAGGGCTTTGAAACGCTTTGCCTGCGGATTCTTGAAACTGCTGCTTTCATCAATCACCACCATGTCGAAAGGCCAAGCTGCCTTGTAATAATCGACGAGCCACGGAACGTTTTCCCGATTGATCGTATAAACGTCTGCCTTGCTTTCAAGAGCCGCTTTCCTCGTTTTGAGACTGCCCAGGACAAGACTGATTTTCAAACTGTTCAGGTGCTCCCATCGTCTGCACTCATCAGCCCATGTCGTTTCCGCCACATGGAGAGGGGCGATCACTAAAACCTTGCCTACCTCGAATCGCTCATACATCAGCTCTTGGATCGCCGTCAGCGTCGCAACGGTTTTTCCCATGCCCATGTCTAACATGAGCGCGACGTTCGGCTTCTCGATAATCTGCCCGATGGCGTATTGCTGATAGGGGCGAGGCTTGAAAATTTCAGCCATCATCTTTCGCCCGCCCTTTCGGTTTGCCTGGAAGACCTCTGCACGACAACATGATTTCCAATATCCATTCATCGGGAAAATGCTCTGTCTTGATCCAGCAGGTATTCACGAGATACAACGGACAATCACAGGGCGCTCCCTCTTTTCGATGTTCTCGACACCATCGTTCAATGATCAATGCTGAACGAACCACGTCTTCCCGATTCTCGTTCATTCCGTTCCTCCTATGATTTCCGAAACAAATTCGTTGATGGCTTCCTCTGAATCAATCACCCGGACATTGAAGCCGAACTTGATGATCTTCTTCATGACGTGCCGCTGCAAAGGTCGAGGTTTCCCGCCCGGACGTTTCAGCTCGACGAAATAAATCCTGCCGCCCGGAATCAGAACGATCCTGTCAGGAACTCCCGCCCGTCCAGGGGAGGCGAATTTATAGGTGATGGCTCCAGCCTTTTCAACTCTCGCCTTGAACTTCGCCTCGATATCCTTTTCTAAAATCAGTCGTCCCATACGAAATGTATCCCTTTGAGAAATCCCCACAGCGCATGATAGAAAGCGCCTGTACCCGAAGCAGCAACGGCGGGCTTGTCATCGATAAGCAGAACATAAAAATCTGCATACCGATTTTCGATCCGAGTGGTCACAGGCCGATCATGCAGCTCGAAACCTTCTCTGATTATGTCCGCCAACTTCTGATACAATTCCATCATCGCTTTTTTCTTTTCTTCCGGCGTTTTCTTTTCTTCGGACGTTTTCTTTTTGCTATCGTTTTCCATAATCTAACCTCCCATCGTCATTTTGGAACAAAATGGAAAATAAAAATGGAACATAACCAAATCCTACTGCCGCAAGCATTTGAAAGGATTTTTGCCTTTTTTCGTTGATGTCCCATTTTCCAAAAATGGAAAATAAAATGGAACATAACCAAACCTTACTGCCGCAAGGCTTTTCGCGTTTTGACAAAATATCGTTAATTCCTGTTTTCCGTTGTTCCAACACTCGTAAATACTTGTTTTGGAGAGTTTATATTTTTTCTTTCGCAAAAACGTATTGCGTGAAATTACTGCGTGTTATTCATGTATGGCGTCTATCTATATGCGCATAGATACCTACTGCATATAAGTACACCTGTTTTTGCATATATTTTGGAACCTTTAGGTTAAATCCCTTGTGTTGCATGGCTTCTCGATGTTCCATTTTATGTTCCACTTTTGGAAAACAATTTTTATGAAAACATCAGAAACCTTTGTGGTATATAGCTTTTCTCGTTTTCCATTTTTGTTTCCATCTTTGGAAAACGACTTTTATGGAAAACGATGAAAACCCTTGTGGTATATAGCTTTTCTCGTTTTCCATTTTTAGATCCGCCTATGTTCCACTTTTATCCGAGGTGTCCCTTTTTCCAGGAAGTGGGTGCGTCTCGATTGAAGTGCCTTTCCGAACATAGGTAGGTCTTTGCCTGCCATATACCTTCCCGAACCACGCCTTTCCACTGGCAGTTGCACTCGGCTCCCAATCGTCGAGTTTGGAAAGGGCATCTCGGATATCTTTTCGCTCGCTTGTCGTAAAACGTTTCAGATCGCCGCCCATCAGCTCACACCAAATTTCGACAGGACAGATTCGATTCCGTTTGAACGATCCCGACATATCGATCTCGAATCCGCCGCCCTTCAGGAAATCTCTCCGAGTGAAAAGGTCGAGGTCGTACCAATTCTTCGGCAGGTCGCGTTCGAGATATTCGTGGATAACCCCCACCAGGGGATTTTCTTCTGTGTGCTCCTCTTGGACTTTCTGTGCCAGCAGCTCCATTTCTTTTCCGATCCATACATCTTCGCCCTTGTTCCAAGCGTCAAGAGCTTCCGCCCATACTTGGTCCATCTCTGAATCCGTGTCTTTGGTGAACAAGGATTTCGTCGGCTCAGTGATGCCGACCTTGACCGGCCAAAATCTGCGATTACCTGTCCGATCTTTCAAGAAAGTCGGTTCGTTGGTCGTACCGACGAAAACGCACTGTCTCGGGAATTCCGAAAGCCGCTTGCCATAGGCCACCCGATAGGTGTCCACCTGCTTCGATATAAATTGCTTGATGGCTTCGATCTCGCTTTTCTTCAAAGCCGCGAGTTCTGCCATCTCGATTATCCAGCAGCCCCGGAGTTGTTCGTAGGCTTCCTTTCCCGAAACCGTTGTCAAGGAATCAGAGAACCATTGTTTGCCAAGTTTCTTCAAAAGATAACTCTTTCCGATTCCTTGCCGCCCCTGCAGAACGACCATGTTGTCGAACTTGATGCCCGGATTCATCACGCGCGCGACAGCCGCGACCAGCATCTTCCGAGCAGTCATTCGAGTATAGGGCGTGTCCGCCGCCCCGAGATAGTCAATGAACAGGGTTTCCATTCGCTCTTTGCCGTCCCATTGAATACTTCGCAGATATTCCCGAACCCGATGGAAAGCGTTATGGTTCGCGACGTTTATTGTCTCGTCTTCGATCTTCTGCTTGCCCTCGATGCCGTAAGTGCTTTCCAGGAGATATCGTAATTCGGAATCATCTCCGTCGTTCCAATAGGGATCCTCTTTTATATCGTTCCGCCAGGAAGGAGTTTTCATGATGGCGATGCGCTTGGCGAAGTCATCCCAGGCGAGGACATCTTTGACCCGGACATCGTTGTTCAAGATGATCCGGATATTGGCTCTCGTCGTCAGAATAGCCCCTGTCTTGCCGGAGATTTTGAGGTTCTTCGCCCAGTCGAGGTTTTGCATTTCGGGGGTTTTCTTCTCATCTCCGAGATCAGTGAACTCCGACCGGGCTTCCTGCATGCGCTCTTTGACCTGCTGGACACGCACCTTCTCGTCGTTCTCCACCAGCTGCATCATATTTTTCCAGCTGGGCATTTTCTTGATTTCCCGTTCCACCTTGCCCTCGTCCAGCCCTCCGAACTTGTGAATCCTTACGAGATCGAAAGCGTTGACAAGCTGATTGGAACAAGGGTCGGTGGCGTGGAAGGAGTACAGGAATTTATCATCATAGACCACCGCGCCGCCCGAGGACGTTCCTGCCTTGAAGGTGTATCGATCTTCCTGCCCTTCGCATTTCTCATAGACTTCGGGAAGATATTCGGCGATCACTTCATCAATGGTGTACGTCCTGCAGAAAGCGCCGATCAGCCCGCCCTTGGTCAGAGGATCTTCCTGCTTCTTCATGGCTTTCTGAATGATTTCTTTTTGCCGGCTCGACACAGGCCATGTGGATTGATCCTGCCAGTCGTCGTATTCAGCCAAGACGGCGTCCGGATTGAGCCATGCGCCGTCCTGCCAATCAAAGAAAAACTCTGCGTCCGCCGAAGTGGAAGGCCAGTACATGAGCCGATGGGGCTGATATGTGGTGTCATCGAAATAATCGATCCCAAACTCTGCCGCTATCCTTCTCGAAACCGCCTGATACTCGTCCGGGGTGACGGGTCGGCTCAAAGGCATCACGATCCGCAGGCGCGGGTGTTCGGGCGTGTGTTTATGGGTCGAATAGCAGCACGCCGCATAATCGGGAAGACAGATTCCCATGAGTTCCCAAAGATTGTCGTCTGCGTAATCTGCATCGAGCGTGATGATCTGACGGGTGCCTGCCGTCAGCGCTGTCCGTCGTCCTCCTTCCAATTTGCCACCGACAAAGCCGCCGACATCTTTGATATCGTCCTGTTCGGCCTTGCTAAGTTTCATGAATTTCGCCTGTGTTTCCGGGGTACGCTTCGTATTGCTGAGTCGGCAGATAAGATCGGACCACGCAATTTGTTTTTGCTTCCAGACCTTACTTTTCCGGCTCGATCCAGTGCAGATTGTCAGCAACCCGTCTTGGGTCGTGACAATCCTTCGGATTGCTTCAGCCATTTATCATGCCACCCTCTCTACCTTTTGCGTATTGTCCTCTTCTGTGTTCGATATCTGAACATCTCGCGTCCTTACCTTGATATTGGCTTTCTTGCACCATTCGAGCACCGCCCGATTGATTTTCTTGTCCTTCCATACCTCTTTGTTGAATTTCAGCTTGGCTTGCATCAGAGCATCATCCTGGACTTCGAGACAGGCGACCAACTTGCCCCTGTCATCGGTCATAAGGATAATGTTGCAGGAACCGGAGATAATGCGTTCCCCGTAAGTCCTTACGCAGTTGTGCATTTCTTCCGATGCCGAGACGAGATCGTTGACGTGTTCGGGCAGGAAAAATTTAATGGAATCCATCTGCATAGCGAGCCGGCGCTTGATCACGTCGGAAGGGTGCAGCTCGAATCCTTTTTCTCTCTGTTCTCGAAGGGCTTCCACAAGCCAGTCATGGAGCTTTTTCAGCTTGACGTTCCACATATCGCCGTGACGCTCGATGGCAAGGCGCTGGGTCATGTCCTTGATATCGAGAATGTGGCGAGCAGTGGATCGTTTGAGCAGACTGATCACACTCCGCATGGGATAATGCTTCACCAGTTCTTGCAGGAACGGGTAAAGCTTCGGAATGTAGCTGTCCCGACTGTTAAGATACCGGCTCTCCCATGATTCCTTCTTGTCCACCTCCCGCAGGAGATTCCAAATCTGCATGGCGTGATCGAGATTGTCCGTGACCTTGAAGAGTTCCACCAGCTCCGGCGCGGCGAAGAAATCCTGTGTCAGGAGTTCTCTGACCATCGGCTTGTCCGGCAGGGCGAAAGCATCGATCAGCGTTCCGATGCTTCCCCTGTTCTCTCGGGGCGCTGCTGTGTGCAGATACCGCGCCGCCGCCTCGTCCGAGATCATGCGGCGCTGACGGACCACCTGCAGATCGGTTCCACTTCCATTGAGTTCTCGCGGAAGGTTGGGCGCGTCGGGATACATCATGCGGAAAGCGAAGTTCATCATCGAGAAAAGCATGCGCCCATGCGTGGTGCCATAGCTGACGAACACGCTTCCGATATCGTACCCGTGGATCTCTTTCCATTTGCGCCGGAAACCGTCGCGCATAGTCTTGAGGAAAGCCACCGTCCCTTCATGCCCTTTCTCTGACAGATTGTCCGTGCGGATATGGCGGAGCAGGGACTCCTCGTATATGGCAGGGTCGAAGGGATTTCCGATGGCGTATTTCCTGATCACGTTCCGATGGCTTCCTGTCAGCACCGCGAAAGTCGTCTGACGCTTTTTCAGATCGAAGCGGATTTCCTCGAACCGTGTCCCGAGATATCGGGTGGCGCGGAAATCGTCTTCGTTCCGGATCCGCAGGGAGATCGTTTTCGCCTTGATCGTCAGAATGAAGCCCTGTTTGTATTCGTGGAGCGCCAGCGTCATCGAGCGCGGCGCACACTCTTCGCTGTCCGGCCTCGCGTTGCGGAAGTTATAGGTGAAATTGTGCCGGCTGAAATTCTCGTGCCGATGCCCGCAGTTCGGACAGAAGATGATGTAATTGTCGAAATGTCCGCCGCCATAGAACACACCTCCAGCCCATTTGTGGTCAACCATGAAGCCTGTGCCGCACTTCTCGCACTCATATTGCACCCGGAGAACATATCGAAGTCCTGCCTCTCCGATGCTGGTGTCGTTGGTTGATCCGTGGGTGACATCGTAGGCGGTGTAGAGTTCGGGGATCACGAGGCTGCTTATCGTATGCACATTCCTCGCCTCCCGTCAGCCCAAGAAATCCAGATCGTCTTCGTCGTCAGTAGCGGAGCTTTCTTCCTCGGCGGCTTCCTTGGCTTTCTTTTCCGCTTTCTTCTTCGCGGCCTCGGCTTTCTTCTTCGCCGCTTCCTCCGCTTTCTTTTCGGCTTTCTTGCGCTCATCTTCTTCCTGGGCCAGCGGCTTGATGTTCGCGACAAGCTTCTTCGCGGTGTTCGCCGCCATGGCGATATCCTCGCAGTGCTCGCGAAGTTGTTTCAGCTCGATATCCGAAACGTCCTGCAGAACTTCGTTCTTCTCGCAATCGTTGATCAAATCAAGAATCTCCTTGACGTATCGGTTTTGCATATCCATATTACGGTCGATGCCCTCGACCTTGCTGAGTTCAATCATTTGTCAGTCCCCGTCCTTTCAAAAAATATCTTCATCATCATCGTTGTCAGCTTTGAGCTTTTCTGTCCAAAGTCGTTCTTTCTCTGTCTCGGTCTCCACGAACTTCGACAGCATGCCGCCGTCTTGGCTGCTTTTCAGATTGACCGGAGTGATCACCATGAGCAGTTCTTCCGTCTCGATCACAAGAACGTGCCCGCCGTTGACATACATCCGCAGTTCTCTCGGCTCGGTAGCTTTGAGAAAGTCAATGGCGTCTATGATGTAATTGATATTGAAGCCTGCAAACCAATCCTCGTTCTTCGAGGAAGGTTTCTCGATGTTCAGCAAAGAGATCGTCATGCTGATCGAGCCGTTGATGGCGCGGGCGTAGAGTTTACCGCCCAGCTTTTGGAGAGCGAAACAATTATATTTAGTGGACTTTGCCACCTTCTTTACGCTGTCAAAACCGTTTTTCCATTGGGTAATGAAATCCTTGAACGTGAACACGGGAAACTCGATCTCATGCATCCATAGGGCTTTGTCCAGGGGAGGGATCGCCCTGTCGAATGTCGGGAACGTCCATTTCTCTGTCTTGTCCGCCCGTGCTCCCATCGTTGTCTCGAAATGAGCGTCAGAGGGATGGTTCTTGACGACCACCATGCGATGCACGTTGGTCGCGACGGCTCGTTCCCCGTCGAAATAGATGTGCTGAAAAACGGGTCGGGCTTCGTCTGTGCTGACCCATTTCTTCATCTGCTGATAAAACACTGTCGGTGTGATCATCTTTGTCAGTCCTTTCTGTAATAGTTTGCCTCGGGGCCGGTCTCGTACCCGTCAGCCGTCAAAAGAAGTCCTTTCGCCCATGATAGAGGTTCGCCCATGATGGCGCAGGCTTCGTCTAAACTTCCTTTGCCGATTGGCATTTCACAAATCACTTCATCGTGGACATGCATCACGATCTGATATCCTGCCGCTTTCAGCCGGAGCATGGCAGCACCGAGACAATCCCGGGCTGTGGCCTGGACGATGTTCTCCGTCAGCTTGCCGCCCCATGTATAGTTCCTGCCCCAGCCGCCCGTCGCCTGGACAACTCCTTCATAAGTCAGGGATTCGCGATGGAATTTGTCTTCAAACTCGATGCGGGGCTTGACATAGGCGATGCGCCGCCCGCTCGGGAGCTTGATGAAAAGCAATCCCTTCTCGAACTTGAACGTGATGCCGTGCCGATATTTGACCTCCAGCTTGGAACGGATTGCGTTCCTCGCCGCTGTCTCGACATCTCCCCACATCTTGACGATGTTCGGAGACGCCAAGCGCCATCTCTTGATGATGGAATTCATATCGTTTTCCGTCAGTCCCATCTTGTCCGCGCCGAAAGCGACAAGGGCGTTCACGCCGCCACCGTAGCCGCAGGCCAGTTCAGCGATCTTTCCTTTCTGCCGGAGTTCGCCATTCTCGCCATGCTTGACCACAGGGACATGGAACATCTCCGATGCCGACGCGCAGTAGATATCACCTCCGTCTTCAAATACTTTCATGCGCCATTTCTCGTCGGCGATCCATGCGATGACTCTTGCTTCGATTGCCGAGAAGTCTGCCACAATATAGCGGTAGCCCTCGGGCGCGATGAACGCCGTCCTGATCAGCTGCGAAAGAACATCGGAAGGGTTATCGTAGAACATGGAGATCAGATCGAAGTCCCCATCCCGAACCATCTGCCGAGCTGAATCCAGATCGGTCATGTGGTTTTGCGGAAGATTTTGCAGCTGGACGAGCCGCCCTGCCCATCTCCCTGTTCTCGCCGCGCCGTAGAATTGAAGCATGCCATGGAGCCGCCCGTCGTTGCACAGGGCTTCTTTCATGGCGATGTACTTCTTGACCGAGGTTTTCCCGAGCAGATTCTTCAAGACGAGCATCTTTCGGACCTCGGGCGTTTCCACTTCTTCCATGAGTTCAGCCCGAGCCGCCTTGTCGAGCGTATTGGGACGCCAGCCCTCTTTTTCCTCGAACCAGTTCAAGAGCTGTTGGTTGCTGTTCGGGTTGGCGATCCCTGTCAGCTCGATTGCTTCTCTCATGGTCGCGTTTCGGATTTCTTCGTCGAGATTGATGGCGGCATCGACGAGCTGCTGATCGACGAGAACGCCCTTGTCGTTGATTTCTTCGTCGAGCACCCACAGCCGCCGTTCCGTTTCATTCGGAAAGAACTTCTCGATGCGCTTTCGGATCGCCCGTTCAGCTTCAACGTCCTGTCCGCAATACTCTTTGAACAGCGCCCATTTCTCGGGATCGTGGTTCGGATAGTTCCGCACCCGCCCGCCGTTGGCTTTCGTTGGCTTGCAGGGCTTGGAAAAATACTGGATCAGCCGTTTGCCTGTCGCCAGCTTTTGCTTGTCCTCTGCGATGTTCAACGCCTTGCCCACATTATCAAGACCGCCCGGAAGTCCGAGTGTCCATGCCTGTATCATCGTGCAGAACCATTGAGCAGGATCGAGATGGTCGCTGCTGTCGTTCTTGAATGTGGGAAGATACAGATACCCTATTTCGTCGATCCAGTGGTTGATGACGTGAATCTCGAAAGCCGCATTATAAGCAGTTTTCAGAACATCGGGATCAAACAGGGCAGATAAAACTCGTTCCGGCAGGTCCTCATTGTTGGCGAAATCGACAACCTTCACAGGCTCATCGTTGAAAGCATAAGCGAAAAGCAGGATCTCGCTGTTCTCTGCGTACTTATAAAGCCCGCCTTTCTTGATGTCGATGGTTGAGAACGTTTCAAGGTCGATACTGAGGATCTCCACGTTCCCACCTCATTTCGCCAAACTATAAATGCGCCAAGTTTCATCAGTAAATTTCTGTCCCAAATAATAGAGAAACTGACCGCACATGACGCAAATACTATCCAATCCGTAATAATGTTTTTTCATGCCATAGACACAAGGACGGGGACCGGCATTCGGAAATCTGCCCGAAACCAAGTGTCTGTATCTGACAGACAGATATTTCGTCTTCATTCTGCTACCAGTCCCTTCTCGCATCGATCATCTCCTGTTCGGCTTCATGTTCGAGGCCGAGCATGTAATCAAGATCGTCTTCCTGTTCTTTCTGCTCTCGTTTCTTCATGCGCTGTCGCCAGCCTTTGACATCTACCCGCTGAACGACCCACGCCGTTGCCTTGATGGAGAACTCTTTCACAGCCGCTACCGTCACGACCTCGAAAGCGCCTGCGTCGGGCGGGCCTACGGGCACAACCGCAAGCTCGCCTTTCCGCAGTTCAATGTCGGTCAGGTAGTCGTACTTTTTCGGGTTATCCCGAAACACTACGCTGACAACCATGACGCCCTCCTTATCCGAAGATTTCGTCGTCCTCGTCTTCCAAGACCTCGAAATCCTCTGCCGCCGAGCTGCCGCCGCCGAGACGCTCGCCGTCCTTGACCTTCTGCAGATTGCCAAGACCTGCGGCGATGCCCTTGTTTCCATCACGATTGAACGCATAGAAATTGATGGAGACGTTGCAATAGCAGCCGGAATATACTTCACTCTCATCATCGATGCTATCCATACGACGATCCACGATCTGCGGCTTGCTCGTCGAGGAAGCGTTGAAGAACTTCATGCCCTGGTAAGCCTCATCGTCGATGCCTTCATCATCAGCGTCGCGGAGGGGAAGCTTCAAGCCCGAGACAACAACCTTGCCCTGCTTGTTCGCAAGCTTGTTCTTGCCAACCTCAATAGCCGCCTCGATGGCTTTCTCAATCTTGGAAATGGTCTTCTTGTCTTCCTTCGGGATCAGAACGGAAAGACCGTACTTGCCCGGGGTGCCGTCGCGATTGACGCCCGGCTTCCAAACGTGTGCGTAAGAAATCCTGCACGGAACTACTACCTTCGTTGCTCTTGCTTCTAATGCCATAATTATTACCGTCCTTTCAAAACCTTCATTTTTCACTCATCATCATTGATCACTTCAAAATCTTCGGAAGCGGAATTCCATTCGGGGCGCTTGTCGCTCTCGGGTGCCAGTGTGGGCTTTCCCGGTGGCTTCGCGATGACCGGCTCTAAAAGATCCGCCAGCTTTTTCTTGCCTACCAATTTCTCCAACGCTGTCAGTCCGTAAAGTTCCTTTGGCTTCCAGATTTGGTTGTCCGCATATCCCGCTTTCGTCAGATACCCCGCAGCTTTTTCCTCATCGGTGATCGTGCGGCAGCTCTTTCCTTCCACAAGTTTCCAGCCAGGCCATTTCCGGTTATTTTGCACTGCCTCCTTCAGCGCGAATTTCTTGACGCTACTTGCCCAGGAAACGAGGCCGTCAACCTTGGAAAGGATTTCTGCGATATCTTCATCCGAAAGCAAATCCGGATCCTTGAAGTCATGCTTGGCGATTTCCATTTGATACTCTGCCAGCTTCTTGCACCGTTCGGCGGCGCGGCAGAATTGGCAATGCTCGCCGGCTTTGAACTCTCCGCCACCCTTAATGGCGATCTCGGCGATGGGCTTTATACTGTCTCCCCATGCCAAGAGTTCATTGACGGAAAGCGTCTCGCTTGATTCGCCACCGTTGCGCGGTTGAACGATCGTCATGGCAACGTGGTCGATATCATAGAGGTAACATAGCTCCTGATACGCTCCAAGAGCGTAAAGGCGGAGCTGAGGATTGTTCTGCGCTTCGACTTTGACATTTCGACCATATTTCAGATCAATGATCTCCATGGTGCCGTCAGCCAAGATCACGGCGTCCCCGTGTCCGAATCCGTTGGGAACCCATTTCTGAAAATCCAGCCGCTGTTCGAGAAGGAGATCAGCACCCCGATCTCGCTCCTGGGCTTCCATGAATTTGTTGGTCACGACATCCACATACTCGTCCACGTAATTTTCGAGGCCGGGGTTGTAGAAATCGTCGTTCTTCATCTCACTGATCGTTTTGTCGAAAACCGTTTCAGAAGGATCCTGTCCAAGGAAGTGCCGGAGCTGAACTTCCGCCCATTTATGAGCGAAAGTTCCCTCCTGTGCCGATTCGCTTCTCCTGTCGGGGAACTTCGATTCAAGAACCGCCGAGGGAGGACATTCGAGCCATCGGTGGGCGCTGCTTGGCGACAGGATTGCGTGCACCGTCATTACAGAGCCTCCACTTTCTCCAGGAATTCCTCAAGTTTGTCGTCGGGCAGATCAGGAACCTTGTCCACTCCGTACTCTTGCAGGAGTGCCTTGATCTTCTTCGGCTTGCCCTCGGCCTTGCCGTTCTTGGCGATCTCTTTCAGACGTTCCGAAATGGCTGCGCGGTCCGGCTTGTCTGCTTTCTTGGATTCCTTCGCGGGCTTCTCATCTTTCGCGGGGGCTTCCTCCGTCTTGTCCTCTGTCTTCTCCGCGACCTTCTCCGCTTTCTCTACCTTCTCGGGCTTGGCTTCGACAGGCTTTTCTTCGGAGACTTTCGGAGAGGCGGTTTTCCCCGTGTTTTTCTTCGGCTCTGACACTTTGGTCGCGGTAGCCTGTTTCAGCTTGGCAGGGGCGCTCTTTTCGGCGCTCTCGATCTCGTTTTCCGCTTCCGCTTTGGAGCTGCTGGAAATCTCCTTCAGCGCGGAGAGAAGTCCGCAGAAAGCCTCCGACGAGGCGTTGGCGATGTCTTGCTGGTCAATGTCAATCGTAATTTTCACTTGTTTTTCCTCCAATCATGTGCTATCATTATCCCAAGGTGTGATCTACGGTTGGTCCCCGTAGAGAAAAGTCGTTTCCTGCTCATCCGGGAAACGGCTTTTTTGTTGTCTTCTGCATAGCCTCACCTCCTTCAAGATCAAAACGATGGATCTGAACCTTTAACCGAGGATTTCCAAGAACTCCTGATATTCCTGCTCGCGCAGATCGATCTCGAAAGCTTTCTGACGTTTCCATCGCCAACCTTCGAGGCCGTAAACGGGGGAGTACCAAGGATCTCCATAGGTTTCCAAAGATAGGGTGTTCTGCTGATATACTATGGCGGGTATTCCGTAAAGGCTGCATTGTAGGTAAGTCATCCATACGCATTTCTCATCGATATCACTTGCCACGACCAAGCACTGACGGCTCGGCTCGAACCCTCTCTTGCGGAAAGCATTGAGGAATCCGAGAATTAGAGAGCCGCTTCCACAGGCCGGTTCATTCATACTGCAAAATCCGTGAGTCTCGATGGCGCTTTTCACTGATGCCTTTTTATCGTCATCAGTGACCACGACTTCTCCCATCATGTCGCTGATGCTCTGCGGGGTGAAGAATTGCCCTGCCCATTTGCTGTGCAGTTCTAACTCATGGAAGATCGAGCCGAGCACATCTTCGTAATGTCCTTCTCTCACGCAATCGTCCAAAGTCAGCACAAGTTCTGCCAGCATCTTCGGGAAAAGCTGCTGATCTTCTTTGGAATAGCGTTTGATGGTTTCGAGATACTCTTTCTCACGCTCATCCCAAATCTTTTTGTTGGTGGCAAGGAAATAGGTATCGGCGTTGCTGATCGTCAGTGCCGACATCTGAAGGAAATCTCGAAAGGCTTCCCACAGCCCCATCGTGCGCCCTACCTGCCGGATCAGTTTTATGAGGTTTCTGCGGTGCTCATCCTTCATCACAGTTCCCTCCGTTAGATCGTTTGGTCTATGAGCCAATCTTGCAAAGCTCCGATCAACAACTCTGTTTCCTCTTTGGAAAGAGAAACGCCTTTCCACATCTTCGGATTGTCCGGGTCGCGGCGATCCCATTTGCGGATATCGATTTTCGCGGGCGCGTCGTTAAAGCTGATCAGATTGCACTCGATTGTGATGCCGCCGTTGTCATTCAGAACGGCGATGGTGTCTTTGATCTCATAGGTTAGTCCCTGTTTTGTCACATCTTTCGCCTCCTTCTTATTTCGATGTTTCTGCTTTACAGCGGAGATCCTCGCTCGACATTCGCTGCAGAATCGGAACTGATTTCTGCGCTCCGGTGCGAATGGGATTTCCTTTCCGCATTTGCAGAGGTTCACCATAAAAGCACCGCCGCTATGATGACCACGATCAGCATTACAGCCGCCTGTCCCTCATCGGTGAGATCATTCCATCCAATCATGCCGTAATCACCACCCATGTGAACCAACAGGCCACGGCTCCGAGAACCATCAAAGCGGCGTCTCTGCCGAATCGGAATGCCCTCATCAATCGTCGCGTCTGTCCGAGCCTCGCCGCCCGAACCCTGTGTTCAAACTTGCTCATGCTTTTTCTCCTCCTTCTCGATCAATCGGATAATTACCAAAGCGCAAAGCGCCGTCATGATGAAGCAAAGGACCATGCTCACGTCGTTGACTCGATCCCTTCCCCAAAAGAGCGTGAAATGCGCCCATGTTCCCATGAACACTCCGAGCAGCGCCCCCATGAAGAATCCGAAGCATGAAACCCTCATCAGCATCTTTTCATCAAACCGCATTCTCGACAGCTCCTTCCTGGACCAAGCTCCGAACTTCTGAAAGCCAAAACTTCATATATTGGGAGTGCGGCGTCCATCTCGGGTGGAGAAGTCCTTCCCGCACATATCGGTAGATCGTGCTTTTGTCTGTCCCGAGGACCTTTGCGGCCTGCCCCGCCCGAAGCAGAACATCCGTCGCCCCGGAGAGGATCACTTTCTTGTCGCTCATGTCATTGACCAATTTCAGATAGGAAAGAATCTCGGGCGTTTCCTGCAGCAAAGATTTCAGTTCTCGTCCTTTCTCCACCAGTGCGTCCAAATCGTTCATCTTGATTTCTGACATTCGTCCTCACCCCACACTACGTTCTCTGTAAATAACTCGGGACTTTCCCAAATCGGCAAGCCCAACTTCGTCGCCAGTGCGAATTCCTTCCGACAGCCGGCGCTCCTTTGCCAGCCCTTGCAGAAAACCACGCCGTTGCATTTCCGAAGCACTTCCAATGCCTGCTTCAAGATCAAGCTGTCAGGTTCCAGGAAATCGCTCTGCCCTTGGAAAAGATCGAGAGGATTGATGAAGATAAACTCGTCTTGGTGTCTCATTGACAACCGCCCTGTGATCTGCCGAGCATCGAGACGATTGAGTTCCTCGTTCCCTGTGAAGGGGTGGGATATATAGATCAGCTCCATGTCGTTCTCCTTATTTCACCTTCGACTTGATAATTTAAGTTACGCATAAAGGCGCAAAATATCGTTGACAGAGCAGCGATACAGGCTTGCCAGCTTTTGGAGGTATTTTGCGTTCGGCGTGTGCTGTCCCTGTTCCCATTTGAGCACCGCCACATGGCTGACGCCGACTTTCTCTGCGACTTTCTCCAAGGTTAGATTTCGTCCTAACCGCATCTCTCTCAAGCTTTTCATGCAAACACCTCCTTTCGCTTTGTTACCAGCCTGCGCTTTTCAGATATTCCTTCTCGGCCTTGCTGAAAATACCGCGCAATCTGATATCCGCCAAAAATTCCTCGTCCGTGATCTGCAGGGCGTTCAACGTGTCCTCTCGATCCATCGTCAGACAATACTCGTGATTGCCCATCTCGTATATAAAAGCTTCCTGGAGCAGATCGTCGTTCTTCATGGCCTGTTTCCATTCGTCATCGTGACGTTTCAGCAGCGCCAGCAAATCTTTCTGATCGTCACGCCGGATCAGCATGCCGCCCGCGACGTGGACCAATTCTTTCGGCGATTGGACGTTCAGCTTCTGCATTGCTTCTTCAAGCTGCTTCTCGCTGAAAGCCGCCGCCATCGGGAAGTCGTTGATCTCTCGTTGCTGACGTTCCCGAAATTCAACGTAGGTCATACGCTCTCATCCTTTCTCTTTAAGGTGTGTGAAAATTACCAGTCCCAAGGATCGAGCCTGCCGCCATCGTCCTGAAGATGATGGATAGCGTTCAGCTCATAATCCTCGACAAGCCCCAAACTCATGTAATCGTTGTACTTTGTCGGATTGCTTTGGCTATCCAAGATCACTTTCAGACCGAGTTCCTTCCGATGCCGGATAATCGCGGATCTGATTTTCGAGGCCGTGAAGATACCGACCACGTCGCGCTTGTCTGACGGCTTTCGAGGATCCCCGTAGATATAAAGAATAAATACCTTCGTTTTCATGTCCTCTCCCTTTCGTGACGGGCGTTTCGGATATCGGCAGGTAACTTTATTTCAGCTCTTAATGTGTAATTAAAATTACGCCCTTATTATAACCGTGGAAATTCAGAAAGACAAGCCCTTTTTGTAAAAAAGATTAAAACGCCTGTCCTGCCTGATATCCGAACCGTTCTCCGAACTGCTCTCCGAACACCCTTTCAGATTCCACCGGGGAGAATGTCGAAAACGTAGTCCGGTTCAAGCCCTTCCTCGTAGAGGATTTCTTCGGGATCCTCGCCGTCCCATACCCTCTGCATCATTTCCTGTCGAAGCTCCCGGGCCTCGGCTGCGGTCATGCCATCCCGATCCATGAAAATCTGTTCGAGTTCCGTTACTTTCGCCATTATGCCATCTCCCTTCTTTCAATATTCTTGTCCTTGCCCGCGAAGCAGTTCCCGAGGTAGATATACTGAGGACTGCCATCATCGTGCTCGCTCCTGCAGAACGTGGACCATGTCGCTTTCCACTTTCCGTCTTCGTCCTGGGCGTGAGAATAGGGTTCGCCGACCTGGAAATAACCTCGGCTCATGGTTCGCGGTGGAAGGATATCCAGGAAGTAATCGTAAGTTTCACGATCAATCTCATCTCCGGGCTTGCAATAGTCGTCCCAATTCGATTGTCCTGTCCTCTCCGCGAATTCATGCCATCCCTGCAGCGTCTTGACCTCTGCCATTAGATCACCTCCTTTTCGCAGCCGAGCGGGTCGGCGTTCTCACAAAAATCCTCGATCATCTGAAAGACGTTCCCGCGATCTCCGACGTTGCTTGCCATGCCGATCACGATGGCTTCATAATCTCCGCGCTTTGCCGCCGCAAGCAAGTTCTGTTTCCATTCGTTCCGATATTCGCCCATGCGGTCCGGGTCGAGATCCTCATACAGAGCGCCACAGTATGGGCAGAAGTTCATCTGCACTTGCGTCGCCGCTCCGCATGCCCTGCACAATTTCCATTGACCTGCCATGATTTCAGCTCCTTTCATTTACCCTTGTACTCGTGAATCCGATACCCCATATCCAGCATACGCAAGATTTCTTTGAGGAAAGAATAGTGGAGGAAGTTCGCCTCTTTCTGCGGGAACTCTTTGCTATGGACGAGAGGAACTCCCGAGCTGAAGTTCCAGGATTCGGTTTCCTCATCGTAAATCTCGATCATGAATCCTTCTTCGTCATAGACGTTCCCGATATCGGATTCCATCTTTTCTTCAAAGGTCTTGCCGGGGTTATAACGAACCCGTGCAAGAAGTTCCTGTTTACGCTTTGCCATGTCTCACGCCTCCTCTGCCTCATCTTCGTACTCATCATCTTCATCGTCGTACTTTTCATCGAAACGACCCATGTGGACCGAGCCGTAGGTGTACCCGTTATCGAAAGCCAAGTAAACCGGAGTGTCCTCATCATATTCCTGGAGCAGATCGATGATCTCTCCTGCCGTCATGGTGTGCTCGATCTGCGAGAGTGCATATCCTTCGCGCTCCGTGTAAAGAACCAATTTTGTTGCCATGATTTTTTCTCCTTTCTCATGCTACCTCTGCCGTCTTTTTCTCTACCAATTTATATCCAAGGGACTCATAACCCTCGATATACCGTTCCGCTTCTTCCTCCGTGAACGCTTCCGTGAATCCGATGTTTCCTTTCCGATCTCGGAAGCTCAGAATGATGATCTGTTCTTTCGCCATGCTCCCTGCCTCCTTCTCGATCAGTTTCTGATTTTGAGGTATCCGATGACATCGTCTAAACCATCAATGGCGTCTTCAAATCTTTCGAGACAATCCGCCGTGAAATCGAACTCGTCATCATTGGATAGAATGGAATCGAGATCGTTCCGCAGGGATTCCAGCTGCTCCTGATGTTCTTGGAGCTTGGTCATGATCTCGTGAATCTTCTTTTCTTGTTGCTTGCCCATAATGCGGACCACCTTTCACTCATCTGACGCTTATCGTGATACTTATAAAAGCTGCGGATTCTCTGCATCTTCTCTATCGAAGTTCCGATTGCTATGCAGACTCGGGTCACTCCGACCTCTGCGCCTCTCACATACACATCATCGGGATCTTGGAGATTGTTTCGGAAAGCCTCGATGTAGGTGAGAAGTGCCTTGTGCTCGATGGAGAGGTTTCTTTTTCTTTTTTCCATCTACCATGCCTCCTTTGGTGAGTAGTGGGCGAGGATCCTCGCCCTTTACCTCTCATCCCTGCGATGATCAGTCCAGGGGTCGGCACCGCCTTTTCCTTTCAAAAGGTCTGTGCTGAAAAATCACGCTATATCGTCTGCGACCGGGTTGACGGTGTTCGCCGTGCTTTACGTTGCAAGCGGGTTCGGAGTTTTCCTTCTCGGCCTGCCTGATGCCTTGCGGCTCGTCAGAGTGGAGAAGCCATCTTCCACTGACGCCCTTGCGGGCGTTTCGGCTGTCTCATGCTTCCTGGAGAACTTTCCGTCTGTACTCATCGTCGTAATAGTGGAGAGCCATCATCTTCGCGATCTTCTCATATATCCTGTACGCTTCCTCGATGGTGTCCACCGTTCTGCGGCTGCTGATCCGACCCTCGGGATCATCTTCATCCCACACCATGTAACAGATCGTGTATTTGTTCCCGTTCTTGTCGATGTTGAGGACCTTTCTGATTCCCTCAAATGCTGGGTTCTCTGTGCTGATGATCGTGTAATTCATTGTCGATCTCCTTTCTTTATCCGCAGATTTCCGCATGCTTGATCTGTGATAAAACAACGTCCATTTCAAACGGAGTGAATAGGTCGATCTCGATTGCCATGCGCATCATCCCGATCAACTGGAGCTTGCTGGTCTTCACAAGCTCACCGTTTGGGTCCTTGTCCAGCAGCCCGAAGATGAAACGCTGCATGGAGTAAATCTTATTTTCGACCTTTTGCTTTTGTGTCATCTGCTCGCCCTCCTTACTGTCCCATGCCTTTTGGCTGTCCTGTAACCCTTGTTACCTCCGAAGGTGTAAATTAAATTACAATTTCTGCGATTATTATATCCACAGAAGCGGCTTGGGACAAGCCCTTTTTGTAAAAAATTTTACTGCGCGCCCGAAGCCATGGGAATCGTGGCTTTTCCTGTAATGGCGGGACTCTCACCGATCTGCCACATCTCATTTTCTCTCCGATCTTGACCGAGTGGCAGATCATCTCGAAGCCCTTGCGGGAAGCGTGGTTTATGTAGGTCAGCCCCGGCAGGCGGTATAAATAAAAGTATTTCGGGCATATAATATAAATTCACGGCTTTCCGACCTTCACGTTATCCATGTATAATATAAGAAGAGTTACTAAACAAGGTCTATCGGGAGGCGACCATCAATGACACAGAGCACACCGAAAGCAAAGAAGCCGAAGAACACGGAAATGGGAAACCGTATCCGGCGTTTGCGTCTGAAACTCAATCTGTCCCAAAACGATCTCGCAAAGTATCTCGGGGTTTCACGGGTGGCGATCATCAAATACGAAAATGGTAACTCTCGCCCCGTGCGTCGGCTGGATCGAATTGCCACGATCCTGCATACCACATCGGACTATTTGCTGACCGGTCACACCGACAATTCTTCCGCCTCGTTGCCTGATATTTTAGGTAACGTTTTATTACCATCGGAAGTCAAATTGCTTTGTCTGTACCGAGGATTGGACGAGAAGAGCAGGAGTGTCGTGGACGCCACGATCTCTGCTCTCTCCTTCAACAAAAATCCGAGGACCGAAGAACCCGGACAATAAAATCCAAGAGCAAAAAAAAGCAGCCCCTCTATATTTAGAGGGGCTTTGCCGGGTTACATGACAAGGGAGATTTGAAATGGCACAGGTGCGTGTGCGGAAGCGTGGACAAACATGGAGCTACGCTTTCGAGGCAGGCAAAACGGAAGATGGCAAGCGAAAGGTCATAGAGAAGGGTGGCTTCCCGACGAGCGACGACGCCTATGATGCCGGAGTGGCTGCTTATACTGATTGGCGGCATGGGAACATCGGCATCGTCACGGAAGCCATCACGGTCAAAACCTTCATTCGGAATTGGTTGGACAACGTCGCTGTTCTGAACGTGCGTCGGACAACCATAGGAGAGTATGAGGTTATAGCACGGAACTGGATTTTCCCATATTTCAGCGGTGTCACGGTTCAATCTCTGACGCCGATCCTTTTGGACAAATGGATCCGGTCACTGGCAAAGAAGAAGTTGTCCAAGAACTCCATCCGGAACGCCTACGTTCTGCTCCATCAGGTTCTCAATTATGCTGTCTATCCTGCCGGGCTGATCACGAGCAATCCGTCAGAGTATATCAAATTGCCCAGGACCACGCCCACAGGGATCATAAAACGGACAATCATCTCACAGGAGCAATTCAACGAAATCATTGGACGATATCCATTTGGAACACCCTTGCATGTTCCACTTCTCCTGTTGTATCATACAGGAATGAGACAAGGAGAAATGGTTGGATTGTCCTGGGAAAATATAGACCTAAAACATCATACCATAACCATTGTCCAACAGATCACATATCATACGATACAAAAAGAATGGCATTTCTCTCCCTTGAAGACAGACTCAAGCAACAGACAATTCATCATCGACAATTTTCTTGTAGAAAAATTATCCCAATGGAAGGAACAACAGGAGAAGAACGAGAAATTATACGGTGATTCTTATGTCCACATCTATCGAGACACTGGACATGATGACGAACTTATCCAAATGTCCAAAGGATTGGAACAACAACCAGAATGGGTTCGAGTTCCCCTTGTCTGCACATGGAAAACGGGCAAAGCGGTCTCTGTCCACTACTTGTCCATGCACCTCCGGAAAGAGGGGCTGAACGCACACTCATTCAGACACACCCACGCGACCACCTTGATCGAGAACGGCGCTACGCCGAAGGGGGTTGCAGGGCGATTAGGACATCAGAGCGCCGTCATTACGCAGAATCTCTATACGCACAACACCGAAAAATTGCAGAGGGACACGGCAGCAGTTTTTGAAAAAATGATGCAGACAAAACCCGAATGCAGACAAAATGCAGACAACGAAGAAAAATAGCCCTGTACTTATGCGGTACAGGGCTATTTTTTCAAAGTGAAAGAGAATTTTGCATGAATGAATAAATATATTTTAGTGTTGGTTCCAAGCCTTGCAAATGCTGAAAACTTTAAGATTTTCGAGGTTTTTTGTGGGAAAGTGGCAGGCGGCGAAAAATGAGGTCAATGCAGACAAAATGCAGACAAAAAAATCCCGGAGCAGGACCGAGATCCTGTTCCGGGAAAGAAAGAGGTAGGTAGAGTATGGGCTATTTCAAATAACTCGGGACGAGCACATCCAAGCCGAACTCGTCGATGACGGCCTTGAAGCCGCCGCTGATATAGACCCGATCTGCCGTCTCCTGCCTGTCGGGCATCTCGACCCGATTTCCAAGTTCCTCGAAAATCTGCGCGATTCCATAATTGAGAGAGCCGTTGCCACAGAAATCGCCGAGCGCCTTGACCGCACTGACGGCGCTGGCTTTCGAGGCCGTAATGCGGGCTGTCCAATCTTCCATGATGGGGTTTTTCCACACGGGTTCGCCGCCGCCCTCGTCGCCACCTTCCTCGGGAATCTCCTGCACGAAGGTCGAGGGGAACGTGTCCAGATCAGTGTCCATCATTTCTTCCCATGCGCCACCGCCGTCAAAGATTACCGTGACATCATCATAGCCGCGAGGGAATCCCGAGGATGGGAATGAAGGAACAAGTTCCTGATGCTCGAACTTCGTCTTGCGATCCCAAAAGTCCATGGCGACGTGATGAATGGTTTCTTTCACTTCCTCGGAAAGCTCCGAACCGCCCACAAAATAGCTCTCGATGGCCTGCCGCAGAGAAGTGAAAAGATCCTCTGTCCCTTCCGGACTGACCGCTTCAAGCTCCGCAAGCCGAGCAAGAATCTCTGATTTCTTCCGCATAACTGCCCTCCCTGCTTTCGAGGCCGTGCTTCAACCGATCATGCTCCTCTGCCCTTTTCGCATTGTTGAATCTATCCAAGGTACCCACAAGGTACCCTGTGATTCTCCTTATGCGTTGGAACTTTGGAGGCTGGACCGTGTAATTGAGACCCACGTTTCCATCTTCTTCCGCGCTGATCTCCAGGGTGGTAATGGTATCATGGGGGTATTGCTTTCGTAAATGCTCGATATATGCGCGAGCCTCATCCTCGGTCACGCCCTGCAAGCCATTGACCGTCACTTTTGTTCCGTCCAATTCGGCAGACCCATTGACGGCAAGCTGGGCTTCAAAATCCATAACCTTCATGCTGAATCCCTCCATAAAAATAGGGCAGCACCGCCGAAGCGATGCCGCCCTTGCAAAACAGCCGAAGCCGTTTTTCCTGTCAATTTTGGCGGGAGTTCAAGGAATCGAACCAAGGTAAGCAGTTTTGGAGACTGCTGTATTGCCACTATACGAAACTCCCGCAAAATTTCCTTCATTATAACATGTTATTTCGCGATTGCATAGCCGCCATACGCGCAGGCCACAGAGATAATCTGCCATAAGAAACGCTGACGTTCAAGCTGCGCTTCCCGCTTGCGCCATGCCGCCTCATTCGCCTCAATTTCCGCTTTCGTATCTTGCAAAAATTGATTGGCTTTCGAGATTGCTTCGTAGGCCGTCAGCGATTCGGCTTTCGCATCTTTCAATTCCCGCATCAGCTTCGCGTTTTCGGCTTTCTGCAAATTCAATTCGTTCAAGAGCGTCGCGCACAGCTTCGTCATTTCGTCGGATGTCATCTGCGAGGTTTCGAGCAATATCTGCGCTTCGCTCAATGCTCTCTCCGATTCGGCCTGCGCTTGCTTCACTGCGTTCAATTCCGCTTGTGATTCGTTCAATGCTTTCGCCTGCGCGGCGTTGTTCGCTTTCAACCTTTCCCAGTCCTTCTTCGATACTGTCAAGGTCTCTTCTGTTGTTCCTGCCGCAGCTTGGGAGCAGGAACCAACACAGGGCACACAAAAGCACAATGCCAGCAGCAACGAAAGCGTAATACATATTCTTGTTTTGCTCCACATTTCCGCACCTCCGAATTAAGGCCGCACCGGATACACAGAATAGGTGTAGTCATACGAATGCAAGCCAAAATAAATGACCTGTTCCTCCATGTCGATATGGTGATATGCGTGAGGGAATGTTGCCCGGAGTGATTCATGCGGGCATTTGGATTCCGAGAGAATTTGACGAATCTTGTTCAATTCGCTGTCCGAAAGCACGGTTATTGACTTAACGATCATACTTTCACCGCTTCCTGGTTCCACTGCTGTTGATACTCCAAGGCTTTACGACGAAGCACGTTTCCGCCTGTGTGCGGATCGTCATGATCCGCCGTATAATAGGGACTTTCCGGAGTGCCGAGGAATTGCAGATCCCACCTCCAGCAATCGTTGTTCGGACCGTACATATCTTCCTCGTCGAAGTACTCGGGATCGTCCGCGAATTCGCCATGTGTGGCAACGATGTCCTTTCGGATCGAGAGCCAAAGATTGGCACAAAGCACGGCGATAACCTTTGCCATGGTCTCGATCTGCGCGTAGGTAGGCGGTTCCTCGCCGAGATTATTGGTGGTTGCAAGGCCGCAGCAACACATAGATACTGCAACCGCGCCTCGGTTCAGTCCTTCGGTATGTGGCAAAATTTCGGATAAGTCCTCAGTGGAGAGCAGGATTTCGCCATGTTCACCTATCTCCACATGATACTCGTCCGGGTAGAAGCTGTCATACCAGCCAGCCGTCCAGTGCAACACGAGGACAGGGTGATCAAGCCCCGCGTTTCGCGCCTCTGCCCATAAATCCTCACGGCTGTTCGCGGCGATCCTGCCCAGCTCGTCCAACGTGATCTGCCTCATTTTGCATTACCTCCAATCTTTTTGGTTTTTCTCCTTGCGGCGAGTTGTACCGACTGTCCACATAGAGCTTGGCAAGGCTCGTCACCGCCAAAGTCAGCAAGCCCACAATGGCGGAAACGCACGCCCCAAGCCCCTGCCAAATGCTGCCCAAGTCAAATTTCATGCCGAAAAAGCCGTTGGCGTAGTAGCCGACACCCCAGCTCAAAAGCACGAAAAGAATAAAAAACATGATGAACACGCCAACCAAGATAATCAGCTTTTCAACGTGTTTTTTCGCCCATGAGGCAAGGTCGAGCACCCAACCTTTTACCCGTCCCATAATTTTCATACTGCTCACCTCAGCTCGTTCTCATCCGGATAAACAATGATGTCGTCCTTGACTGGGATTTTCTTGAATTGCTCGAACACAATGTCCATGATCCCGTTTTTTCCCAGGGCGTGGTAGGCTTCATACATATTTTCGTAGTTCCTCGCTTCGCCATAAGTAACCATTCCACGACGTTTGAAAAAGTGAAACCCCTGTAATAAACGATCCCTTAATAATGCTTGTGTTCCCCGGTTATTTGCAATCCTAATTTCTTCGATTTCCCGTTCCTTTGCCATGAGCTGTTCGTGCATCGCGGCTTCCTTTTCAGCGAGGAGACTTTGCATTTGAGCTTCCCGCTCCGAGATTCGGTCCAAATGCCTTTTTACATACCACGACAAAACGCCAAAGCAAAGCGTGATGATGCCTTGTATGACTTGCCCCATGTATTCCATTACGGCGCCCCTTTCCGATCCAATGAAAACGCGATACGGTTGGCAATCATTGCTCTCGTATCGCACTTGGCATTTTCATCGACTTTCCAACCGAGGAAAGAGTTCCATCGGAGAATCCAACCGAAGATCGTGCAAATGGGAGCCGTGGACTTATACTTCCACGCACCGTCCAGCCACCACCCGCTATAATCCTCATGGACATAGTTCGTTTCACCATCATTCTTTTCAGTTATCCAATGCACGCCGGGAGTGATGCCAAGCGTCCAGAACGCCCAACCATAGGAGCAGTTTCGGGTCAACCAATAGGCTCGACAAATATATCTCTGCAGACGTTCTTTCCATGTGAAATTCGGATCGATGCAGCGCGTGAACCACCGCTTCCGATTGACCGCTTTCAGCTCCGGCGTGGTATCTTCATATTCCTCATAATGCTTCTTCCAATCGTAGAGTAGGAACGATGGAAGTTGCTTGTGCTCTGTCACATCGCTTGGATTGCATGAATTATCATGCGTCTGCCAGCGATTCCAAAATCCATGCAGTTCACCATCTTCATCGCAGAGCAGAACGACGAAGGGGTTTGTCAAATAACAGATCGCCATAATCACTAAAGAGAACGGCAAAAACAATAACCATAGAACCATCGCTTATCACCTCACCAATGCAGAATACAGGCGACGATCAGCTCGCCTAAAACCGCGCCGATGAAATCCGCCACAAGATCAGCCCATTCAGCGTCATGTCCCTCATGGGTCATGTCGTAGATTTCTTTTGCGCCTCCGATAATGATTGTTACAAAAATAATGCGTCGCAGAGGATCCCATGCCCTAAACGCCGCGAAAAAGATCACGAGCAAGCAGCACATGCCGGCATGCATTAGTTTGTCTTTCCCAATCCGCATTGGTACTCCCTCCTAAAGAAGCAAAGAGGCGGCTTTTCTCCGCCCCTTTTGCTTGACCGTCATGTTCTTATTCTTCGGCTGTGCTCGGAGTCTCGCCATACCCTTCACCCGCAGGCACTTCTTCCCAAGTGGTGAAGATATAGCGCTCCGGATCGTTGGGGTCTTGCAGAAGCCGCCCCTTGCTATAATCGGGACGTTCTTTGAGTTCGTTGCCTTTGGTATCGTAAATCTTCATGATTACCCTCCTTAAAAATCGAAGTTATCATTCGTTCCCGACCATGCCGATTGAATAGCGGCACGTTGGGAAACAACTTGTGGAACAGGGCGTCCGTTGATTCGATGGTGGCATAACAGGCGTTGCAATCGGTGAGCATGGACTGCCGCCAAGATTTGTAGCAGTTCAAGACATCATACTCCTTCATGCGCCCCTCGTCGCATAACCCTCGAAAGCGTTTCAAGCGTCGGCGTTCCCGAACAACCTTTGCGCGGGTCGGCCTCTTGATGACCTTCCCATTTTCATCGATTGTGTATTTGATCTGCAGGAACGTGAAGCCGTGCTTTAGCTTTACGATGTGAGTTTTACGCTCGTTGATGCCAAGTTTCAGCTTGCCAAGCTGCGTTCGGATTTCCGCCAACAAAATCTTCAGTTCGTCCTTGCTCTCGGACAGGATAAACATATCGTCCATATAGCGTCCGTAATACTTAATGCCCCGGACCACCTTCAACCACGAATCAAGAAAAGACAGGTAATAGACGGCGAAAATCTGCGGCGCTTCAGCGCCAAGATTCAAGCCGATTCCTGTCTTGCTGGACGTGTCAATCAGATAATCGATCAGGTTCATTATTTCGGGCGGTTCATGGATTCGCTCATGCACCATTCCTTTGAGCAGCTTGTGATCGATACTGTCGAAATACTTGCGAATATCGATCTGCAGAATATACCCTTCACGTCCATGTTTCGCCATATATCTGCGCAGTATGATCTCGAAGCGTTTTCTTGCGAATGATGTTCCTCTGTCTTTGAGACTTGCATAATTGTCGTAAATCAGCGGTTTGGTCAGATACGGTAGCAGGATATGTTGGACAACCACTTTTTGCAGAACTCGATCTCGTATGGTCGGCGCGTGAATGTCCCGCGTTTTACCGCGCTCATTGAGCTGGAAATCGATTGTTTTGCTCACCCGATAGGTGCCGTTCAAAACCTCGTTCCGAAGCGTCAAATTATTGAGCAGAAGGTTCATACGATATCTCTGTGTCGATTCTTTCCAATAGCTGATTATGGAACAACGGTAAAAAGCGTCGTTCAAATGCTTTAGACTTACCAATTCTTCCAATGTCATAAGCCCGTAATGTGAAGCCCTGTCAGCCGCACCCGACGTATCGGGCGGCGTGACTCCACGTATTCACCCTTTCTCCGGGAAGGTTAAATTCTCCTTATTGCCTTGCCATAGTGCCACCTTTTTCGATGGCTTCACAAGACTCTAATCCCGACGGCATAATTCGCGTTGGTGGTGCCGTTATTGTTCGCGTTACCGTTGTTGTTCGCATTGCAGGCATTGGTAGCCGAACTGCAAGTTACAGAATTTAACCTGTGGCTTTATTCGGATTCAAATTGTTTCTTGAACCGGTTGTCGCTGGACCGCCAATTTTTGACGCTGTTGATGAAGTGCCAAATGTCCTCGATATCGGTAACATATTTATTGTCATCGATATCGAATCTGCGCATGACCAGCTGATAGTTGGTCAGTATCGAGTAGCAAAGACCGATTGCTCTTGTCATGCAATCTCGACGGGTTTCATATTCCATACGGCATGTGGGATAGGCATTCGCCATTCTGATATACCGCAGGATCTCGTCGATGAGCTGCAAAAGCTCTCGTCCTTTATCATCGATATACATTTTATGCGCTTCGTATTCTTCATCATCAACGCCAAAATGAAGCTCTACGATATTAGCGGTATTGTTCGCGACCTTGAAAAACAAATTGTCAAACTCGATCTTGGATTTGTTCTGCTTCCCTTTAGGGACGCTCATATCACGCTGCCTCCCCGTCATGCGACTTTCTCCCCGCCCACAAGGGGCGGGGAATCATCAATGGAAAGCAATAAGCCCGACGGCATAATTCGCGGCGGTGGTGCCGTGAGCGTTCGCGTTACCGGCGTGGCTCGCATCGCAGGCATGGGTAGCCGAAGCCACATCACGAAGCCACACATACTCGTCCCCGAAGATATCCGTGTGCTTATAACGACGGAACACTTCAAGCTGCTGGTCGGCCTCGCCCGTGTCGTAGCCCGAAGAACTCCAAACCGTGCTGCCATAGACCTGTACCTCGGACAAAGCTGCGATGTACTGATCGTCCGACCACGCCCAGTTGTTGGAAGCGCCCGTGTTGCTGCCATAACGGTTGTAGAGCGTTGTACCCACCGAGGTCGTATAAAGTTTCTTATGGGAATAAAGATGGGACACGCCGCCGAGATCCGTCTTGACTTTCGGCAAAACTGTGTTGACAAGGTAGCTGTGCAAATTCGAGCCAACATACCCACCTGCCGTGGTATTCGACGTGCTCGTATTCCACTTGACCGTTGCATGAGTATCGACGATCAGTCCTGCATGATCTGAATTGATCGGATAACCCGCAAGAGTTCCCTTCATGGGGTTGTCCCCTGCAAAGATATAGGTATATCCGCTTGCGCCCGTGAAATAATCACCCGGCTCAATGTCATATTCGTTGTAATTGCCCGATGCCACCGCCGCAATCATATTCGCAAGCGTGAAAGCCTTGCGCGTCCGACGATAATATCCAGCGCCAATCAGCTTTCGTACCATCGCCGCACTGACGCCTTGTTCGTTCAGCGTCCGCATGAAAGCGTCCATGTCCGTAATCTGCGAGAGGTCGGTTTCCAAAAAATGCTGTTCCTGCACACCCGTTGTCGGGTTGGGCAGGTAGAACTTGGATTTTCTAACAGTCATCCCGTTTTTCCTCCTTTAGCTCAAACTTTGAGCCTTAATCCATATCACATCGTTCTCTGACGGATCTGCCGTACTGACCCGAAAAGCCGAGCCACCTGCGCTTGGGGTTGCCCAAGTTCCGTCTCCTCGAAGATATTTCGCATTGTCACCTACAGCCGGCGCGGGAACCGTCCCGCCCGTTCCTGCCGCTTGCGCTGTCGCGCCAGTCATTTGCCCAGGAATATCGGCGGCAACTTCTTCAATGGCACCCGCCGCAGTTTCCGCAACCTCGGCAATGCAATCTCCTGTCCGCGCTGCCAGTGCTTGCAGGTGGTCTTTCGTTACTGCTTGTGGTGTTCCTGACATTCGCTTCACTCCAATCCAAAACAAACAGGGGCGACTCTCGCCGCCCCGCCTGTTTTCCCGTCAAGGATTACTCGCCCGCCGAAGGAGCCGGAAGCTCATCGTCGATCATGTTCGCGACATCTGTATCCGCCGCAAACTCGACAACCGTGTAGGACGTGCCGTCGATCTCGATAGCACCAGACTTCGCCGTCGTGACCGTCGTCTTGTTGGCCTGCGTCGAGATACCAGCCAGTTTCGTGTGGTCAGCCGTGAAGTTAGCGTGATCGGCGGCGCTCATAGCACCTGCCGCGCTGTCCGTCGCAACCGCGAGGGCTACACCGTTGGCACCAACCGAAAGGCCGTTGGCATTCGAGCTGTCGATGACAACCGAAATGGCGTTGCTCGTGATGTCGATACCGTTGGATGCGGTGTAAACATCGACGAGGTCAGCAACATTCACGTAAATGTGCTGCGCCGTCTCGGAGCTGTCCACAGTGTTGACCACGAAATCCAGGTACGGATCGCCAACCTTAAGACCCGCAATCGGCGTGTCAGCCGTCTGGCAGATCGCCATGGAAGCGCTCTTAACCAAGAAATCTTTCGGAATGTCGATGTCCGGAGACAACGCAACGCCATTGGCTTTGACCGTGTAAGAAGCGGCATACCCCGTGTTGGCGGTAGTCTTCTTCTCAACGGCAACCGTGACATTGACGGCACCCGAAGACGGAACCAGTGCAGTACCGTTGACCTGCACTTCCTTGATGGCGCCACCATCCAACGTGTTAATCTGCTGCTGCAGATCGTCGGTGACGGCTTTAGTCCTCTGCGCGAGAGACTTGAGGTGTTTGAGACGCGTTGCTGCTGCCAGCTGGGCGTCAGTGAAAGAGGTCGGCATAATGATCATCCTCCTTTTGGAATGAAATGAAGTTAAAAATAGCTCGGCAGGCATGCCACTCCGTACCGAACCGCTTCTATATCAGCCGCCGCCGTGAAGGTGAAGAATCCGCGTCGACGACGATATATTCATTTGAAAAGGCGCAAGCCGTTTCCGACCTGCGCCCGTGCCTATGATAAATTGTGTTTAATCGCCGGAATTGTCCGTACCGGCACCGGAATCCGCGTCGAGAATTTCGTCCAGATCATCAAGGTCTGCACCGCCGCCCTCGACCTCATCTTCGGCGGCTCCTGCTTCCTGGGTTTCATCATCGAGATCAGTGTCCCCGTCGCCGCCCTGTCCGACATCTCCATTCGGATCTTCGTTGCCCGGCTCTCCGCCTTGTTCATTGCCCTGTTCAGCATTCCCGTTGATGGGTTCATCGGGATCAACGTCGCCCGGGAAGAATTGGTCGAGCACTTCATCAACCTCGTCAGCGGTTGCGAAAAGTTCGGGATCAATATGCTCCAGTTTGGATTTCAGCTCATTGGTAAAATCATTTTCTGAAAGTCCTTTGCCTGTCTCCTGATGCTGAAAACGGAGGTCGAGCTTTGCCAAAAAATATTCAAGCACGCCGAGAGTGATCAGCTTGGACGCTCTATCTTCTGCCATCTTGCTCACCTCCCGATGATCTCATCAATATCGTCTTCCGTGGCGATAGTGAAGTCATAAGCGCCGCTCGTAGCAATCGGCTCACGGCTGATCGTATCAATGTAGTAATACAGGCCGTCAGAACGAACCAATTTGGCTTTCGTTGCCGATATGCGGCTATCATCTTCCATAACGATTGTCGGCCTCGCGTTGACGATCTCACCGTCAATCTCCGAGTTATAAATCCATGCGAATCCTGCCGCCAAAGGCTGCGTTTCGGTGTAGTAATAGAACACCGTTCCCGCATATTTATCGTTGTTCACGAAGATGGCGTCGAGATCGATTTCCTCACCCGAACCACCGACCCGGACCTGCCGTCCGTCAATGTCGAGAACGTCCGCCGCACCCTGCTGAACTGCCTGTGCGAACTGCACCAATTTTCCAATGGCTTCGTATATCCATTCCGGCTTGTAATAGTACGCTCCCGATGGCGCAAGCATTGGACGTTTCGCCTGCCAAAGCACCGTGCCGTCCATGAGCGTTTCGCCGCAGGACATTCCCGAAACATCGGGCAGGATATCGCTCGTTATTCCTTCGGATTGGCACTCCAAAACGAGGCCGTGCGGAAGGGTCGGAAGATTGAGCACATCTCCCTCTTTGTACTTGGTCTTCCGAGTGGCGCTGTGCGTATATTCGTTCAGCATATCCACATCGACAAGCCCTGCCGGATCGATGACCGCGCTGATCGTCGTACCATTGGCGATGGCGATGTTCAGACAGAAAGTTATGGTCGTTTCTGTGGGAACTTGCGCCGGCAACCACTCGGCCCGCTGATCAATGAGAATTGCGTAGAGGATTTCTCCTTCATCGGGATCCTCCGCATAAACGCCCCACTCTCGAAGGTAAAAACCATGCTCGACATTCGACGTGGATAGGATGCCCCTGATCGTGCAAATCTCGCCCGATACCTGCGCCGAACTGACAGGGATTTCAACTTCCGGTGCAACGAGATCAATTAGATCGTCAACCTCGTCAATGGTTTCCGAGCCGCTCCCCAGTTTCATTCTTGTGAGCGCAAGCGTCGTACCGGCTTCCACTTTGGCCTGCAGCCGGCGTCCAGCCGCAGTCAATACATGTGGCGTCCATTCAGACATGTTTCATCACTCCTCCTGTTACTCTTATATGCACACCGACTTTCCCGCCCATGCGGGGTGTCGCTCGCGCCTCATTTATGCTGTTCACTCTCGGCGGTGCCGTAATGCGACGATGGAACGTAGCTTTCGAGCTGGCGTAAACCACCGCCGAGACATTCGGATTGTCGGGAGCCGCAGGATTGGCTATAAATCGTTTATGCAAAGAAGGAAGCAGCCCCACATAAATCGTGGAATCCACTTCCTTCACAAAACGGAACCCGAAAACGAGGTGAGCAGGGGACATTTCCGAAAGAACTTTGATCAGCTCATTCAGATAGTCCATCCTCGAATGAGTGATCAGATAAAACGTTCCCGGCTCGGGAAGCTCATCGATTTCCGCATCCTGTTTATCCAAAAAAGCGTTGCACAAATGCTTGATGGTTTCCACCGTCATAACGCCCGTGCCAAGCATTTTTGCCTTGACCAAAGCGCGGCGCAACGCATAATCTGCTCCCGCTGGAGGATTGACCGCATAAATGCGTTCCCATGAGGAAAGTCCCCATGTGGCTGTCTCGATGAAGAACTGCCGCGCCACATCGGCGATCCTTAACCGCAGATTTTCATGCTCCCGAGAAAGGGCGTCCTGAACGCTTCTTTCTTCGGCGAGGAACTGCGGAAGATATCGCATAACGTCAACGGAATCCAGCCGCAAGAAATGGAAATCGCTCTGCTCATCTTTCCTCTGGACGATGGAATAATATTCCTTTTTGTCGAGATCAGACATACAGATTCACCGTCCCCAAACGCGGCAGCTCATCAATGGCAAGGTTGACATTTGCTTCCACGCCATTGAGGAAAAGGCTGTTCGTGTCGTAGTCCTCCACGTTCCCATTTTGGACGAGGCACTTGCCGATCTTGGCGACGGAAACATAATAGGTCTGCGTGGACGTTGCCATGATAAGCCCTGCGATATCCTTGAAGTAGTCCTTCACAGCGGCGATGAAAGCGTCCTCGTCGGCGATGCCCGTGATCCGCGCCTCGATGTTGATGTCTTTCGGCTGCGCCGAGGCTACGGTCAGCTTTACGCCGATAGGCCGTTCCGCTTCAATGTGCTCATAGACGGTCTGAATCAGCGTGTCCGAAGCCGGATCCAAATTGCTGTCCGCAATGATCACGCGCACCGTGTTCGGTCCGTTCCAAGTTCGCTGACATTTCGCCGCGCCGACGCCCGGAACTTCCATAGCCCATTGGATATAATGGTATGGATTGCCGGACGTGGCAGGCATCCGAACTTTGAATAAATAGCGCGCAAGCAGCGTCTCGTCGTCTTCCTCATCATACCCGTCATGAGTTGCTTCGGAATTGATGACACCCGTGATGCCCGGAATGGAAAGAGGAATCAGATTGATCATTTCCGCCTGGACGTTGCCTTGCGCTCCAACGGCGGAGGCCGTCACCGCGATTTCAGCAGAGCCGACCACCACAGTTTCCTCGTCGGCGGTGAACCTCTCTCCCTCGGCGGTGGCGAAGATCGAGCCAGCAGGAATCGTTCCATTTCCCGATACCGTTACCGTGCCAACCGCATGGGTCGCCGCCCTGCGGATCACGCCAACGGAGCCGGCGATCATGGTCAGATAATCGCCCCAGGAAGTGTCCGCGAAAGCCGCCTTGTACGCCTGCTCCAATTCCACTTCGGTCTTGGCGAATTCGATGGAGTTGGAGGAAAGCACATCGTATTCAAATGTCCCTTCAAAATTTGAAAGATCGCTCGTGCTCCATGTCTGCAATTCTTTCAAGATTTCTGTTCGTTCCCGTGCCTCATACATTGACGCTCATCTCCCCATACACGGTTGTCAATTTGATTGTCGTGGTTACGTCCTTGCCGTGCTCCGCTTCCGCAAAGTCCACGGAGTCAATGCTGACGATGTAGGGATTGACCATAAGGCACTCCACGATTACCCGTTTTAATTCGCTATATCGTTCCTGCACGCCCATCACCTTCCCAATGAAAGGATGCAGCTCGATACCGTACTGCCACGAATATGCGAGATAAGAAAAGCGCTCTGTTTTGAGCGCCTTGTAGATCCACACTTCTATTGCTTTGTTTTCGGTCACGATGACATGCCGCCCGTTTCCATCAAAGACGAACTTGTCTTCGTTGAAATCCCAAGCAGGCTGACGGAAGGTCGGCAGTTCCGATTCCGTCACGATCACGTCCGCACCGATGAAAGGGAATTCTGCACTCATAATCTCACCATCTTACTTTCGACCATGAAAAGCTGCTCGCCCTCAAACTCGATGGGGTAAACGCTCACCAAATCCCCCGGTTTCAGAGTGTCCGTATAAATGATATCGTCGGTGTACGCATTGGCGATCCCGTGCGTATGAACATGGTGGCCTGCCGGCTGCGTTCCGCTGATGATCGTTCCTTTCGCTTCTCTGCGATGTCCCTGCAACCAATACTCGTTCAAGAAAATATCTTTCTTGGTCAGCACAATGCCGTTCCATTGGATCGTGATATCAGGCGGCGGGCTGATGATCTTCCCGAGACCACCCTGCATAGGTCGATGCCCTTCCGCGATACCGTGAAACGTGTTTACGATCTCGGAGCACGATTGTTCCGCAGAAGGTATCTCCGCCATACATCATTCCTCCTCGTCTTGGGATTCTTCTTTCACGTTGTCCTCGCCATCCATCAGATTTTCAAATTCCAGTTCAAGTCGCATCTCATGTTTGCCGTCGATGAAAGTATGCGTGTCACTCTTTACCCAAAACTGCCCACGGAAAAGACTGTCCCGTATCTCGATGGAGTATGAGGAAATGACCCGATAATCGCCGAGAACCGTGATCGTTCCCGAGCGGTCCGGCTTCTTCATCAGCTTTTTGGCTTCAGTCTGTGTGTCCTTGTTCGGATCGACCTTGTAGGTGGCCTGGAACATGGAGTGCTTTTGGATTTCCTCATCATCCTTTATGGTGTCAACAGGATTCCCTTCCTCGTCCACGATTGCCACTTGGTTGATGATCTCCGAAATGGTTTCCTTGTATTTGCTCTCCGTCATGTTCCGCTGGGCGTCTGCCACGAAGTCTTTGACGAGTGTTCCCTTCTCGATCACGTCCATCTTTGCGCCGTTCATCATGGGATGATATTTCTTGCCCGTTTTCTTCGAGGCTTCGGCGTAGGCTTGCATGATGATCTGATAGCCCGTCTTGCTGTTGGCGATGAAAGACACAGGCGTTCCAGTCTTGATGATATTGCCCGTCTGAACGCCCATCTCTCCGCACAATCCCGCCGCAATATCCTCCGGCAAAGCGTCCTCATATTTGCGGGTCGTCTGTGAACGGGAAAGCACGAAAAGATGATCACGGGCGAGAATACTCACCCGTGAACTCTGCCTATCCTTCTCCACCTCATAGACGTTTCCCACAAATATAGGATTTTCCATGTCCTCTTCGTTGTACCCGTAAATGGTGTACCCGTTCTCAATGGGGATATTCGGAACTAATTTGTCCCGATCATCTTGAACATAGGAGAAGGAAAGTTGCCGTGCTACCTGCAGACGGGAACCCGACCATGTATAACTATTTGCCAAAAGGTGCGTGATTTCTTGATCATCTTTGCCGTCCCAATGAATGAAAATCCTCATTGTTTCGCCTGCTTTCCAAGTTTCAGCACCGATATAGCAGCGGTAGTGAGAGCCAGGTCTTTCAGATTGTTGGTCTTGGCAATTCCTCGCCATTTACTGACCGTTCCATAAGCCCTTTTGGACATCTCGACAACGTCCCGAGCCTTTTTCAGCTTGTCAGTGGACACAGGCGGCGTTTTCTCTGTTGGTCGAGATTTCAGCCCTGTGGAATCGTCCACTTGTTTGTTATTGTTGGCAGGGGGCGTGTTCAAATCCTTGTACTCGTTGAAAGACAAGGTATAGTAGATATCATGGCTCCCATCGTGCTCATCGTAATCGAAAGACATAATGCCCATCATAAGGTTGATCGGGCTGTCCGTGATGATGACCCGCACGGGCTTCTTTGCCTCTTTCCATTTCGTCAGCAGTTCGACGCCCTCGGCGGCATCCCGATAATCGCCCGAAATGATGGACGAATATTCATGGAATGTGCGAGGGAGAAACGAGGAAAAACTGAGCTGGACAAGACCGGGATTTCCGAAAAGCAAAGCCTCTCCGAAGTCCACGATATCCACCACTTTATTGAGCTGTTTGGTCTTGACTTGATACTTTTCCGGGGTGACAGGAAGTGTGAACTTCTGCCCTTCCGATGAAAGGATAATCTGACGGCGGGAACGGTTGCCACCGAGCGCAAGGGAAGCAATATTATTTACCGTGTTCCAAAGGCTCATGAAGCCCATAAAATCACCCGCCTACATAGTTATAGTTTCCACTCGCCTGCTGGATCAGCCGCATAAGTTCGTGAGCAATCCGATTGATGTCAGCTTCCTCCCGAACCGTGAAGGAATTGCCCGAGATATTGATAACGGGCGCTTGTGTTACATAATCGGAAGAACCGTTATCAGAGCCGCCGAAAATGTTTTCAAGCATGCCCATCGTGGTCGCATACGGATAGATCCTCGAACCTCCGGGCAGATCCACGATCTCGCCGCCGTGCTCGTTGATCTCTGTCCAGCCACCGCCGAAGTACGAAGTACCGGAAGCGTTATGCGCTACGCCGCCGCCCCCGAAGGAGAACAGAGAAGCAATCCAAGCCCCGATCCCACTCCATGCGCTCTTGACTTCACTGGAAGCTGCAACGCTTTCGTCCTTCACAGCGTTCACGGCTTCGCTGTTCGCGGTTGCCGCATCTTTGAAATCGGTCTTGATCTGATTTGTGGATTCAGCACTTGCCGCCCGAACCATCTGCCAAGCGTTCTCTATGCTGTCCACTTCCATCTGCATCTCGTCTTCGATGGCTTGTGTGGCGGTTGTCGTTTCTTCTCGCAATGCTCTCATGCCCTCGGCGGCAGAAACTTCCGCGCCGGGAATCGCAACATCGTTTCCGAACTCGTCCTGCACCGTCGGACCGATCTCTTTCAGCAGTTCCGAAGGTTTCTCGTTGGCAAGTTCGCCCATCTTTGTCCCGATGACCTCGCCGAGAATTCCGCCAACGGTCATGCCGATCTGGGTGCCGACAGGACCCGCGAGAGAACCAAGAGCGCCGCCGATGACCGTTCCTGCCGTCGCGCCGAAAGCGCCGCCGACAGATTTTGCCATTTCCTCGGAGTTCTGCTTTTCAACATCCTTCTGATAATCTCGCATCCGGTCAACTTCGGCTTTTGCTGCATCTCGCGCTCTTTCTGCCGCTTTGATGTCTTCCTCGGTTGCCTCGGAATCGTTTTTCAGATCCTCCAAAGTATTCTCGATATCCTGGAGGTGGTTTTCGGCATCTTTCAGCCAAGTGGTTGCGTCAGTGGATCGTGCTCCGTTCTGTGAACGGGTCGCCATAACGTCCATGACTCCGACAGTAGCCGCAATGGCGGTGCCCGCCGCAATCATTCCTCTGTTGGCTCTGAATCCGCGCCCGCTTTGAGTGGGGCTTGTCGTAACGTCAGCTCCGGGACCGCCAACGGCAGCACCGCCGCCAGCTACGGCCTTTCCATTCACGACAACGGTTGCGGCGTTGACCGTCATGCTCCCCATAGACGACGCGCCGAGACCGCCCGCCGCCGTAGAAAGAACATCAGTCTTGCCGCCTCGCAGACCACCGACCAAAGAGCCGATGGAAGAAAACGCGCTCTTGGACAGGCTGACGATCTTATATAAACCGAGTGCAAGCGCACCGCCCGCAAGCAGAGAACCGACGCCGTTCATTTCCAGGAATTTATCTTTCAGCTGCTTGATCACGTTCATAGCAACCTTGCCGATATCGGAAATGTCGAAGCCGTCTTTCAGTGCGTCCTTAAAGATGTTTATGTCTTCCGTTACGGACTGCAGGAAACCGCGAATTCCTTCCGCGCCCTTCCCGGTCATCAGCTCGATCTGGAAATCATTCCATGCGCTTTGGATTCGTTTCAGATCACCTTCCATGGTGTCTGCGATTGTCTCGGACATCTTCGCCGCCGCGCCCTTGGAATTGTCCAAATCACGGATGCGCTGCTGATAGGTCGCCTCGTCTGCCGTCATAAGAGCAATCCAGCCCGAGAGACCTTCCTCGCCCTCAAACATCTTGGCAAACTTGGCTTGATCTTTCGCGTTCAGCTTGCCGCCCTGCTCGATCAGAGTGTTGGCAAACTGCAAGAGCCGATCCTTGTTCCGGGTTTTCGTTCCCGTCATAGTCTCGGCATATTCGATCAGCTGTTCAGGAGCCAACCCGTTCTTCATCTTCTCGCGGATCTCGCCGAAGATATCCCGCAGAGGTTTCAGTTCCTTGACACCGTCCTCGCCGACGCGAAGGATATCAACACCAAGCATGCTCATCGCTTGCGCTGTCTGAATGGAATCCGAAGTCATGCGGGAAAGCATGGCTCGGAACGCGGTGCCTGCTTGTGAACCCTTGATACCGGAATCCGCCATCAGACTCAAAGCAAGCGCAACGTCGTTGGTGATATCTGCGGCATTTTTATAGCTGTCTGTAAACAGACCCGCGATAGACGCGCCATATTTGAACGCCTCACCCATCATTCCAACGGTGGTGTTGGAATGGGTCGCCGCCGACGCCAAAACATCTGTGAACTGCTGAATATTAGCGTTTGCGTTCACGCCCTTGGTGTCGATTTTCAAGGCGGTCATGGCATCGGTTACGATATCGGAAACACGCCCGAGATCCTCACGACTTGCCAACGCGAGATCCAAGATCGGCTGAATACCGGCAAGCATCTGTTCTTTGCGCCAGCCTGCCATGCCCATATATTCAAACGCTTTTCCTGCTTCCGCTGCCGTGAACTGCGTTTGAGCGCCCATCTCACGAGCCTTTGCGGTCAGCTCTTTCATAGCCGCATCTGCTTCAGCGGCTCCCATATCGGAGGTGGCAATCGCCCGGACCGCCGCCATCTGCTGCTCGAAATCTTTATAAACTTTCAGTGTATCGTAAATACCATAGCCAATTCCTGCGGCTCCCGCCATCTGCATAGGCAAGCCCATCATGGCACCGCTCGCCATTTCCGAAAGGCTTCCTCTCAACCTTCCAAGCGCGCCGCTTTGACGGATATTGACTGTGGCAGTATATGCTTTGTTGGTCAGTCCTTTGAGTTCCTGTTTGACCTTTCCGAGTTTGTTTGTGATCTGATCTTTCAGGGATATGGTCGGGCTATAATTCCCTTTCAGCCCTCTCAAATTTTGTTGCAGTTTGGACGCCGCTGTGCCGGCTCTCGCCATGGACGCCGCCGCGCCATCAATGGAGCCGGAAGCCGAGCGAGCTGTGCTTTGAATCCCCTGCAAGCCGTCGCGTGCGCTTTTGATTTTCTTCGTCAGATTGTCGCGAAGCTCTAATACCGCAGACAACTTGTAATCGCTCATAATCTCGGCCTCCTTTCCATCGCTTTTAGAATGTCAAACTTCTCTTTTCTCGCCCGTTCCATCGCCGCAAAACAGAATAGCTTTTCAGTGAGGGGCAGGGAGAAAAAATAATCCAGGGTATGTCCGTGGAGAAGCAGGTAGGAGGCGGTTGCCGCCTCCCAGTTCTCCTCGATCAGTTTTTTACCGTTTCATGCAGCTCCGCGCGAATGTCCTTCCGATATCCTGCACACTCCATAATGCGGCGGGCGATAGCGTTTACCTCGCCTGCCTGGAAGAGTTTTGCGGGAAGATCAGTAGGCTCGACGCATCCGAAAGTTTCCAGCAGATTCTTGTCTTTGAGGTTGGGGCTGACCGTACACTCCATGATGATGTACGGATCGCCGTCCTCCATTCCGATAGCCTCCGCCGCAAGCGCCCGAGACGGCTGCTTGATGGTGATGGTACCGATGCTGGTTTCAAGATCATACTGTTGCTTCCTGCGCTTCTCAATGGCTTCCTTCTGTTCAATCAATTCTTTGACGCTGACAGCCATTATTTTCGGTCCTCCTTATTCGTCAACCGTTTCCACGAACTCCGCATCCTCCGGCGTGAATCCGAAGGGATACTCCTGCTCGACAACCGCGCCTTTCTCGAACTGCATCAGAGTCAGTTCGTTGAACCACACATTGTCGATCACGATGCGCTCTTTCTTGGCGTCCACCATGTCCGGATCTTCCAAAAGTCCGACGAGAGTGCTGCGCGGGTCGCGACCTGCTTTCCACTCTTCCAAAAGGAGCTGGACGTTTCGGTTGATGACCTTCTTGATGGTGATGGAACCCTCGCCCGTCAGAGAGACGATCTTGCTGTCCTTGGAGTTGCCGATGATGACATCATCACGATCTGCCGTGACTTTGGCTTCAAAAGCGGAAATCTCAAAGATCAGCAGGCCGTCCCACCAAACCTTGCCGTGATTGCCATTCCAGCGACGCCGACCACGGTATTTTACGTCTTCTGCATCTCTTGCCATAGTCTATTCCCTCCCTTACATCACGAACTCGATCTTCAAATCTTCCATAGCATTAACAGGCGTAATGCGTCCGGCAAGATAGACGTTTGTTCCGGTGTTGTACTCGCGGATTTCCTGAACCGTCATGCTCTCCACATCATCGCCGTGAAGGATTGCATAATCCTTCTGTGCGGCCTCGTCGATATCCACGAAGTTCTTTGCCGTCTCGCTCGCGTCGAGAACGTTGCCTTTGAGCCCACGGAAATATACGAGAATTGCGGCGATGAAAAGCATCTTGTGGTTGTAGTCGTTGATGACCTTGCCGACATACTCGCCCTTGAACGTGTCGCGGATATCGTCCTGGATAAGATCGATTGCCTCGATGATCTTGATGAAGCGGAAATCCTGTCCGACATCCGTGGTGAAGGTATGAAGGGAATTGCAGGCGCGGGCAATCTTGACGCCATTGCCGTCCTGCTCGTCGAAAAGTACAAGTTCGCCGTTATTGATGTGCTCATCGATATCCTCGTAAGCATCACAATCCACAACCTCTGCAAGCTCGAAATAGGTGGCAGAACGATCAAGGGAAAGCCCTGCCAAGATGCCCGTGATTCGAGACGTATATTGCGCCGCCGTATAGGTGATATACTGCGGAACCGTCACTTTGCTTGCATCTCCGCCAGCGGCGATCAGAGCGTCCGTGTACTCGGGATTTACCACTCGGATATTGCCCGTCGTGAAATTGATAACGCCCTTGTCATCTGCCGCTTGATTGGCAACGACAGCCTTGAAGGTCTTGCGCTTGATGTTGCGCATGGTCTTGACCCACGTTGCAAGGTCTTCCTGATCCTGCGTCGAGCCGGTAGGATTGCAGATATAGTTCCATTTGATGTTGACAATCTTCCGAAGCACATCTGCCTGATCAAGTTTCAGAGAACGGGTGCCGCCCTTCGCGCCACGCATGTTGAGGTCGAGATCAGCCCCGTCACCGGAGGTTTCACCCTCGCCCGCGCCGGCATCTGCTGTCGGCTCGGGAACGCTGTCAAGCGGCAGGGTGTAAACCAAGACGCGAAGCGGAGCGCCGAGAAGTGCTTTCTTGATCAGATCGATGTTGCTGTCAAGCAGCCCCTCATCGGGAATGTCCGTCACATCGTTAATGCGGAAATAATTGCTCGTGTTGGTGCTCTCGTTTTTGAGGATCATCACCATAATGCCGCGGGCACTCCGCTGAATCGCCGTAGTCGATTTCGTGCGGAAATTGATGATAACCTGGGGTAGCCCGAACACTTCCTTTTCATTCGGCATGTTGTCATTCCTCCTTTAGACTTTATAGGAAAAATCGATTTCCAAGGTGTCCATGTTCTCCCCTTCCGGCTCGGGAAGGTAATCTGCAAACTCCAATTTGAAATCGAAATGCAGAATCCCATCAACGATCCGGGAGTTGGTTTCATGGACGGTAATGAACCGATCCTGCACATAAAAAATCGGCTTCAGCGTGTTTGCCAAGCTGTCAGCCGCGTTCCGCAGGATATTGAGGTTTACCCGATCATATTTGTCCGGCTTTAATACCAAACTGACCTCCACGTCGATCTCTCGTTCATAATAAACGGAGTCAAACGTCGTGCGCTTTTCAGAGAACTCTACGAAGAAATAAGACTCGCTGGATTCCTCCACTCGGTTGAAGTGGACCTCATAAGAAAGTCCCGTCTGCTTTCGCAAATATTCCACAAGGGCTTTGCGCAATTCAACATTCGTAATCATTGTAACAACGCCCCCAGTATGCGCTTGGAATTGCTGCGGAAAACCGCCCGCTGTTCATTCACAGCGCGTTTCAGCATTCTTGCGCCCGGAACTACTTTTTCGGTCAGCATCATACCCGTCTTAGCTTTCGGATCATATTTGAACTTTCCGCCGGACCAAACTCCAGGAACCCACCGCTTTTTTTGGCGGTGTCCATATTCCACATCTGCCGCGTATTCGGTATTGTTGTAAACCTCAATGACGCTGCCTTTTGGAGTTGTTCGCGCCCAGTGTCCTTTCAAATTGCCCGTGTCAACAGGGGTATTCCTTTTCGCACTCCCTATCAATAATTCGGCGTGCTGCTTCAAAAAGCGGTCGCGTTCAACGGGGAGTCTTTGAAGGATATCCTCGATCTTATTGTCAAGTTCTTGAAAGCCCTCTAACTTAATCCCCATGCTCCGCCTCCTTTGTACGACGCACAGATATTTCCTGGTGCGTCGGATATGCGAAGCGCTGCCCTGCTCGAAGCGTGAATTGCTGTCCTCGATGCTGAATCTTTACGATATCGTTCATGCGGATCTCGTATTCAGGATCACAGCATAAACGCAGGTCGAGGGACAGGGTAAAAGCCCTGTCCTCGGCTCGCGTTGGAAGCTCGCTTTCATATTGGGAGAGCTTGCAAGGAATGTCCTCATAGACAATGCCGAATTCCTCCGCATAATCATCGGAGCCATCTTCGGCGAGGACTTTCTGTGCCCGATAGACCGTAGCTTTGTCCTTATACATCACTTGATGCAAAATTCCTTTGAGGCTCATCCGAGGCTCACCACCCGACGATAGATGTTCAGCTTTGCCTTGATGGAGCTGAAATCAAGATCGGAAAGACAGCCAGTAGCGTCCACGTTTGCGACAGCAAACTTGAACTCCGTGTCGTCCATCTTAACGCCGGACAAAGGTCCGCGCGCCACAATGCCCGATTCATCGGTTGCGGCGTCCTCATCGGAAAGCCGTTTCCGTATCAGGTCAACCACGGTATAGACGAGCGTTTCGGGAAAATCCGGACGATGGCAGTAGTCAAGGATGTCAGAGACGAGTTTTTCGACGTAGAACGCCAACAGATCAGGATTCAGACTTCGTCCGCTTTCGAGTAGCTGGACTTTTTCTGTTATTGCCTGCACTGCTTCCGTCTTTTCCATTGTCCTCAACCCCCTCATCGGGTTCTACCGTTTTCTGCGGCTTCACGGGTGCGGAAAAGGGAACAAAGCCCTGCGCCTTGTAGATAGCCTCATACGCGGTAGGCGTCGCGCTGATGACCTTGTCACCAAGCGCATATTTCTCCATTTTCATAGCCCGTCTGCCTCCTGTTTTTTCTTAGTGCGTTGAAGCAGGCGCAGGAACCAACAGAGCGAAGGCTTCTTCCTTGACAGGCAGGAAGCCAAGACGCATGGTGGCTTTCAGCGCGATCATGTCGTTCTCTGCGAGGGACAGCGGCTTGCCGTCAGCCATCGTGACCGTGTTCAGCGTCGCCTCACGCAGCACCTCGTACTGGATCTGATCGCGAATACCCACGATGCTGTACTTCCAATCCGCACCGATGCAGAGCGCTTTCGTCTTGTCCCAAGAACCGTTGCGCGCGAATTCGATGGGGTGAGCATAAAGCGTGTTCTGATCCACATTCGGAACATAGAGCTGATTGCCGTTTGCATCACGCAGCTTGCGCAGGCTGTTCTTGAAGGAAATGTCCGCCGCGAAGCCGTTGATGTCGAGACCCCTTGCCTCCACAAGAGCCATAACATCGGAGATGTCGAGATCCAGCTTGGCATTGGTGCCAACCACGACTTCCTGACCCAGAGCATGGGCTACGCCGTAAATGTTCTTCGTGAACGGGCTGTTGGTGCCAAACAGGCAGGCCGCATCGATGGCCTTGTAGAACGCTTCGGCAATGTACGGGCGAATCGTACCGAAAACGTCGATGGTCGTGTCAGCCAGTTTCTCTTTCGTAACGGGCACGATGACACCGATCTTCTTTGCGGTGATCTCCGGGAAAATCCACTGAGCCGTCGAAGTGCTGATGCGCTCGGACTCACCGACCCAGTATGCGCCCGGTCCACCGACCATCACGGGGAATTTCTTGTTGTCGCTCTCCATCGGCTGCACCTGCGAAAGGCGGAGGATGGACGAACCGCGCGTAACGTCTGCGATGATGTCCTGCGCGATAGGGTTGGGCACGAAGCCCTGGAGATTGTCTTTCAGATAATTGGTATCCGGCATGTTAAATCATCCTTTCTTTACCTTTTAGATTGGTTTTTATAAATCGCATCAAAAAAGCCCGTCTTGGAAACGCCGGCACTCTGTCGCTGATCGCCCGTAGGTTGAGTACCGGAGGCCGGCGCTTTCCCTTTCAGCTTTTCGTTCACAGCGTCCTCGATGGCTTTTTTATACGCCTTTTCAAACTCGGTAATACGGTTCAGCGTGCTCGGGTTATCCTCGGCGACGAGGTAATCCATGAATTGAACGGGAATGTTCCGCTCCGCAAGCACCTTCACCATTTCGAGTTTCAGTTCTTTGCGCTTCAAATCAGCTTCCTTGTCAGCCAATTCCTTCTCGCGCTTTTCTGCCTCGGCCTTTTTGCGTTCTTCTTCGGAGAGCTTGGAAAGTCGTTCCTGCTCTTTCTTCTCGGCATCAATTTTCTTTTGATACTCTTTTTCCCAACGCTTTTGAGCCTTCGACACGGCGTCCTCGATCTTCGATTGCAGTTCGGCGTCATCTGCAGCCTTATTCCGGGCGTCTTCCTTTCCTCCGGTAGTTCCTGCCGCGCCGCCTTTGTCGCCGGTATCCTTTGCACCGTTATCTGCGGCACCCGCACCACCTTTGTCGCCGTCCGCGCCATCCGCGAACAACTGCATGTCAAAATCAAGCATTTTGCCGTCCATAAATCTCCTCCTCCCAAAATATCAAAATAAATACAGGCAAGGGTTTTATCTCATAGAATCCCACCTTTCAAGGGCATAGAAAAAGCGCCCACGATATTTCGCAGACGCTCATGGATCTGTCTGTATTTAATTATGAGATCAGCTTTTCGTAATGCTTTCCAAGCACAATACGGGCGAGTTCTTCATCCTCCACCTCAAAGCCGATCCCATTATTGCAGGGTTCTTTCAGCTTATCATACGGAACGCTATAATCCATGGGAATACCATCGGGAAAAGCATCACAGGCGGTTTTCCAGCCGTCTATGAGTTCTCTTTGGTGCTTACAAGCAGCGCAAGCGGTGATATATTGCACGATGGTCACTCCTTGATGTATTGATCAAAAAGGTCTTTCGCTTCTTTGGGAACTTTCCGGCCTTTCACGATGAGGACTTTGGTTTCCGCGATGCACTCGGCACCATCTTTGAAAGCCGTGTCACTCACACCGTCGATGTGGATTTTCTCCAATTTCGCATAGAGCTTTTTAATCTCTTTCTCGGAAAGCCCTCGGATCAGCTGACAATGTCCGCACTCATGAATAACCATTTCTTCCAGGTTCTGCGCTACGATTGCCTTGTCTGCCTTTATGGCTTTGTTTAATTGCTCCAAGGTCTTTCCCGCGAAGTAGTCCTTGTTAACCACAAGCGTTATACTGGAACGATTCAGCGGAGGATCTGGGCGGGTTTGGAACACCACAGTTCTTCCATCTGAATCCTCCGGTGAGGAAAACTCGAAGTCATCGAAATAAATCCTTCTCGAATCGTCATTCATTTTAATCAAGGTGCTCCTGATCGTGTCCAAAACATCATCGGATATCCCTTGACTCGACCCTGCAATTTTGAAGTCTTCAAGATCAATGTTCTTCGCCAAGGCGGACGCCGCTGCGGAGTGTTCTTTTCTCCACTCCTTCATGGTCTGCGTTTTGTCCACATAAACGGCTTTCCAATCGCTGTACTTCATATCCGCAGGGACATGAATGTTGCGGCCTGCCGCGTTTCGGGCAATTCGCGTTCCACGCTTATTGTCCATTCCTTCGCCGAAGCTGGCAACGATCGTGGACCGGCATCGGGGGTGCAGTGGAGGCATATTCTCGCCGGGTTGGGCATCTTCCACTGGAAAGATTGTCCCATCATGTTCTCGACATTGAGGCGAAGTTCTGTTGTCCAATGTCGCGAGAAATTCATAGAAATCAAAACCTGCGTCTTTTATACTGTCCAAAGCAGCTTGATTTTCCACGTAATTTAATTCTGTACGAACAAGTCTTTCTGCATCATTATATCCAACAGACATCTTCTGTGCAATTGTTTGAGATAATTCCTGGACACTGGCTCCTCTGTGCATGGATTGAACGGTGATTTTTTGAATGGATTTCGCCAGCTCCTCGTTGTTCTTCCAAATCCGCTGGCTGTAATTCTTGCCACTCCAAGGGACACGAAGAACATCCTCAATCCTTTGCGGATCCACTTGGGAAACGGTGTTCCGCAAGGCTCCCTCCTTGGCGATCCCATACAGATTTCGGTAGTAGAAATCCTTGTATGCGGACGGGAGAAACCTGTCCAAGCTTTGTCCAGTCTTCTCGGCAAGGCGGACACATTCAACCAAAGTCTCACCGTAGAGCTTGTCCAAACGAGAAATGCGGCTCCGCATGGCAAGGGTATTCAGCTCACGAAGCAGGGCAGGGTTGCCCGTCGCCTCGATCTGCGCCAAATATTCCTTCATGTCCATACGCCATGTTCGGAACTCTTTGCCCTGCAAAAGCCTCTGTGCCGCGACCATATCCAGGCCGTTCTCTTTGGCGAACCTCGCATAGAGATCGTTGACATTCTTCTGGATATGTTCAAGGGCTTGCTGATAATAGTCCTTCAGCTCGCGCTCGATCTCGCGCTTGCTTTTCTCGGACCATTTCTGCTCCAGCTCATCGGTGCGGCGCTTCCAATATTGCTCACTCGTTGTTCTCTTGTTCCGCTTCCTCGCCATCAGACTCACCGCCTAACTCTTGATAATCGGCAGCGGTGATGTCCTCAGCCTGCTCTTTCTGCAGCTCCTTCAATTCCTCTGCCGGATCGGTGACGAAGGGCAGGAGGGACAATAACCGTTTCTGTGAGACCAAGCCGTACAAGGTCTTGACGATGTTCGCCTGTTCCTCGTTGTTGGCAGGAATATTCGGCGTGAACGTGATCTCGATGTCCCGGAAATCGATGTGCTGCTTGCTCTTTGTGTCCAGCATACTCGCGATCAGCTCGATCCGTCTCTGCAAGCCCTTTTTGAACTCACGTTCCTTGCGGGAGCGAATCTGTTCCAAACCGATCAGCTTGTACTTGATCGCCACGCCCGACGTATTGCCCGTGAAAGCCTCATCGCTCATGTCGGGAATATTGCTGAACTTGTGGATATCCGTCTGCAAGCGCTTTTTGACGCTCTCGATATAATCGGCGTTCAGATTCTTGATCAGCCACTCCGCCGAACCGCCATCATCAAGGGAAATGACCTTGTTCTTCCGCAACTCTTTCACATCTTCGGAATTCGTGCCGCCCATGCCTTTCAGGACAAGAAAAGCGTCCGTGAAATCTTCCATGTCGTCCAGGGTGAAAGACTGGGTTTTATTGTAGGCATCAACCAATGTCATTACGCCCTCGAAATCGCCGCGATGGAATCGATTGTTCGGATATTCTACCACCGGAACGTCGCCGAAATAATGCGGCGTCGGACCTTCCAGGAGATCGAAGCGCCCCTCATTATAGGCGTAACGGGTAATAGAGAACTTATCATAGACCTCGACGAATTCTTGGTAGGTGGCTTGATCAAGATTCATCACTCGATAATGGCGAATGGCGTACAGGATATTTTCTTCCAACGTCGCCTCGCAGACCAACACCACTTCTTCGGAGGGAATGGCATGGAATCGAATGTTGGCGTCCTCGTCAGTATAAAGGAACTCATAAGCCTCGCCCGTTATGCTCGCTTCTTCGGCAAGTTCCAGATTGTGGGCATGCTCATCGTTATACTTGAAAACTTCCAGCAGGGCGCTCACCTGCTTCTCATCTTTGGAAATAGAAGAGTAGGCGACAGGCCGACCAATGAAAAAGCCCGTACTCATATTGGAAATATATTCGCAGTAGTTCGCGACGATCATATTGTTCGGGGCATCATCGTTCCGCGCCACCTTGGCGAGGATATCCTGCTGACCGCGATAATATTGTTTCAGGCGCACCTTGTACGCCCTGTCGCGCTCGTGCGCCGTGATGATCTGCTGAATGTCCGCGAGGGACAAGGAGTTTTGTGTAACCTTGATTCTCATAGTCCGAAGTCCCCCTTCGTGAACTTGTATTTCAGATCCGTCACGTCGTAGCTGTCCAGCCCGTACCAAATGGCGGAAAAGGTGTGCGGGTCAATGTTGAACTCATCGGGAATGATGTTCCCATCTTTGTCCACGGCAAAGGTCAGCTCCTTCAGCTCATCTATGCAGTGCGGACAATCGGTGGAACAAATGATCTTTTTGAACCGCTTGATCTTTCGGGTATTATCGATGCGGGAGTGTCGAGAGCCGCCGTTGGTTTTCTTCGTCGCCACCATATTGAAACCACGTTTCTGATAGTAGCGAATGGCTTTCGGCTCGGCAGAGTCAGCCTTGATACACTCGCGGCTCTGCACAAATTCTTCCAGGGCGTCAGCCGTCTCATCATCGGTCATGCGGTTGGCGTAATATTCCCAATAGAGGTAGAGCCATTTCTTTTCTGAATCTACCGCCATACGGACAACCGCGTTATAGGATTGCGCGAAGCCGAAGTCCATGCCCACAAAATAATATTTGCGGGAGATATCCCGGATCGCCTGCATAACTTCTTCATGTGGGGCGATCTCGAACTGCGGCAGGACAAGCGTGCCGTTGATACCGAATCTTCCAAGCCGCGCTATGCGGTAGAGATCGGCATCATAGGTCTTCATGTCGTCCAGCTCATCGATATACGCCTGCGGCAGGAAAAGGTTATCGTCAGCAACGGAATGGTGATAATAGGTGCCTCCGACGCGCATGATGCGCTTTTCGTACAGCTCGTTATCGTCCAATATCACTTGCTGATCATGCTTGAAGAAATGCTTGTATGTCCAATTTGACCGCGCCACTGGATTCGTCGAGAGGATCATGTGCATCGGCAGGGTAGGGTGGCGCAAACGTCCAAGCAGTTCTTTGAAGCCCGGATATTTCAGCTCACTGCATTCCTCAATCCATATCAAGCTGACGCTGTTGATGGATTTCAGTTTCTGCGGCTTGTCCATGCCCTTGAAGATGATCTTGCTCCCGTTCCGAAATCTCATTCGCATCGGAGAGTTGAGGAAATGGATCTGCGAATCCAAGCCCATATCCTCACAGATTTCTTCAAACAGAGAATAGCAGGAATCCCGAATGGTGTCGTAAACCTCACGCACCACAAGGCACACCCGCTTTTCTTCCAAAAGTTTCAGTATGATTTTAAGAGCGACATGGTAAGACTTCGACGAACCATAGCCGCCGATCAGCAGATAAATTTTGGATTCCCAATCAAACACGAAGTCCTCGAAGTGAGGATTGACTTCTTTGACGATATTCATTTCTTACCGCCTGCCTCTTTTCGGACAATGGTGATGTTCAGCTCTTGTCCGATATCCTCGAAGTCTCCACGCTCCTTCAGGATCTTTTGCTTTGTCTCGATGGCTCGCCGCTTCGCTTCCTGCACTCGGGTCAGCGCTTCCTCCGCCGCAACGATCTTGTCGATGTGCAGCTTCGTGAACATCGTCCTGCTTCTCAGCTTCCCCTTTGCGCCATTGGGATTGTGTCTGTCGGGAATGATGATGTCCTCAAACTCGGCAAGGACTTTCTGCTCTTTCAGCTTTTTGATGTTCTCCATCATGCGCCGCTCCCGAATCGTCAGCAGGCGTATGGTTTCATCGATCTGCGACAACGGGTCGAGGCTGACGCTCCCATAAAGGTCTTTTTCCTCATCGGAAAGCATATCTTTCCAAATGGTTGCGTACTCGCCCGTTTTTAGGCTGTTCTGATTTCGTAACGGAGCGCCGTGCCCTTTTGCATTTTGACTACCAATAGGAGCGCCGGTGCCACCCTTGTTTCCCAAAGCATTCTTGCTTCCGAAAGGAGCGCCCTGTCGTCTTTTAGGAACGCTCCTTTTTTCGGGGGGCTTTTGAAGTTCCTCGTCCCATTTATCCTCGACTTTCCATTTTCTGACCCGGGAAGATGGGATTTTCAAAAACTCCGCTATATCTACCGGCTTCTTTTGCCCTTCGCTCTCAATATAGAGACGAAACGCCTCATCACGGCGCGGATTTCTTTTTCTTCCCATCCTGCAAACTCACCACCATCGTGGCATTACGACTTCAATGCCTCCAAAAATTCTTTGAACCTCTCTCGATCACGGAACACACCGCGACGGGTAAAGGTCACGGTCTTGGACGAAGGTTTCTTTACCCCTCGGGCCGTCATGCAGGAGTGATTCGCTTCAATGCGGACACAGACATCTTGACCAACGATCACTCGCAAGATATCCGCGATCTGCTCACCGATGCGCTCCTGTAATTGCAAGCGGTGGCATACCATGTCAACGATGCGGGGGATCTTGGACAATCCGATAACCTCGCCCCGGGGTATGTACGCCACGCTGATCTTCATGTTGTAAATGAGCGCCAAATGATGCTCGCACCATGAGAACGTTTCGATATCCTTGACCACGACCATGTCGTCATTCTCGACGGGGAAGGTCTTGGCATACTTGGCTGCGATTTCCTCATCACTGATCTGCTCGCCTGCCCACACTTCCTCATACATGGAAACCACTCGACGGGGCGTTTCCTCCATGCCCGGTCGTTCGTCTATGTTGATGCCGAAAGCGGACAGAAAGTCACGGACAGCCTGTTCGGCTTTCCTACGGTTGTCATTATCCATTTTCAAACACCTCTTTTCATCGGATCCCAAATGTATTTGTGGAGTTGGAGCTGAACGCGCCAGTTCTCGCAAATAATTCGGTTATCTTTGATGAAATCCACGATAACCGATGGCTCGATCTTGCCGAACACTGGCGATATATAAACAGGGCAGGGGATATTCTGACCGAAGCAGACGGCTCGCGCCACTTTCAGATCCTCGATATCACCAACCACGAATTTCAAACAATCCTGCGGGCGCAGACGGCAGAAATTATTCGAGATCATTCTGTCCTCCATGTCCGACGATGGACACTTATAATCAACCGTGAAAAAGACGTTTGGATAGCCGAAATATGGCGTAATGTCGATGCTCCCATTTGTCTCGATATTGATGTCCGAAGCAAACGGCAGATAATCAAGCAGGCCGTGAACGTCCTGAAGGAGCGGTTCGCCTCCGGTCAATGTGATATTCCTCCAGCCCTGCACCTCGGAAGCGATGTCCCGCACCTTCCAGGGCTTTCCCTCACTGAAAGCGTACTCGGTATCACAATAGGAACACCGAAGATTGCAGCCCGTCAGACGAATGAAAGCGGCAAGCTCTCCGGCTCGTCGGCCTTCGCCCTCGATGCTGAAAAATATTTCGTTGACCTTTAGCGTCTCACTTCTCATAGATTGCGACATTCCCTTCGCTTTCCTGCACTTCGACCCGGACACAATAGGGAACCATGCGGCAGATCCACCATGCGATATTCTCGGCGGTAGGGTTCATATCCATCGGGAAAA
>Ga0256405_10001600_pt1 | contig 60232 bp, 46 predicted proteins | sample RumenRJG_02DNA_FD_189096 | JGI IMG/M metagenome (GOLD analysis project Ga0256405, IMG submission 189096) | Bovine rumen microbial communities from Lethbridge, Alberta, Canada - RJG_02 | ecosystem: Host-associated > Mammals > Digestive system > Stomach > Rumen | place: Canada: Alberta... | reverse complement strand
TTCTGTTTTTAGTTGAATTAATCCAGATAAATCGTTTGCGTCACCTTTTTCTGTACGATCGACATATGAGAAAATCACTTTATCGATTTCTCGCTGGAATATATTCTCGATATCATTGCACACTGCTTCTATGAACTGTTGTGGCAAATATTGAGCGTCTTCGATTGTCGTAGAGTATGTCGCATCATCGAGCGACATAGTCAATGATTCACCGTCAGCCCAATGGATAGTTGCAGTATAGTCTTTTGAATAACGTTTAGGTGCCTTTCTAAATCGTTTATCAGAAAGGAATGAAGCGCTATGCATGTATTTTGTCTTACAGAGATGCCCTATAATATCAGAAAGTGCGCTTTTCCCACTCCCTTTATTTCCAATGATTGCCACCATGCCTGCATTTAGCGGAATATCGGCATCAAACCAGCTCACGCCTGTGTTGGAGGGAGAGTCGATTCTTCTGATTTCGATTCGCTCAATATTAGACTGCCTGTTTTTCTGAAGTCGATCAAGAATAGGTGGGATTGCACCTATAAACACTCGTTCCTGCGGCTGATATAGACACTGCTTTAGGCCGGTAAAAGTGAGATCTGCTTTTATCCATAATGATTCTTTAGGCGCATATTCCTTTGGATTATGACAATCCGAACACATTATGAGCGGCTTTCTTTCAATATCGGCAAACACGTGCTGTTCATAGTCTAAAATGTCTCTTATCTGTCCAACTTCAAAAAAGTGTACTGAACATGCGATGTCCGCTTTAATCGCTTCCTTTACAGGCAGAGCGTTAGTAATTTCTTTGTCAATTCCATTTGTTTTGCGACCTGCATGAATAGTGACAAGCGCGTCATGACTCTTCGCAAAATCAATAATGTCTTCAAAAGCCCAGTAGATAGTTTCTTTTGATTCAGAAGATTTCGCTTTAGTCCGGAGCATAATAGCATTGAAATCTTCAACCAACGGATCAAGGCTAATTTGATCAGAGAATATCAAAATAACATGAAGATTATTTGCTCCTTTATCTGTACGAAGCTCAACACCTGGAAAGAATACAATCTCCGGTGCCTTTGCGCGCAAATCTTCTATTCGTTTTTTGTCGATTATAAAGTGATCCGTGATTGCAACAGCTCGTATGCCATTATCACGAAGTGTTTTACACAAAAGATCATCTGCATCTTCACCTCGATATTGATAATCATACGAAGATGCAGTGTGGACATGAAGATCCCAACGATTCCACTCCGAACCTCTTTCAATCATAATGGCACCTCCAAATATCAGCTGAAGAAGTCGAATTCATCCACCGCGAAGGCAATATCAATCTGGAATTCCTCGCGGGAGACGGTCATGCCGTTTTCATCCGTAATGACAAGGTAGTACTGCTCCGTATTGCTGTATTTCAGCTGCTTCAGATTGAAGCTGCAGCGGAAAGTACGCTCCTGCCCGTTGTCGCTGGTCTTGTCCGCGATGATGGTGGCGGTGTCGCTGACGGGCTTGCCGGTGCTGTCGGTGAAGTACAGCTGGTATGTCGCCTTCTCCCGGTTATAACTGACCGACTCCTTCTGATAGAAACTCAGGGAGAAGATCATATTGGTGATCTTCCGGTTGGCGGAGAGCAGCGCGATCTCAACGGGCTTGGTGTCGTACTTGCTGCGGTTCTTCCGATACTCGCTGGACTGGTTCCGCAGGAAGTGATATTCGATGACCGGCACGACCATTTCCTGCAGGCTGATGCCGCCGTGCACGAAGTTCAGGCCACCACCTTTTTTCTTGATGCGGATGTTCTCCCGGGGTGCGAAGGCGTCGTAGGGCGTCTCGCCGCCAAGGAACTTCACCGGCAGCAGGTACTGAGGCTGCGCACCGCGCTGCATGATGGCGTAGCGGCGGTCGATCTCCACATCCTGTTCAGATTCGGTGGTTTTGTCCACCTTGTCATCCTCGGTCAGAGGGCTGTAGGTGTACAGAAAGCCGTGGTCGGAGGTGATGAGGATATACGCGCCGCCCCATTCATTGGCGATGATGCGCACCATATTTTTCAGCTCTTCGATAGTCTCCTCGCAGGCTCCGAAGACATCCTTCTCATCGTGACCGGCGGCGTCGATGGTATCGTGGTAGATGTACACCACGTTCATCCCTTTGATGAGCGCCTGCCGCTCGGCCCGCTTCATGCCGATGATGTTCTTATATTGCAGGGCTACGCTGTGTATGTCTGCACCTTTAAGCAGTTTGTCCCGGTTGCTGGCCTCAGTGGACTGGCCATCCGCCAGCACCGCCAGACGCTCCGACTTGCCGGTCTTCAGCTCCACGGACAGCTTTTTGTGGGGCAGCAGTGCCGCCATGCCGAATTTGGTGACCGTAGGGAAAATGCCCTGCACGCCTGTAAGGCTGACTTTGGCCTGGGTCTCACGCTGGAGCTGCTCCGTCAGTGAAGCCGCCACCTCATAGCGCATGGCGTCGGAGATGATGACATAGACCTTCGCGTCAGAGGACGCCACCTTCGAGCGGTAGAAGTCCACCTGCTGCGGCACTTCCAGAATCCGGCCGTGATCGCGCAGGTTGGCGGCGCAGGCATCCGACCAGTTGGTGCCCAGCTGGCCCAGGAACCAGTTGATGTACAGCCCCTCCACCTGATCCTTGACCAGGCCGAAACGGTCGGTCAATTCCTCGTGATAGCTCTTGAGGCTCTCAGCGTACCGCATGTGGAACTGCCGGTAATAGGTATCCATGCGGTAGTATTCCTTAGTGTACTCCTGCCAGACCTTGTGTGGCTCCACGGTGTGGAAGCCGGAAGCGTGCTCCTTGAAGAAGGCCTGCATCATGGCCACCTGCAGGATGCCCTCATAGTAATTCTTGACGCCGTCGTACCAGACACAGGTGCGGCGCTTTTCCACGGTTTTGGTGATCAGATCCACGTCGATGGAATGATTGCCGATGTCCGTCATCAGCTTGACCAGGATCACTTCATTCACGCAGGGGAACATCTCTGTCTCGATCAGATCCAGCACCTGCAGCTTCATGAACCGCTGGGGCAGCTTCAGCTCGGACTCCACATATTCCGCGATGGTATAGATGTCCTTGCTGTCCTCGGAGTGAATCCAGTCGGAGACAAAATCAAAGCAATACGCCTGATGCGGCGTGGAGATCAGCGACTCCAGCCCGGAGAATGCATCCTGCCGCATGGTGCGGGTGGCAGCAGTCAACAGCAGATGTGCCGCCAGATGTCGCAGGTCAGCATCCGGGTCTTTATAGCCGGTACCCTGACCGACCATCACCCAGAAGGCTTCAGCAATATCGTAGCTGACAAATTCCTGCCAGATGGCGTTTTTCTCCATGTCAAGGCCAGCCTGCAGAACTGCTTTCATGATCTGCGCGGGCTTCGGTTCCTTGATATTCGCCAGCGCCGCCATGATGGCCATCTGCAGCTGGGCAGGCTTGGTGGGTGTCGAACCCTGCGCCACCACCTTATTCCGGCGGCCCTGAGCCTTGAAGAACTTCCGGTATATCTTGAAGGCCTTCCGCAGGGCAGGCGTCTCCGGAATCTGCATCTCATCCATCCACATGGAGATCTGATCCGCCCGGAACTCCTCGCCGTACAGTTCCACGTCCAGCAGCCAATCATCCTCCTCAGTCTCATAGCTGAGAGGACAATAGACCAGGTAGCTGCTCGTAGGGTCATCCACCGCCAGCAGCTTCTTGGCGTAGAAGTTGTTGGAGCCTGTCAGCTTCAGGATCTTCGCGCCGGTGATAGTCAGAGAATCGATCTGATCCTCGAACTCCCGGTCCTCGTCATACCAGACGACGATCCTGCGCTTATAGAATTCCGGCAAGGGTGCCGCGAACTTGCGGTTCAGGTCTAGAATGATCTTGTCAACGTCCATGACACATGGTCTCCTTTTGCCTTACTGGACATTTAACTTTTCGTTTACAGAGTTTATGAAGGCTTGCAGCTTTCTATCTGTCCTCGCTTGGGTTTGCGTTTGACCGAGGCCATGGGCACGTAGCTTTTCCAATGACAGTTCACCGTCTGGGTACACATAATCAAGTTCTAACAAAAGATACCTATCTTTGTGGGGACGATCAGTTTTCTTTATTGCATAAGCGTTTTGGGCCACTGTTTCTTCATCAACATTGTCATTGATTATATGACATTTGAATTTGATTTCACTATATGGTGCACCTAGATACAGATATACGGTATCTCCCTCTTTTAAAGCCGATACTTTTCTCCATACGATAGTTTTCTTCTCTTTCAAGTGACTAACTACATCATAGTACTTCACGCTACATGGCACGATCCAATTCTCTTGCATTTTGATTACTCCTTTACATTTTAGTCAGGATATCTGACAGCTTCTGTATATTAACCTTTACACCATCATCTAAGTCCAGTTTAATCATCTGATCTGCAAGATGATGAACCCGCTCTTCATATTGTCTCAATTCATCTGCTTGGGCTTGTAAAATAGATAATTGTTTGGTTAATCTTACTCTTTCAGATGTAGAGGCAGTTTTTACACGTTGCTCCACATCTGCAAGCGCTGTGCGATAACGGCTTTGCATCTCATGTACATAATCTGTACGCAACCGAGCGATAGTATCTGGCTGATATCTATGCATGTAAATTAATGCTTTAAGGCCATTCTTCCGTCCACTGTCAAACAGCCAGTAAATGGGGCGCTTTTGGTATATCCTCAGATGATCCTTATAAAAGTCGTTCAAGAAATACTCACGTATGACTTCACGAGAGGAACCTTTTCCGCCTAATGCGTTGGCGATAAAGCTCAGGTTTTCCTCGAGTAAGGACGCTCCATATACGGTTTTAATCCAGTCTATAAACATAGTCACAATATCATCGCAGAAGTATTCATCGTCCGTTATAGGTAGGATGCCATCTCTATCTGGTGGATAAGATGTACTGTCTTGCTGCTCCAACCATTCTTGCCAGTTTCCACCTGCAAAACACAGACCAGGTTTATCTAGAGAATATCGTCCAAACATACATCCAACTGCAAAGGAGATCAAACTGCGAATATCACGCTCAAGATTAGCGTGCCGAACAGTTACATCGTTGTCATCTACAGTGGGACTTAACTCATCTTGCAGCTCATAAGTTTTTATAAAGATTCGATTGATTTCTTCTTCTGTTTCTTTTAGTTTCTTAAAACGATCCTCACAAATCGTTTTCCATTCACTCCAACAATCAGCTAACCGTATATAATGTCTTTCGATTGCCGGAACAACTAATGGGTGGCATTTGAAATCCCACGAAATTTCAAAATCATCCCAATCTGAACGAGCTAAAGCAACACACTTTTTACTAAGGGTGCTGACCGTTTCGACCTGATCTTCAATATATGGAAGATCTCGCATCGGTCCTTGATTAAAGTCCATAGTTGCAGACAGGACGCTATAAAAATGTGCAAATGGAAGGCTGTTCATTAATGCACAAAGGTATAATGTTTTTCCCTCTTGATAGGAAAAACACATCGGCCCTTTTCCGGCAAAAACAAATCCTTTGGCGCAATATCTTCCGGAGAATAGACCGCTTGTTAAGGCAGACCAAGTAATCCCCTCATGGAAGTAGTACTGCTTTGATGGGAGTTTATTTCCTTGTTGGCTCAATCGTTCATAAGCAGCTTTATCAAAGTTTATTATATAGAAGTTATTTCCATACCATCTTCTATAAGAACCACCTTTGTTGAAAGGTGCATACTTTTTCTTATTCAACCATAATTCTTGGACATTACTGAAGCCTAATGCGATCTTTGAAAAAGATACTTCATACCAAAGTCGCAAAAACTCTTCATCATTTCCAGTTGCTAACCCTTGTCGTGGGTCGGCAAATTCACGTAAATGTTTATGCTTAACGAATCCATCAATCGTCTTTTTGCTAACCCAATATGCAATTGGTATTCCAGGAATCTTAGAGAAATCATCTTGCTTTACTGTATATCTATTATCGCCGTGCAAAAATGAGATTTCTTTTCCTTTTTGCGTTGTTGGATCAATTAACCTGGCATACAGACCTATAAAACCTTTAGTATAAAGATTTCTCATTACAAAAGCTGTAGTCTGAACTACTTCGCCGCCGATTTCTTCAAAAGCTCGTGCTCCAAGATGTACCATATTTACGGTATTAATATTCCCAAGCTTTGAACGTAGACCCTCAAAACTTGACAAGAACATCCATGAATGCTGGGTTATCATTGCTTGATAACCATACTCTAAGAGCATTTCATGAAGTCGCTCGATAAACACAGAGAATAAATCGCTTTTACTGTCGGGAAACAGCTTTTTCGTAAGCTTTGACAATTTATCTCCCATGCCTGCAGAACTCATATACGGGGGATTTGTCACTGCTATATGATACTTCTGTGCCAACGCTTTACCCTGATCAAGTATTGTCCGTAGCTTCACCTGTGTAGCATCCAGCCCTGTCTCACCAAAGGTCATCTGCTGCATCGGTGTGGTATCCTCCACAAAGCGCGACAACAAAGCCCAGTCGTAGTCTCTGGGCTGTAGGATGGAGCCATACTCCTTGGCGTCAGTAAACTCGTCCAGCAAGGCGTTCATCTGGTTAACGGCGTTGTTGCGCTCAATATCGCTCAGGCCGCGTCCCAGATAGTTCAGATGCTCCCGGTTGATACCGTTGCTCTCCTGTATGGCGTAGACATGCGGCTGCACGCCCTTGCTGAAGAAGCGCCGGTCATACTGCCGAGCTTTCATCATGACGGCAAAGTATGCCAGCTGCGCAGCGCGGTCGTCAATGTCCAGGCCCCACAGGTTGTTCTCTACAATGCTAACCGCTGCCTCTCGAGCGGTATAGCCGTAGTCCTCATAAATATTGACCAGTACGTCAAATAGCACGCAGAGAATATGCCCGGAACCTGCACAGGGATCGATGGTGACGATTTCTTCCGGCTTCAGGGCCGCATGCTGCTTGCGAATCTCAGTCAGCTGCGCCTGCACCTCGGGCTCTTGCTCGGCTTCTTCCAGATAATAGTTCCACTTGCCTTCTTCCACGCGGACAGACCCGTCCTCATTGTGGGCAGGCAGATACTTCTCCCGGGCAGAAGGGTGACCATCCACCCATAGGCGTCCTAGGCTGTTTTCAACCATGTAATGGACGATCCAGTCCGGGGTAAAGAGCTGCGTGGCAGCAGGAATATTCTGCTTGCTGATCTTGATGTTCTTCTTCAGGTCGGCAAAGACCTTATCCTTCGGTTCAGTGTTGTAATACTGATACAGCCACCCAATGATCTGCACCTGATCCTTCCAGTCGTCCTCCGGGATCAGCGTGATCATCTGCTCGATGACGGAGCCTTCCCGGAGAAGATAATCCGGCAGCAGCAACTCAGTGTAGTCCTCGATCTTCTGGAACATACCGGGCAGAATGCTGTTCAGCGCATTGCACTGCACAATCAACAGATACTTGAACAGTTCCTCCTCCTGGTTGGCATCCTTCAGCTGGTAGACCTTCTCCATGCTCAGACCGTCCAGTTCCAAATGGATGGCCTCCGCCAGAATCTGCGGTTTAAACCGCCCTTCATCATCCGTGAATACTCGGATGTGGGTGGGCAGGTAGCCATTGACCTCCATGAAACGCAGGGCTGCGAAGCGGTTAAACCAGGTGTAGGCCACTTCTTCCATTACCTGCTGATAGCCCTTCTCCTGGATACGACGAATCAAGGCCTGCCGCTGCCGCTTTTCTGCGGCGGTCAGCAGATGGCCATTCACGCTGTCCGCATTAGGATCGCCCATATCCTTTTCGGTGATGCCATAAACAGCGGCGCGCTTGGTGACGCGGTCGATCAACTCTCGCCGCGCCCACACCGCGTATTTTTTGATTGCGTTCTTATCCATGAGTACACCCCTTAGCTCAGTTTGATGCCGTCACAGCCATGCAGCAGCTGCTTCATGTTGGCGCGGATCTTCTCCACATAAGCGTCGATTTCTTCCTCGGTCTCCAATGTCCTCGCGGGGAACATAGCCTGGCGATGAATAGTTTTATAAACCTTCTTCGGTGGCTCTTTCATTGTGGAACCACCACCGGGAACAGGCACCACTGGAGGCTTTGGCTTGGGAGGATTGATAATAGCCTCTATCTTTTCAAGTGTGGTGTCCTTGTACTGCCACATGGGCGGGATCAAACCGTCCAGTAGCGCCAGCTCTGTCGTTGTGGCAATCTGCTGTTTCTTCTGGTCGTAGAAGGTATCCGCCGTGGCGGAAACATTGCGGGCATTCATATCGCCGCCAGCGGCTTGATGGATGTCTGCCATGCACTGCCGGACGATCTCCAGCAGTTCCTCGCGTTTCGCATCCAACATTGCGTCATGGCTGGCCTTCACCTTGGCCATCAGCTCGTTCAGCTCCGGCAGGCGGCTGTAATCAAACTTCGCTCCGGACTGCACCATAGTTATCAGGCGGATGCGGTTGAGAGCAGCGTTGGCCTCTGTGTCCTTGGCGATATAGTCCAGATCATGACGGAGGCTCTGCTCAAAGCGAACGGCAGTATCAAACAGTGTGACACGAGACTTAAAGAATTCTTCCACATCCTGCATCGATTCGTGCATGGCGTAAAGATCGTCTTCACGCTCAATGACCCGGCGAATCAGGGCAATGTTGTCATTCTGCTGAGACAGCACGTCCTTCACCAGCGCAATAGCCTTATCTACTTTGGTCTGATCCGGATACTTGTTCCCCTGATATTTGGCCAGCAGGTCAGAATAATGCTGCTGCTCGCCGGTGAAAGCTTCTACAATATAGCGGATCAAACCGTCCTCGTCCTCCGGTACATTCATCTTCTCCGGGAAGAAGTCCCGCAGGAACTCACGCACCTCGCGGATATCCTGCACGCGAGGCGTCTGCCGCTTAGAGATGATCGTCCTGCCGATCTCAGTCCTTTTGCGCAGCATGTCCGTCAGCTTCGGATTGTCAGGCTGGATGGTCACGCCGCCGTATTTGATGGTCACCTTCTGTTGCTGGATCAGCATGGCTACTACAGCAGCGATGTCGATCTCGCGCCAGCCGTAGGGCTTGGCCTGGTAGCGCTTCTGCACATCGTCCATGGTAGTGTTTCGATTCATGTTGTGCTGCACTTCCAGGAATTCTTCCACCTTGGCGGCGGCATCCCGGTTGGGCTCAGTGCCTTCGATGGCAATCTCCGTGCCGCGCAGGATGGAGAGAACATCGTCGTCGGTCTCCGCGAACTTCGTGATCAGCCCCAGGTCGCTGTACACATGGGAGACCAGATATTCAAGTGCCTGATCGATGACGCTGCGGGCGCGGGCCTGCTTGACCTTCAGGTCACGCTTTTCTGTGTCGGTCTCGGAAACGGACACGTTGCCGGGGCGGATATCGATGGATTCACCATCCACATAGAACCTGCCTGTAGCGATGGCCTCCGCCAGGAAAGCGGCAGCGTTCTTCTCATAATTTGCAGCCTCATCCTGCTGATCGCGGATGATGTCCTGTACGGATTTGGGCAGCTGACTGACGTTGCGGCCCTTCACGTATTTGCGGATCTTCATCGCACTTTCCAGTGATTCGTAGTAGGGGTTGTCCGCCAGGACGATGATGGCCTGTCCCTTAGACTCGGTCACCAGCCGCATCTCAGTTTTCTCCACGGGATCAGAGGCCGCTGTCAGCACACGAAGCAACATGCCGCCGGTCAGCACACCGTTGGGCTGACCATCCACCATTTGATCGAAGGTGAAGTCATACCGGCCGGAATAGCGGTATTTCTTTGCGGTATAGATGTCCGCAAACACCATCTGAGAGATGCTACGGATGATATCAGAGTTCGGTACAGCGGTGTTTTTGATCTCCCGCTGAATATCCTGTTCCTCGTCGGTCAGGAAGTTATAGGTATCGCCGGTACGGCCGATATAGTTCTGACTGAGCAGGCGGTCGAGAGAACCGCGCACCTGCTCCCGCATGGTGATTTTGTCCAGACGGATGTCATCTGCCATCAGGATGACGATGTTGTCCAGATTGGCTTTCACGTCATCCACGTAGCGCACCAGGTACAGGAGTTTAAGCACGTTCACGTCCTGCGGCTCGATGCCGTTACCGTCATCAGCAGCCCGCTGGCAACGCTCGATCACGCGGCGGATGGAGCTGTCCAGGAAGGTATGCACGGTATCGTAGAACAGATAAAATGGAGCCAGGGCGAACTCGTCCTTGTCCTCGATCTTCTGCGCCGCCTCCTGGAAACCGGAGAGCATGGAACGCTCGCCGCCGGACAGGTGCTTGCCGGAATTACCGTGCTTGCGGATTTCAGCAAAAACCTTCTGCATGAGGATAAACTGATATGGCACGAAGGGGAAATTGCGGGCAAACTCCCCGGGGCCACTGAAGCCCTTGATGTCCAGCACGGCATCGGTGAAGGAGAACAGGTTCCTGAGCACAGAATCGTTGGCATTGTAGACCTGCTCCAGCTGCGGCTCCACATCGTCTTTTTTGAGCAGAATACGCTTCTGGATAACCTCATCCGCAGAGGAGGAGGACAGGGACAGGCGGGTCTTGAAACGCGCCTGAATGCGGGAGAATTCGTTCTCGCGGGTCTTGATGATTTCATCCACGGCTTCCTGACCTGTGCAGACTACCCAGACCTTGCCACCGCACTTACTGCCGATGTCTTCCACCAGCGACTGCAGGTTGATCAGCAGATCGGTGTCGCCGCCAACATACTGGCCGACTTCGTCGATCATGAACAGCAGGCGGAAATCATCGGGCTTGCTGTCCACATATTCCTTGATCTCCGACACCAGCTGCGCGATGGAGGTTTCCACGGTCTCCGCGCCATTGAACCAGTTGGTGGCGGCCTGTTCACTCATGCCCAGGACTTCCATGAGAGTTGCAACAATGTCGTCTTCAAAGAAGGCGTAAGCGTCACGGGACTCCACCCAAGGCGCACCGTTCTTTTCCTCGAAAACACGACGGAATTCGGCAGTCTTGCCCTTGCGGTCGATGAACTGCTCCAGCTTGGCCACCTTCAGATTTTCTCCGTAGTAGCCCAGATAGGTATAGAACATCTTGGCGAAGACGCGCAGCACAGCGGTCTTATCCTTGTTGATGGAGCCTTCGATGTCGATGTTGAACAGGATCGTATCCGTGTGGCCAGAACGAGTCGCGCGGTCAATCAGCATGAAGGTAGCGGGGTCATCCGCCAGTTCGGGCTTATGCCGGAAGCGCTCCACAGTGCGGACACCATTCACCTCGCGGTTCTGCAGCAGGTAGGATAGCATCTTCAGGAAGTGAGATTTACCACTGCCGAAGAAGCCGGAGATCCATACGCCAATATCGGCAGTCGGCGCGTTGAAAGACTCCAGGTAGTTATTGAAGAAGGTAATGATGTGCTTCTTCAGCTCACGGGTAATGACATACTCATCCAGTTCCTGCACCAGGATATCCAGCTCGTCCTGGTTGACCTTGACGACACCGTTAATCGGGCGATCAATGCCTTTTGCGAACATGTCCTGTATTCTCATGCGGTGTCTCCTCCTCAAATCACATTGAACGCCCGGTAATACGGGTTGGGCGTGAGTTTGTCGAAAAGTTTGACGTAGTGGCCGTCATAGGTGCCGGGGTACATGACCAGCACAGGCACATCGGAGAAATACGGCTGCATCGCATCCAGCAGGGCATGGACCCGGATAAAAGGGAATGCCTCCCCAACGCCGGTGATCAGCAACACGTCACCCTTGTTGTGTGGCTCATACTGCATCTTGTTCACGAAAGCCGTATTGTTGGCCATGCGCTTCATCTGATCCAGCACGAACTGCTTTCCCTTTTTCTCCTCCTGCTGGGCGACCCGGTCTGTAATCCGCTTGTCGTCGCAAATAGAGAGGAAGACATGGTACAGGTTATACTCGATCACGTGACAGTTCAGGCTCTGATCTGTGACCAACGTTTCGGTGAAATACCGCACCGCCATTTCCTGCTTTGGGTCATAGCAGAAGATGCGGATGTTGACCTCATTGCTGAGGCCTTTTCCTTCCAGGAATTCGGGCGTCTGTATCAGCGCCCGGAGATTATCCAGCCTTTGCATCAGTTCACTCATTTGCGGCGGTTCTCCTTACGATAAGCAGTTGAAGGCGGGGAGCAGGTATTCCTGACCGTCTGCGCGGATCGCATTCTCAAGCAGCGGGCTGATGAGCACAGGATTGAGGCGGGTAGCATCAGCGCTGTCCAGATACTCGTTGTCCACCAGCAGCTTTTGCAGCACTTGTTTGAGCTTCGTGATGGTGCTGTCGCTCCAAGTGGCCACCCAGTCATCCTGCTCCTGCAGCCGCTGGAAGAATACGTTCAAGTCTATCTTACCAAACGAGCTGTCCAATTTTCTGTACTTCTCGCCGATGACGGTCAGCATGAAGTCCTGAACAAGGCGATACTGGCGCATCATGGCGTAAAGGCAGATCTGCTTGGAGACATCGCTGGGTTGTTCCGCGATGGCTTCCACCAGCGACGGGTCTTCCATCGTGTCCAACCGTCGCAGGCAGGCCAGCGCCATTTTTCGGACGGATTTCTCCGTGGGATACTGGAACAGATTATCCTGTACGATTCTCTCGGCAACGGCCTCGTGATCCAGCCCCTCGCAGACCAGTTTTGCCGTGGTGCGCATTTCGTAGAACAGGAACTGCTCACGGGTAATTGTTGCGCTATATGGACTGTTCTCCTTAAGCGCCAGGTTTGATTTCTGTAACATGCATACCTCCGGGCTTTTTCTGTTAATCCTTAGATGCGGTATCCTTTTCGTCCGGTACAGTTTCAATGATCTCATTAATGTTGCAGTTCAGGGCTTCGCATATTTTTAAAAGTACATCTGTTGTTAAGTTTTCGCCTTTTCCTAATTTAGCTAGGGATGCAGTGCTGATGCCGCTCATTTCGCGGAGTTGCTTTTTTGAAATCTCTCTTTCAAGCAGGATTCTCCATAAAGGCTTATAGCTAATTCTCATTAAAACTCCTCCATCTCGCCACACTCGTAGCTGTACGGATAAAACCAATTCATACTATAGCATAATAGAACACGATGGTCAATCAAAAATTTGTCATCGCAAATTTTTAAGATGGCTATATAAAGCATTTTCTATTAACCGAGCAAACCTACGCGGTAGCTGTTAGATTTTCCAGCATCAGCTTTGCAATTTAGCTAATCGGGTGACCCGTTCCGTTAGCAACCATACCCGCATATCAGGCCGTTTCCCTGATTTCACACGCTAATATTTATTCATATCTTATGCATGTTTAGCCGGTAAAAGCCTCTAAAACATAGTAGAAGTTCAACACAGAACTGCATGGATTTTCAAAACCACTACATTTTTTAGCTGAATCGTCCGCCAATGTTTGCAGTTTTGAGATCCAACAAAGGGGAGCGCCGTTAGAAATCCGGCAAAAATGTTGGCAACCTGCAAACAAAACCCCTGAATCTGTTAGCAGAAGAGCCCCGCAGAAAAAGAAAAGCGCCCGCTTTTGTTAGCAGGCTGCTGTTAGCAGCTTTTTGCTTCAAAAACGGGCATTTTTGGCGATCCCGGCGCGATTCGAACGCGCGACGTTCCGCTTAGGAGGCGGACCCTCTATCCTGCTGAGGTACGGGACCATGTCCTCGAAATCCTTATTTAACAAGGGTTTCTGGCTTTTCGGTCTTCCTGACCGAGGGAAGTAATCCGGGCTTTCCGCGTTAGCTGGCTAACTGCAGGCGGCGTGTTCGACTTTCACATGCCCTCTATCGTCCGCCCCGCGTTAGCTGTTTGGCGGTAGCTCTGAGAGGAAAAATCGAACAGATTCCGGGGGATTTGGGGCACTTGATCGCTCAATTCAGGCGGCAGTCCGACTTCTTATTAGGAGGCGGCCGCTCTATCCTACTGAGCTACGGGTGCATATTCTATTCTGCCGCTCGCCCGTTCGCTCAATCGTCGCTGTTCGCGCTTGGAGCGCGCTCTCAGCTCGTTTCGCGCTAACAAACTCAGTTCACTTCCGCCTTCAGCGGACAGCACACTGTGCTGACGTTCACTTCGTTTGCCTACTGAGCTACGGGTGCAAGGCCTTGAAAAGTATAAGCTTCCGGAGTGCTTTTGTCAATCTCCCCTTCACTGTCATTACAGGCATCCGGGAATGCAGGTATACAATAAATCATGATTTTCATTCACATTCTTTTCTGTTACAATGTCAGCAAATACAGAAGGATATATGTTTCCTGGACATACATAAACAGGAATCGGAGGATAGAAAATGAACAGTATTTGTCTGGATCGTGAATGGACATTCCGGAAGGGGCTGTTGGACTCAATCAGTCAGCTGAAATCAGATCCGGGAAAAACAGTGAACCTGCCCCATGACGGCATGATCGGCACGCCGGTGACGCCGGATGCTCCCGCCCGGTCGGATATGGGTTATTTTACCGGCGGACTGAGCAATTATACCAAGTACGTTTCCATTCCCCGGGAGTGGGAAAATGGCTGTGTCGGCCTGCAGATTGACGGTGCGATGCTGAACGCCTCTGTGGAAGTCAACGGCTGCAAGGCCGCCCTGCAGCATTACGGTTACGCGCCGTTTTACGTGGATCTGACCGGTCTGGTGGAATACGGCACGGAAAACCGGATCACCGTCAACGTGAACGCCAGCATGCAGCCCAATTCCCGCTGGTACACCGGTTCCGGACTGTACCGCGGTGTGAAACTGCTCCACGGGCCGAAGCTGCACCTGGCTCCCGATGGAATCTATGCCTTCACCCGTGAAGTGACGGACGGTCTGGCCTTCCTGGAGGTTCAGGCAGAGATCCTGAATGCCGCAGGCGAAAACCGGCTGGCGGAAGCGGAGGCGATCCTGCTGGAGGAAGCCTCCGGAAAGCGAGTTGCCGGGGCAAAGCAGGTGATCCAGGTCAACGCCGGAACAGCGGAGACCGCCCGGATCCGCTTCACGGTGGAAAATCCGCAGCTCTGGGACGCGGAAAATCCCAATCTGTACCGCGTCACAGTGCAGGTCCGGGACCTGGGAATCTTCCGGACGCACCTGGAAAAAAATCCGGATTCCTCCGTTGACGAGGGCAGCGTCCTCTTTGGTATCCGGACAATCACCGCAGATGTCCGCCGCGGACTGCGGATCAACGGGGAAACAGTAAAGCTCAAAGGCGGCTGCGTCCATCATGACAACGGTCTCCTGGGTTCAGTGTCCCTCTACGAAGCAGAAGCACGGAAGGTCCGGAAGCTGAAGGAAGTGGGCTTCAACGCCATCCGTACCGCCCATAACCCGCCCTCCGCCGCGCTGATTGAGGCCTGCGACCGGCTGGGAATGTATGTGTTTGACGAAGCGTTTGACGCCTGGGGAATCGCGAAGCGCGGCGGCGACTACAGCCAGTTCTTTGCGGACTGCTGGGAGAAGGATCTGACAGCCTTCGTCCGGCGCGACCGGTCCCATCCCAGCGTCATTCTCTGGTCCACCGGCAATGAAATTCCGGAGCGGGGCGGACTGAACAACGGATACCTGGTGGCAGCCCGCCTGGCGGAAGCCATCCGCCGGCTGGACAGCTCCCGGCTGATCAGCAACGGAATCTGCTCCCTGTGGAGCGGACTGGATGATAAACTGGCGGAAGGCCAGAACCAGGCCCAGAACGCCGGAGATGAGCGGAAACTCCTGTGGGAGGAAGTGACCGAGCCCTTTGCGAGCAATCTTGACGTTGTGGGATACAACTACATGGAAGGCCTGTACGAGCAGGATCATGAGCTGTTCCCGGAGAGGGTCATCCTCGGATCCGAAAACTTCCCGAAGGAAATCGGCTTCCACTGGCCCCTGGTGGAGAAACTGCCCTATGTCATCGGCGAATTCACCTGGACCGCCTGGGACTACCTGGGCGAAGCGGGTATCGGTAAAGCAGTCCGTCTGCCTGCCGATGATCCGAAGATGAAAGAGGGATGCTGGTCCCTGATGCCCCCGGACGCTTCTCCCTTCCCCTGGCGGACAGCCAATGACGCGGATTTCGACATCACCGGTCTCATGCTGCCCCAGGGCGCCTATCGCAGCGTGGTATGGGGCAGCCCGGAAACCTTCCTGTATTCCCGGAAACCGGAAGACTTCGGCAAGGATGAACTGATCACGCTCTGGGGTTTCCCGGTGCTGTTCTCCAGCTGGAACTATGCGGGTTCCGAGGGGAAACCCGTGGAAATCTCCGTCTTTTCCGCCGCGGAGGAAGTGGAGCTGTTCCTGAACGGACAGTCCGTCGGCCGGAAGGCTGTCCCGCAGGACGGAACGATGCCCCGCAGCGTCGGTTTTGAGACAGCGTATCAGCCGGGCAGACTGGAAGCCGTCAGTTATACCAGCGGCAAAGAAGTCAGCCATGCCGTACTGGAAACAACAGGAAAACCGTCCCGGATCCGCCTGACTGCGGATAAAAAGGCGGTACGTCCGGACGGTCACGATCTGGTCTGTGTGGAGATTGAGCTTCTGGATCAGGAGGGACGCGTTGTCCCGGATGCAGAGCTCAGCCTTTCCGCGGAAGTGGCCGGACAGGGCTGGCTGGCCGGATTCGGCACCGGCAATCCCATTACGGCGGAAGACTATACGGATAATATGACCGTAAGCTGGCGCGGACAGGCCCTGGCGATACTCCGTTCCGGTTATGAAAGCGGCGAAATAACCCTGACGGTTTCGGCAAGAAACCTGCCGGAGGAAAGCGTCACCTTCCGTGTGACGGAATAACAAACAGCGCAAAACAGCCTGCGATTGAATTCGCAGGCTGTTTCTTTATTCCGGGGCACGGGTACAGGTCATCAGGCAAAACGTCCCACGGAGCCGAACAACTCCATCTTATTCCTGACAACCTTCTTCATAGCCTCAATCTCATACGGGATCAGGCCCATCATGGAGGACGCCCCCGCTGCCAGGCCTTTCTCGATGCCGGCTTTTCCTGCCTTGTCAATATCCGTAAAGATATTCACCTTGCAGATTCCCCTCTGCACCGCCGTGCGGAAATCCGAATCGGACAGGCCGCTGCCGCCGTGAAGCACCAGGGGCAGGCCGGTTTTCCCTGCAATGGTTTCAATGCGGTCAAAATCCAGTTTCGGTGGGAACTTGTAATCCCCGTGGGCGTTGCCTACCGCCACAGCCAGAGAATCAATTCCGGTGCGGCAGACAAAATCTGCGGCGGTATCCGGATCAGTGAAATAATCCTCCGGCTTTTCCAGCTTCCCTGCCCCTTCGTTATCCCCCACATGACCGAGTTCGCCTTCCACCGTAATCCCTTTGGCATGACAGATCCGGACCATCTCCCCGACTTTTACAGCATTCGTTTCATAGTCTGCCGTGGAACAGTCATACATCACGGAGGTGAAGCCGAGTTTCATCGCCTCCATGCACTTTTCAAAGGTCAGGCCGTGGTCATAATGGACGCAGACCGGCACCGAGGCTTTCTTTGCCATGGGAATCAGATATTCCGCCACCCGTTCCAGGGACATGGCCGGCAGCAGAATTTCAGCCGTGCCGACCATTACCGGCGCCCGCAGTTCCTCCGCCGTTTCGATGATAGCCCGTGCCATTTCCACGTTCACCGCATTGAAAAAGCCCACGGCATACTTTTTCTCTTTGGCCGGCAGCAGGACGTCGTTCATATTCACAAGCATCCGGGATTCCTCCTTACCATCCTTTACGGATTCTTTCTTCCAGTTCATCCAGCGGCTTCAGTCCGCTGAGCGCGTCATAGGTCGTTACGCAGCAGGCGCCTTCCGCGCAGGCCAGCGCGACGCAGTTCTCCGGTTTCCGCCCGCTGAGGACCGCCGCCAGGAAAGCGGCAATGCTGGTATCCCCTGCGCCGGCCCCGCTGCGGACAGTGTCCGCCCTGAAACAGGGCTGCAGTACCGTCCTGCCGCTCCATTCCTCCGTTTCCATTCCCAGCCGCGTCCCGACCTTTTCCATGTTCGCCTGGCCGGCCGTGCGCAGCAGCATGCCGCTGGTGCCGCATTTGATCATTGCCGCCCGGCAGCCCATGGCAAGCGCTTTCTCCGCCAGTGGCAGAGCTTCCTTTTCCAGATCCAGCCTTTCCGTCATATCCCGGTTTCCGGCAGCCAGGCGTTCATACCGTTCCCGGTCCAGCATCCAGCAAAGTTCCTCAAAGCTTGGCACAAAGAAATCGACATAGGGCAGCACGCGGGCCAGAATCTTCTTCCAGTCCGCCTTTCCGGCCGGCGACCGGGGATCCACAGCTGCCAGGTCCAGGCTGGTGGCAATTCCCCGCGCTTTGATCCGCCGGAACAGGGCTGTCAGCTCTTCTCCGTCATTCTCCCAGGTCCGCTTCATCAGGGGCGGGTACCCGAAATGGAACAGGGCGGCGTCTCCCAGCGCGTCATCCGGAATATCCTTTCCGGAAAAGGTATCGTTCGCTCCGGGGCTGTGCAGGAAAACCCGGTCCTGTCCCGGAACGGCCAGCACAACGGAATAGGAAGTGGAGCTGTCCGGATCAACCAGCAGACCTCCGGCTCCGTATCCGGCCAGGATATTCCGGATCATCATGCCGAAGGAATCATCGCCCACTTTACCCATCAGCGTCACATCGCATCCCAGCAGTTTCAGCGCCAGGCCTGTGTTGGCCACACTGCCGCCGGTATGCACGTCCGCCGCTTCCATCTGGATCAGCTTTCCGGGAACCAGCAGCGAGGACAGGCTGTCATACTGCATTCCCGCCGGAAACACCGGGGTAATATCCAGACAGATATGACCTGCAGAAATGATCTTTTTCATGTCTTCCCCCGTTTCCTGTTACCGCGGCTGCGGATATTCATTGCACAGCAGGCGGTAGGGCGGTTCATCCTCCTCAATGGCCGGAAAACGCCCCACAGGTTTTTCAAAGCGATTGTCCGCCTCGTCGTCATTGCACATGGAAACCTCTCCGATCAGGGCATAGGGTTCCCCTTCCCTGACGGTAAATACATGATAGCACCTTGGATGCAGCGTCAGGCTTTCTCCCGGTGCAATCACAATTTCATCGCCTGCCGGAATCGTATAGATTCTTCCGTCCCGATGCACAGTTACCGGTGTATCCCGGTCCGGAAGTTCATCCGGACCGGCATTCCACAGCCGGAAAGCCACATTCCCGCCGCCCCGATTGATGATATCCTCCATCTTGTGCCAGTGGAAATGACAGGGGCAGGTCTGTCCGCCCCGCAGCATCATAATCTTCTCCGCATACGGTTTCAGATATCGATCCTGATGCACGTTCCCGTTTCGGAGCGTAATCAGGTAAAGGCCGCATGAGTAAAAATCCCCGCTGCCGAAATCCGTCAGATCCCATCCAAGAGCGTTATCCCGGATTTCATCATATTCACTGTCTTTTGTCAGCCATTCCTCCGGGGTAAATGACAAAAAAGGCGGAAGGGAAATACTGTGTTTTTTCAATACCGCTTCAAACTCCCGGATACAGGTATTGATCTCAGAGCGTTTCATCCGGTTCACACTCCTTCCGTCCGATACTCCGTTTTCAGTCCGCCGGAGACGGCAAAAGCCGCCTGCTGTACACGGCGGCTTTTGTCTGGTATTCCGTTTCCTCAGGATGCCTTCTTGCGGTTGCGCAGGAAGTCCATGTAAACAGCCGACAGGATAACGGCGCCTTTGATAATATACTGCCAGTCGGAATTGACGCCCATCAGGTTCAGGCCGTTGTTCAGGATGCCGATGATCAGCACGCCGATCAGCGTTCCGCCCAGTTTGCCCGATCCGCCGGACATGGAGGTGCCGCCGACAACCACCGCCGCGATAGCGTCCATTTCCGCGCCGTCACCGGAAGTGCAGGTGCCGGAATACAGCCTGGAGGCAATGGTAATGCCAGCCAGACCGGCCATCAGGCCGCTGAAGGAATAAACGATCAGCTTAACCTTTGCCGTGTTGATGGCGGAGAACTTTGCCGCCGTGTCATTGCCGCCCACCGCGTAAATATGCCGTCCGATCCTGGACCGGTTCAGGAACAGCACCGCAACGACAAACACGATAAACATGGTGATGACCGGTGTCGGAATGCCGGCCACATTGCCCGCGCCCAGGAACTTCCACGCGTCCGTCATGCAGCGGATCGGCTTGCCGCCCGAGTAGACGTACGCGATGCCCTTTGCGATGTTCATGGAAGCCAGGGTCACAATAAAGGGCGGGATCTTCGTCTTGGCGATAATCGTACCGTTGAGCAGGCCGAACAGCAGGCCGGACAGGATGGCAATCAGAATGCCTACGATTTCCGGCAGGCCGTGCCAGACCACAGCCGCCGCGCCCAGCACGCCGGACATGGCGATGATGGAACCGACCGACAGGTCGATGCCGCCCAGGATAATAACCATCGTCATGCCGCAGGCCAGCATCAGGTTGGTGGCGCTCTGCCGCAGCACGTTGAAGATATTGTTGGTGGTCAGGAATGTGTTATGGGTCTTCGGATATACATACAGGAACAGGATCATGGCGACCAGGGCCAGGATGATTCCCAGGTTATCCCTCAGATACTTTTTGATGCTTTTCATTCTTTGGCCCCTCCTGCTGTCTCCAGGGTCGCGAGCTGCATGATCGCTTCCTGGCTGACGTTTTCATAATCGATGCAGCCGGTAATCCGGCCGTCATACATCACATAGACGCGGTCTGCCATATTGATGATCTCCGGCAGTTCCGAAGAAACCATGATAATGGCCACGCCCTGTTTGGTCAGTTCGTTCATGATCTCGTAGATTTCCGCCTTGGCGCCCACGTCCACGCCGCGGGTCGGCTCATCCAGGATCAGTACCTTCGGCTTCGTGGCCAGCCAGCGCCCGATCATAACCTTCTGCTGGTTACCGCCGGACAGGTTGGAAACCCGCTGTTCATGCGAAGGCGTCTTCGTCTGCATCTTGTCAATGAATTCCTGGGTGATTTCATGCTCCCGCTTGTCATTGACCCGCAGATGATTGATGATCTCCTGCAGCACCTCTATGGTGGTGTTGAAACTCACGGACTGGATATGGTAAAGCCCCTCCAGTTTCCGGTTCTCCGGCACCATGGCAATGCCGTATTTCATGGCGTCCACGGCGCTCCTGATATTCAGCTGTTTTCCTTCCAGCGTGATGGTGCCGGTAGCGGTGTTCGTCAGTCCGAAAATACACTGCATTGTTTCGCTGCGTCCCGCGCCGACCAGTCCCGCAAAGCCTACGATCTCGCCTTCCCGCACTTCGAATGAAACATCGTTCACCCGCTTGTGGTGCTTCTTTCCGTCATCGATATGCTCACACTTCAGGAAGACCGGCGTGTCCTTCACATGATCCCGGGTATAGTACTGGTTCAGTTCCCGGCCGACCATCATCGTGATCAGCTCATCCCGGGGCGTATCCGCCACAACGCGGGTACCGACATACATGCCGTCCCGCAGCACCGTCACCCGGTCGCAGACCTCGTTCAGCTCACTCATCTTGTGGCTGATGTAGATAATGCCCACGCCCTGCGCCGCCAGATTGCGCATGATTTCAAACAGCTGCGCAACCTCGCGGTCTGAAATGGAGGAGGTAGGCTCGTCCATCACCAGGATCCGGCAGTTGAAGGAAATGGCTTTGACAATTTCCACCATCTGCTGCTGCGCGATGGAAAGATCGAAAATCTCATCAGTCGCGCTGATCCCCAGGTCGAATTTATCCAGCATTTCCTGTGCGGAGGCAGCCATCTTCCTGTAATCCACGCCGAGTTTGCCCATAGGCTCCCGGCCGAGGAAGATATTCTCCGCCACGGTCATATGCGGCACCAGGACCAGTTCCTGGTGAATAATCGAGATCCCGTTTTCCCGGGCCGCGTGAACGCCGTCAATGACCACGGGTTTTCCGTCAATCAGGATCTCGCCTTCCTCCGCGATATAGATGCCACCCAGCACCTTGATCAGCGTGGATTTTCCTGCGCCGTTCTCACCCAGCAGCGCATGGATTTCGCCGGCCTTCAGCTGAAATTCCACATTCTGCAGCGCTTTGACGCCCGGAAAGGATTTGGAGATTCCTTTCATTTCGAGCAGGTATTCGCTCACTCAGTCTCACCACCATTTTTGCTTAGGATATCCGGAAAAGAGGATGACATCCAGAAAAGGGCTTTGCCCCCATGGAACAAAGCCCCTTGCTGACTGCCGGGCCTTCCCTTCACAGGGAAGGCCGGCTCAAAGGTTTGGTTTCTTACAGCTTACTGCCAGCCACCGTTGTTGTATTCAGCGATGTTGTCAGAGTTGATCATGAAGGTAGCGATCGGATAACGGGCTTCAACGGTCTCGCCGGCCTTCCACTTGTAGTACAGCTCAGCAATGGTCTTGCCGATGGAGATGGGGGACTGTGCGCCGGTACCGGTCACTTTGCCGTCCGCGATCAGAGCCTTGATGTCGGGAGAACCGTCAACGCCGTAGATCAGGGCCTTGGACTGTGCGGCTTCCGCGGCAGCGGCAGCGCCCAGAGCGGTGGGGTCATTGCCGCCGAAGATGGCGACAGCTTCCGGATGAGCGATCAGGGCGTCAGTGCCGTTCAGGTTGCCCTGTTCCTGGTTGCCCATGCAGTCCTTCTGGAAGACCACTTCGAAGCCCTTGCCGTTGATGGCGTCCAGGAAGCCGTTGGTGCGGTCCACAACAGACTGCATTGTGGGAGAATCCAGCACGATGATGGGGCCGCCTTCGGGCAGCTTGGCCACCAGGTCTTCACCGCAGACCTTACCGGCGTTGTAGTTGTCGGAGCCGGCATAGGTTACGAGGTAGGACATATCAGCCACTTCGGTATCGAAACCGAACATGGGGATATTCGCTTCCTTCAGCTTGTCCAGGCCGGCGATGATGCCGTCTTTGTCAACGGGGTTGACAAACATGGCCACGACGCCGTTGGAGATCATATCTTCAATCTGGGCAATCTGCTTTTCATTGCTGTTCTGGGGATCCAGGGAAATCAGTTCATCGCCGTTGGCTTCCACAACCTCGCGGATAGCGGCTTCCAGGGCAACGAAGAAGGGATTGGTACCGTCCATGCAGGTATAGCCGACCTTATCGGCCAGTGCGGCTGCGCAGCCCAGGGTCAGGGCGAGCGCCAAAATCAGAGCAACCAGTTTCTTCATAGAGAAACCCTCCTTTTGGCAGATTCTTCTGCCTGATATGAAGTTTACATCGCGGTTTTCCGCCGCTGTTGACTTCATTCTACCCAGACAGGGAAAATCTGTCAATCGTACGCCCCGCGGGGTTACCGATCGCTGAACCTGTTGAAAAATATGCTCTTTTTGCCCATATTTGCCAAAAGGGTATATAAAAAATATACCGTATACATTTCAAAAATTTACATCTTCACTGAGCACCGCTGCAATGCAGCTTTCGATATCGTTTGCCCGCCGAAGCAGTCTTTTCTTCCGGATATCGTCTCCGGCCGGCCACTCCATCAGCTTCTTGATCCGTCCCAGCGCAATCGTGCCCTGGAACCGTTCATTCCAGGCCGCGTACAGGGACATATACCAGTTCCTTAATTCTTCCTCACTGGCTGCAGCTCCGCCCCGGATCTGCCGTGCCAGTGCCGGATTGGCCAGCAGGCCCCGCCCGATCATCACCGCTTCTGTTCCGGGGCAGCGCGCGGCCAGGGCCTCCACATCTTCCTTTGTCTTCAGGTCTCCGTTGTAAACCGGGTGCGGCAGGCCTTCCCGCAGCGCCAGTTCAAACGCTTCCGGATGTCCCGCGCCGGTATACTGTTCCTTTGTCGTCCGGATATGCACCGTCACATGGCCGAAAGGATACTCCGCAAGCAGTTTCAGGAGTTCCGGCCATTCGTCAGGGCTTTCGTATCCGATCCTGGTTTTCACGGACAGGGTTACGGGAAGGGTATTCGAAAACACGCGGTCCAGGAAGGATCGCAGGTATCCCGGATCCTGCAGCAGTCTGCTTCCCCGGCCCCGCCTGGTCACCGTAGGCGACGGGCAGCCGATATTCAGGTCCGCGCGGAAATAGCCGCATTCGCTCACATAGTACAGCCAGGCGGACAGCTGCTCCGGATCCCTCGTCAGCGCCTGGGGAAGCACCGTCAGCCCCTCGTTTTCCTCCGGGGAGATATCCCGTTCCTCCCGGGTCAGAAGCGACAGGGACTGGGTCAGCTTGTGAAACGGCAGGCAGTAGACGTCGACGCCCCCGAAGATCCGGTTGTGGGTCTGCCGCAGAATTCCGTCTGTCATCCCCTCCATCGGGGCAAAATAGATCTTCAAACCCGGTCCTCCGTCTTCAGCACTCCCACTGGTGCTTTTTCATGTCCACGTTTCCGTTCGGCAGGAAGGTAACGCCCTCCGCCTCCAGCCTTTCCCGCTGATCGCGGAAGCAGGGGGCCGTCCTGCCGGCCTGGTTCACCACCCGGTGGCAGGGATAATCCCCGTAGTACTGCGACAGGCTCAGGATCCTGCCGACCAGCCGGGCGTTCCTATCATGCCCGGTCAGCCGGGCAATCTGTCCGTAGGAGGCCACGCAGCCTTCCGGGATTTCCTCCACCGCGGACAGGATTTCATAAATCAGATCTTCATCCATTTTCCCCTGCATGCCGTCCTTCCGTCAGATTTTCCGGACGCTCCTGAAGATTTCCCTTTTCTCTCCCTGGTAATCGCCAATTCCTTCGAATACCGGTTCAAATCCGCACTTCTTCAGTACATGTACGGAGGCAATATTCTCCTTCAGGCAGATCCCGTATACCTCGCTGATTCCGACCCGTCCTGCCATTTCCGGAAGGAAAGCCTTCACTGCTTCCGTTGCGTATCCGTTTCCGGTATACGCTTTGGCGATATGATAACCGATTTCCCAGGTACCGTCCTCCATCGGGACCATCTGCACATATCCGATGTTCTTCCCGTCCTGCCTGGTGATCACCGGATGGACCTGCGGCCCGTCGTTGGTTCCGTACACGGACATCAGGAATTCAATGGTTTCCCGGGCTTCTTCCAGGGTCTCAAACACCTCGTCCGGCACGAATCTCCGGTTGTCTTCATCCAGGGAATTCTCATGCACCGCCTGGGCCATATCCATTGTGAATTCCGTAATGATCAGTCGGTCTGTTTCAATTCTCATCATTCTTTTCCCCGTCTGTTTTGTTACTTTGCCAGAAGCTTCAGGAACCGTGCTTCATTCATCTGTTCGTTCGTCAGATACTCCCCGTTGTAAAACAGCGCATAGGTCGTTACCGGTGTCGGGGCGTTTTGCGCCTCTGTTTTGCTTTCCAGGCGGATGGCTTTGAACGGTACTCCGTGATCCCTGGCGGTCTGTTCCACGATCGGAACGTATTTGGCATTGAACGGGCACTGATTCGTATAGTACAGAACATACCCCTGTCCGTCAACACGGGGATGCCTGGCGCATTCCCTGAACTTTGGTTTTTCCGTGCTGCCGTTGAATTCCAGGACCCACAGCTGGATACCGTTATCCGCCTCGTCACAGGCCTCAAAGCCCTTATGCTTCAGGAACTTTGGATCGGCAAGGAACGGTTTTTTCTTTGCGGAGGACAGGATGCACAGGCCTTTTCTGCCTTTTGCCTTACTGTCTGCGATGCATGCGTCCAGCAGGTCGCCGGAATATCCGTGTCCTTTGAGGGAACCGGACACCCACAGGCAGTCAATGTACATATATCCCTCCGCGTCAATCGGATTCCAGGCGTTTTCCGCCGGGATGTACTCAATAAAGCACTTTCCCCGTTCCACGCTTTTCAGGAACACCAGGCCCTCTTCAAACCTTTCCCGAAGCCAGGCTTTCTTGGAAGCCACCTGCACGTCCCGGTTATTGGAAATGGCGCAGCAGATATGCTCATTCTCTATATTGTCCTTTGTTACACGGATATATTCCATATTCTTCTCCTCCTGAACGGGAAAGAAGCCAGGGAGCCGCTTTGCTCCCTGGCTTTTCCCCGGTTTTATCCAATCGGGAAACAAACCTCTGTTACGTATTCGTCCGGATTCTTTGTTTCGTTCGGGCTCACATGGTAGATGTTGAACATGGGGCCTGTCACCTGATATCCGTTCTCGCTGATCCAGGAAATCACAGTGGCCGTCGCATCGCCCATCTGTTCATAACTGCCCCGGATAATGCAACTCGCCGCCCTGACTGCCGGAAGGGTTTTGAACTTCACATGCTCCGTATCCTCATAAGTCCCCTTCACGGTCATCCAGACCACGATCTCCGCGTTTTCTTCCTTGTATTCCTTGTCCAGGAACTCTGCAGCGGCCAGGCAGGGGTCGGCGGGAACCATGTTTTTGCACTCGCCCATCATAGCCCAGGCCATGCCCTCGTCCTCATAGTGCGGGATCACCATGTGCACCGTGGCAGCGTATCTTTCCGGAATGGTTTTTACCGTAACGTCAAAATTCATATTCTGCTCCTTTCTCAGCCGTTTCCTGGCTGTCTCCAGAAGCGTCAGCTTATACTCCGTCTCCTTCGAGATCCGTTCCAGTTCCTCTTCCCGTGCGGACAGGAACCGGTCCAGCTTCTCGCGGTCATCGTAAACCTCCAGCATCCGGATAATATCCGTCAGGGAAAAGCCCATATCCTTCAGGGCGGTAATCCGCCCGATCTGGAACAGCTGGTCTTCCCTGTAATACCGGTATCCGGTAAAAGTGTCGGTTTCGGCGGGCTTCAGCAGCCCGATGTCATCGTAGTGGCGAAGCATTCTGATGCTTACTCTGGAAAGTTTTGAAAAATCTCCGATTTTCAGCATTCTGGTTTTCCCTCCATGGATGGTATTTCTGAGCTCGCCGCTACTGTAATCCCTCACACAGTGTGAGAGTCAAGTATTAATTCACAATTCAGAATTACTTTTTGATTCCCATAACCTTCCGGATTGTCTTTTCCTCCGCTTTGGGAAAGTGTTTCCGGACCTGCTGCGCAATCCGCTCCCAGGATTTCTCCGGCGCTTCGTCGCAGCTGTTCACCGCGTAATATCCCCATTTGGTTTCCGGCGTCATCAGTTCCGCCACATGCCAGCCATAGGCTTCCCCATATTTATTCCGCCGCTGCCGGAAATCGCTCATGATCAGGAAAGACTTCATCTGCAGGTCTGTCAGAGCCCCTTCAAACCCCTTTTCCAGGGCCGCGCATCTTTTGATTTCAAAGGACAGGAGGCCCAGGCCGACAGCGTCTTCATTCAGCTCCAGGATATCCAGGATCCGCTTGCAGCGGCTAGTCATCTTTCCGTCCTCGTACATCCCTTCATAGTCATACCCGTCCCGCCGGTAGTTCGCAAAGCAGGGAAACCATTCCTTCGAAACAAATCCGGCTTTCTTGTCAAAGAACTTCCCGTAGGCAACGTAGACATTGGGCGCCAGCAGCTGCCGCCAGGCCCAGGGATCCCGTGCCGGGTCGTCCACCCACCAGTCCTCCGCCGGGGTATGCTCCTCCACGGAAAACCCGGGAATATCGTTGGAAAACAGCGGCAGGAAGCCCACCTCCCGGACCAGATCCAGCAGGTCTTCCGGGGAATGCAGGCATTCACTGTCCGTCCGTCTGCAGCCTTTCATAATCCACTCACCGGCTATTGTATCCATAGGTTCTCCTTCTCTTTTCGGCTCACCATCTGCGTCCCCGCCCGTAGCAGCTGTCGCAGATCCGGTATGGCCAGTTCCACGGCAGGTGCCGCTTGCAGGAGGGGCAGGTCCGCTGCTGCAGTTTCTGGGTGGAAAGGATATGGACAATGCCCTGGGAAATCAGGTCCTTCCGCCGCTGGATCTCCGCCAGCAGGTTGTCAGGTTCCGGAATAAACAGGCGTGTATAGTTGTAATACAGGTCACACCGCCGGTAGTCCGCTTCCAGCCCGTCCAGCATGCGGATGGTGCAGCTTTCCGGTTCCACAATCTCCGGCATTTCCGGCATCACGTCAATATGTTCCCCGCGGCATTCCGCATGATACATGGCTTTCCATCGGAACAGCAGATCCGGATCCTTTTCGTCAAAGGGAATGCAGATGAACCGGTACAAAAGCCGCCGGTCCGTTTTCGGGGTTTCCATCATCGCGGCAAGTTCCGCCATCCGGACCGTGGACGCCTTGGAAAAGCATCCCTTGTCCTGCATCCGGATCCACTGGTCCAGGATGCCGGTCAGCGGCAGCGGAATACCCAGCAGGGATTCCGGGAAGCCGATCACGCCTTCCGTCAGCGGCAGCAGCGGCCGGGCCATGGCCCGTGCAACCTCCTGCCGGAAACCGAAAGCGTTCACATAGCCGATTTCATATTTGCCGTATCGTCCCGCCCGGCCGGCAATCTGCTTGATTTCCGAATCCGTCAGCAGCCGGGTGATATCTCCGTCATATTTTTCCGATTCCAGGAAAACCACCCGCTGAATCGGCAGGTTCATGCCCATGGCAATGGCGTCCGTGGAAACCACAACCTCCGTATCTCCCCGGTGGAACCGGTCCGCCTGGTTGCGCCGCACATCCGGCGGCAGGGCGCCGTAAATCAGGGATACCTTGTATCCCCGTGTCTTCAGCTCCGCGGCCACCGCGTGCACCCGGGCCTTGGAAAACACGATCAGCGCGTCCCCGGGCCGGACGGATCCCGGAAACTGGAATCCTTCCTTTTCCACTTCCAGGGGCGTCATCCGCTCATGGCGGATCACGGTCAGTTCATCCCCGCAGTCTTCAATGATCCGGGTCAGCAGCGCTTCTGCGTCCGGAGAAGCACAGGCATGGATTTCATCCGCACACAGGCCCAGGATCGCCGCTGTCCAGGCGCCGCCCCGGTCCCTGTCCGCGATCATCTGGCACTCGTCAATCACCGCCACATCATAGTGGGTCTGCAGATCCGCCATTTCCACCGTCGAAGATTGTACCCGGCTGAAAGGAACCCGGATCTGTTCTTCGCCTGTCACCAGGGAACAGGGAACATCCGCCAGGTTCAGCGCTTCAAACTGTTCGGCGGCAAGCAGCCGCAGCGGACCCAGATACAGTCCGCACCAGGCTCCGTGAAGCCGCTGGATGCCTTCATAGGTTTTGCCGGAATTGGTGGGTCCCAGATGCAGGTAGAAATGCCTGCGCATCTGCCGTGCCAGCGGATACAGGTCCCGGTAGTGTTCCGGGATCGCGTCCAGCAGGGCAGCCCGGATCCGTTTTTCCCTTTCATATACGGCGTCTGCCTTTTTCTGCAGCCGGATCAGTGCGGCGTTCTTTTCCAGCAGTCGCCGAAGCCGGTCCTTGGAGAACTTTTTGTCCAGTGCGTTGATCACCAGCCGGGCACCCCGGTCCGCTTCCCGCCGCACTGCCGACGCCACAGTCTCCCCGGAGGGCATGCGCACATTCCTGCAGGCGTTCAGCTCCGGGAAAGCTTTCCCGACTTCCGCCCGCAGGTAACCGGCAAGGGAACCCGGCTGGAACGCCCGGTCCACCGCCTTGGGCGTCAGGCCGCCGGGAAAATACTTATCCATCACCCGGCGGACAACAGAGCGTTCCTCGTCCTCTTCCTTCAGTCTCGCTCCGTGATCCCCTGTCCGCAGCCACAGCACCACCCGGTTTTCCGCCCGTGTGGTCATCAGTCCCATTTCATCGTCAAACCAGCGGCGCAGCTCTCCTTCACGGATAATCCGTAATGCCTCATAGGCCTTGTCCAGGGATACCTTGCTCTTTTCCACCGTGCGCAGGAAGGCCAGGTCCACCTTGTGCCCCGCCTGCAGTTCCGTCTCAATCAGGCCGGCCAGTCGTTCATATTCCGCCTGGTCCCCGGCCAGCACAAGTTCGTCCCGGAGCAGGCCCTGCCAGATCCTGTCCCGGCGCTGCAGCTGTCTTAATGTTGTCAGAAAGGCTTCGCTCTGCAGATAAGCTTCCTTTTCCGCAGGCTTCATACTGCGGGTAATCACCCGCACCTTATTCAGAGCGTGCTGATAAAGGTACCGCTCCCGTTCGGGCCGCAGTGCCTGCACATACGCGTTCATCAGTTCGTAATTCATATCTTTTAACACAACAGATATCTATCAGATTGACCCCGCGGGATCACCTCGATATCATCATGTTTATCATAATCTATTTTGCGTATAAAATCCACACCGGATCCGTTTCTGAACAGAAGGGCCGGATGGAAAAAGCCCGTCCGGCCGCTTAGGCGTGGACGGGGCTTGTTTTTCTGTATATTCTGTGTTTCTCAGAAGAAGAAGGTTTTCCGCAGGTGCACGTGCAGCGGCGGGATCAGGGTAGCAATGAACAGGAACAGGCCCAGCAGGCCGAAGCCGCACACACAGTAGAGGGACCAGACCCACATCGGCGTTCCGAAGGTGATGCTCTGGAAAAACTCCACCAGCATAAAGCTGCAGCCGATCAGCACCAGGTACAGGCCCAGCAGCCGCAGGCGGCCCCTGCGGATATACCGGAAAATGGTCACGCCCAGCAGCGTCAGGATGCACGCGATGCCCGTCACAGGAAAGGCGAAGGACAGGAACCAGTTTTCCCCGTTCTTCAGGCAGACATACAGCAGGAATCCCGCCAGGCAGACAAAATCAACCGGCAGGAAAATCATCGGCCGGAACCGGGGAAACAGCAGCGGGAACAGCAGCACAATCCAGGCCAGCGCTCCGCCCATCAGCACATATCCGGACCAGGAAGCCTCCCCGGCCGTGTTCAGGCAGACAATCAGGCTGCTCAGGCCGGCGGCAATCATCACCGCCGTCAGCATCCAGACCAGCAGTCCCCTTCCGCTCTTTTCCTTCTCCGGCAGGCGGTCCGAATACGATGACCGGTCCCCTGCCTCCGTCTCCTGCGCAATCATCACCGGCGTACGGCACAACGGGCATTCCTTTGCCCCGTCCTGCAGCTTCACCCCGCAATAGACACAATACATGTTATTTCTCCTCTGTTACTTAGCTCATCTGTGATTACAGTAACCATCATTCTTCATTTTTCATTTTTCATTCTTCATTATTGAAAGCAATTCATGGCGTAAAACGCCTTATGAATTGCTTTCAATCTCCACCGGCACGCCCAGCTCCACCAGCCGGGAGAACACCAGCCGCTCCAGTTCCGATTCCCGGATGCCCCGGATCATGCTGATGTATGTTTTGCCGTTGTAAGTCGCCACGGAGCAGTTGTTTGGATAGGTGTACTGAACGCCGATGACGAACTCAAACCGTTCCACCAGGGGCTGCATCGCTTCCGGTACCGTCACAACGCCCATGTTGGACAGGTTCAGGCAGCCTTTGTTTTCCCCGCTGAGCATATACACCGTCCGCATACAGATCGTCTTGATCGGCAGCGGAATCAGCCGCAGCAGCAGGTTTCGCTGCTGATCCACGTTCTTGGCCACCCGTCCTGCCATCCGCTGGGGAATGGTTTCCGCCGCCAGCTGGTGTCCCATGAGGGAGCAGATCTGCTCATGGGTGTATTCACCCAGCCGCGGATCAAACCCGATGTTCACCGCCAGGGTAAAATTCCGGAACGTATTCATCCCGAAAGTCTTGCGCAGGTTTACCGGGATGGTGATTTTCACCGGCCGGGCTTTCTTGCCTGTACGGCCCTCTGCCAGCTGCCTCTTCTCAATAGCCTCCGCCAGCACCGCGGCCAGGAACGCCGTCACGGTCACGCCCTGTTCATGCGCTTTTTCCTTCAGTTTGTCCGCCGGTACAATCCCTGTGATAATATGCCGGAACCGGTCCGCCTCCGGCGTTCCGCTCAGGCGGTAGGCCGTATCCTCCGCCCGGCTCAGACCCCGGGACACGCCGCAGGACTGGAAGCAGTCCCTTGTTTCCTCCGCTTTCGGTTTATCGCTGATGTCAACAATATGTCCTTCCGGCGGGATCTCCGTACCGTATTTCAGCGTCAGGTAACGGGCCGTCAGGTTTTTGAGCAGGATCAGTCCGCCCGTTCCGTCGGTCACGGAATGGAACACTTCCACGGCGATCCGGTTGTTGTAATACAGAAAGCGTACACAGCAGGTTCTCAGTTCCCTGCGTGTCATATGCGTCAGGGGATAAGCGAAATCCTTCTGGGATTTCGGTGCCTTCAGGATGGTTTCCAGGTAATACCAGAAAAAGCCTCTCCTCAGGCGTACAAAGTATGTCGGAAACCGGGGTTTCAGATCAGCGATTGCCTGGTCCAGCACCTCAGGATCCACCGGTTCCTTCAGCGTGGCGGAAACCCGGAAAACATTATTCCAGTTTTTCCGGATAATCGCCGGAAATATCAAAGCGGCATTGTCCAGCCGGTACCATTGTTTCTTCATCTTTTCAGTCTTCCTCCGGCCATACAGACTGTATCTGCCAGTATGTACCAGACGATCATAGCACTCCGTCTTTTTCCAGTCAAACCAACCAAAAGAAACACGATATAATTATTTACTGATGGCTGTATCAACAGTTCCAGGCTCAGCTTTTTCTTTCATCCGTATAGCAACAGTAAAAAACACTATATCATTTTTCATTTTTCATTCTTCATTTTTCATTGGTTAAAACCGTTTATACAGCCACCTGTGTTTCCCCGCCGGAATCTTGACCGTTCCCGCCTTGCAGCGGCGTCCGGTCTCCAGGTCGGTATACATGGTCTCGTCATGGATCCAGGCAGTCTGGGGTTCCTGAGAGAAATTGAACACAGCCAGCAGTTTCTCTCCCAGATAATACCGGCCGATGCCCAGGACCTGGTCGTTGCCGGTGGGCTGAATCCACACATCCGCCCCGTCGTCAAAAACGCCGTACTGCTGCCGAAGCTGCTCCTGGCGTTTGATTTCCGCAAAGATCCTGCCTTCCGTGGTATCCGGATCCTTCCGCTTTTCCACCTTCTGCCAGTCCATGTCTCCCCGGTGAAGATAGCGGCTGTCCTCCGCCTTCAGGGGATCATCGTGATAGGAGTAATCATTCTCCTGGGCAATCTCATCCCCGCTGTAGAGCACCGGCACCCCGCTGAGAGTGAACATGAGGGCGTGCAGCATGCTGTCCAGGTGGATTGCTTCCTCCAGGGCCTTTCCATTCTTCCATTCCCGGGCAGTCTCGATGCCGCACAGGGACGCGGTGGTACCGCACAGCCGGGCGTCTCCCAGTCTCGGATCATCGTTGTACAGTTCTCCCCGGGACCGGCTGCCCGGATATTTCCCGGTAAACCAGTCGTTCAGATACCGCTTGTGGGGCACCTGTTCCCAGGCAAAGTTCCATCTCAGGTAATCAAAGTCCAGTCCCCAGCCGATGTCATCATGACAGCGCAGGTAGTTCAGGAATGTATACTGCTTCGGCAGCGCGAACACCTGTCCCAGCTGATGCTCCAGCAGTTTTACATTCCGGGTGGCCACAGTGTGCCACAGGGTCGCCATGGTGGTTACGTTGTACAGCAGGTGGCATTCCGGCTTCTGCACCGTACCGAAATAAGGCACCACCCGGCTGGGCTCCATCACCACCTCACCCAGCAGCAGCGTTCCCGGGCAGACAATCTCGCAGACCATCCGCATCATCCGCACCAGGGTATGCACCTGTGGCAGGTTCCGGCAGGTGGTTCCCGGCGCTTTCCAGATATAGGGCACCGCGTCCAGCCGGATGATATCCACGCCGTAGTTGCACAGGTACAGCATGTTTTCCGTCATATCGTTGAAAACCGCCGGATTGGCGTAGTTCAGGTCCCACTGATAGGGATAGAACGTAGTCATCACGATCTTCTTTGCTTCCTCGCACCAGGTGAAATTTCCCGGCGCCGTGGTTGGAAACACCTGCGGCACAGTCTGCTCATACCAGTTGGGAATGTCCCAGGTGTCATAGAAGAAATACCGGTTCTGGTAGTCCGCTTCCCCTGCCCTGGCCCGCCGCGCCCATTCATGGTCCTCGCTGGTATGGTTCATCACAAAGTCCAGGCACAGGGAAATTCCTCTCTGATGGCAGTCTTCCGCCAGGTCCGCCAGATCCGCCATTGTTCCCAGCTCCGGCTGCACCTTCCGGAAATCACTCACTGCGTATCCGCCGTCGCTCCGGCCTTCCGGGCTTTCCATCAGCGGCATCAGGTGCAGGTAGTTCACTCCGCAGTCCTGTACATAGTCCAGCTTGTCCCGAACGCCCCGCAGTGTCCCGGCGAAGGCCTTCACATACATCAGCATGCCCACCATGCTGTGTCCTCTGTACCAGGCCGTGTCAGCTTCCCGTTCACGGTCCAGCTTCCGGAGGCTTTCCTGCCGGCTTTCCCACATCCGGTACAGCATCCCGGTAAAGTATTCCCAGGCCTTCTGATCACCGTGGTACAATTCCATATACAGCCACTTCAGTTCGTCCGCATGCCGGGCAAACCGTACGGCAAATTCTTCCTTCCAGTTCTGACTGCTCATCTGACGCCCTCTCAATTTCCGCTTTGATGTATGTCTTCAGGATCCTTTTATCCTTTTTCTTCTGCCTTATTTATAGCATACTTCCCGGCTGCGGACAAGGCATACGGAATTGGATGATCGTGCCGTTGAAAACAGAAAACTGTTAATCAGCAGAAAAGCTCTGCGGAATTCACGTTCCGCAGAGCTTTTCTGTGCTGGAAAAACCGGGTTTTGCCGTCAATGTTCCTCCAGGGCTTCATTGTGCGCACTTTGCCAAACCGGTCCTTCTGATCCCATCCAGCTGTTCTGCGCTCAGGGTTCCGGCGCGATACAGCTGAAGGTATTCATTTTCGATGGAGCTGTCAAAGATCAGCAGGTCGTCCGTGTTGATCGTTACCTGGATGCCATTTTCAACCAGGATCCGGATCGGATGATCCCTGTAATCCTTCACATATCCCAGCATCACATTACTGCTTGGGCAGATATTCAGCCGGATACGGTTATCCGACAGGAACCTCATCGTTTCCTTTGACGTACAGGCACTGATCCCGTGATGGACTTCCGAAAGGTCCAGCACTTCCACTGCCCGCCTGATGTCGTCCGCCGTACCCGTCTCCCCGGCGTGCATCTTTTTCACAAGGCCGTACCGCTCCGCTTTCCTGTAAAGCGGCAGGAAAGCTTCCACCGGCTGATAGTTTTCAAACCCGCAGATATCAATGGACCTGAACCAGCCGGGCTGAAGATATTCGTCAATTCTTTCCGCTTCGAAGGCAGCGTCACAGTTTGACGGAAAGGTAAGTTCAGGCTCAAAAATCGTATCGGGACAATAGGCCCGGTGAAATCCTTCAATCAGTTCCCGAAGGGCTTCCGTCCCGCCCGCCTGGTCGATCTCCGCGGCACCGAAGTTCATGGATAATCTTGCAATATGGTTTCTCTTCGCTTCCGCAAACGCGCCTTCCCAGCGAAGGCGGGCGCCTTCCTGTCCGTCACAGAAGGGCTTTATGGAGGAGCGGAACCAGTCCTGCATTCCGGTAAGTCCGTCAAGCGGCACAGGGGGATCCGGCAGGCTTCTTTTCAGCCTTTCCGCCAGCCATTCCCGACGGCACCCTTTTGTCGAGTGATTATGCAGATCACTCTTGGGAACAGCCAGCAGTTTTGCGGTGTTTCCTTCCCGGAGCGCTTCGCAGAACACATTCACAATATCCTTTTTCAGCAGGAGCCTGTTTCCGTCGTCCCTGAACACAGAATACCCGGATCGCTCATAAAGGCGCATAGCGGATGTATTTGATTTTTCCACATGCAGGAGAACCGCCCTGCTTTCGATCTGCTCTGCGTATTCTTCCGCCGTACGGATCAGCGACGAACCAATTCCCTTGTTCCGGTAAGCCGCTGCAACCGAAAAGTCATCCAGGTAAATATGATCCACCGGATCATGATGGACTTCCACAGACAGGAAAGCGATCACCCGACCGTCTTCCGCAACAAAGATCCGGTCCTGGTTTTCACTCCAGTATCTGTCCAGGTCTCCGTCCCCGTAGCCTTTCACGTCATCCTTTTGGTATATCGTCCGCAGCATTTCCAGAAACAGTCCGCGTATCTTTTCTTCATCCGCCGGCACTGCCGTTCTGATCTTATATTTCATCTTTGTCCTCACTCTGTGCAATCTGTTTTTCCTGATACCGGGCCAGGTCCGCGTTGAGTTTCTCCGCTTCTTTCCTGTCGATCAGATACAGAATGAGATGGGACAGGACAAAAACTGCCAGAATGCCCAATGCGAGCCCGGGAAGGACCCAGCTTTTTTCCGTAGGAATGGTGTCCGCCTTCAGGGCAATCAGGATGATCGCCCCTTCAATCAGCAGAAGGCTGAAAGCTTTCCGGATAATCAGACTCCGGATGCTGAGCTCCCTGTCTGACCGGGTGATCACGGTTGCCGCGGTACCGATCAGCGCATAGAGTAGCGGGGAAAGAAAGGCTTCATAACTTAAAACGCGGTCCCGGTCAAGCAGGCGTCCCAGAATCATGATCACAACGGTGATCAGCGTAACCAGCAGCGTATACAGGCGAAGCGCCCGGATAATCTGCTCTTTCCATTTCTGTCCGGGCATCAGGATTCACCGCCTTTCAGGATATTCTTCAGCGACGGAACATACTTCCGGGAAATGATAATTTCCTCACCGTTTTTCAGGACGGCCAGGAACCGCCCGTTCAGCGCAGGCCGAACAGAAGTGATTTTCATCAGGTTCACAATCATGCTTTTGGAAACGCGAAGGAAGCTTTGATTGCGCAGCATCTCTTCCAGTTCGTACAGTTTCATCCGGATCTCATAACTGTCGGCAGCGGTATACAGAAAGAGCCGGTCATCCACCGACTCGGCATAGAAAAGATCCACCACCGGCACCTCAAAACGCTGGCCGTCCCGGACAGCGCTGAGCTGTCCCTGACGGGATTTGACAAAGGAGATGATTTCCTGTATCTCATCCGTAATCCAGTGATACCGGATCTCCACCATTTCCGGCTCGCTTTCCGGAATCTTCCTGGTTTCCAGTTTCATTCCACCTGCTCCTTTATACCGGTTGCTTTCTGTCCGAATGCAGTCAGTATATCAGAGCGGGTTGTGAACCGCAATGAACTTATTATCCTTCCAGGTGTTTCCAGTTCCAGACAGAATAACCTCCCAGCACAACAGCGCTGACAGCAATCATGATCACTGTGGTAAGAACCGGACCGCCAAGGGCTCTGTAAAGCGCTTCGTCGTTTGAAACAACAGAAAGCGCATTGAACACACTGTGAAAAACAATACAGGGCACCAGGCTCTTTCCCTTGTGGAAAAGGACAACCAGCGCAAAACCGGCAAACACGGCGAAAATGATCTGGCCGATGGTATCCAGGAGGTTCTGGCCGGTAAGCAGGTTCACGATATGGCCGATGCCGAAGGTGACCGATGAAATGATGACCGCCCGGGTCAGGTTTTCCTTTGCAATCGCCCTGAACAGGAATCCGCGGAAAATGATTTCTTCCAGGAATCCGACGCACAGCATGCTGATCACAAACAGGATGCTTTCCGCTGCCGAAAAACGAAGTGCCGGGCTGAAAACAATCTTATACACACACACCAGCATCAGCGGAATGAAAAGCCATGCCCGCAGGAGCCGGTATCGCGGCAGGAACAGGCCGTACTTTTCAGCCAGGCCGTTCCGCATGACCCACAGGAACAGGCAGGCCGTCAGCACAATATGAAACGCAGCGGGAACCAGTTTATACACTCCGATTGTTTCGCTCAGCATTTCCGCCAGACTTGTGCCGGCAACATAAATTGCAATCCATCCCAGGGCGAAAGTCAGTTCATTCTTCTCATACAGTTTTCTCATGGTATTTCCTCCATCCGTTTGTTCAGGCAAAGGATAATACCGCAATGCAGCGAAACACAACAAACCGGCAGGTGAGATGCATTTTCCGCGGGCAAGATGCGCCCGGGCTTCCCTTCCGGCGGGGTGCGTATCCCCGTTCCGGAAGTGTTTTTTCTGATCCTCATACAACCGGTATAAGCACTCTGTCATTATGCATTATGCATTTTTCTTTCAGTTGCTTTATCTGTAAAGCAACTGAAAGAAATTGTATGCACAACCGTCTTTTCATGATATAATAGGCTGATGCGGTTTTGGGCATCGGGAAGATCTTATATTTTATACGTTATCATTTTTCCTTCCCCCCGTACCGCGTCAATATATCGCTCTTGAACCGGAATGGAAGGAGGCTTTCATGAGCAATCTTGACGCGCAGTCTGTTTGTAGCAGACTGGAAGCTGACCAAACGCTGGCCACCCTGTTCGACATCCTCCGGGATTACGGAGAGGCGCCCGCCGCCTACTGGCTGGAAGGCGAACAGGAAAGAACCCGCTCCTATGCGGAAATGACCCTCCGGGCGGATGACTACGCCGCCTGCCTGAACTCCCTCGGTCTTGAAGAGGGCTGGATCGGCGTTGCCGTGGATACCTGCCACGACTGGCCGTCCCTGTACTGGGGCATCATGCGCTCCGGACATAATGCCCTGCTGCTGGACGCGTCCGCGCCCGACAGCGTGATCCAGGGCCTGCTGGATGAAGCGCACTGCCGCCAGGTCATTTCCCTGAAACCCAGGGCCCTGTCCGGCAACGTACGCCAGATCGATTTCAAAACCATCCGGGAAGCTCCCCGCACCATTGGCTTTACCCCTGTATGGGGCGAATATACCGCCATGTGTACCAGCGGCACCACCGGCACCAGCCGGATCTTTGCCTACAACAGCAAGGCAATCTGTGCCCAGGCGCTGAATGCCTATGAGCTTTTCAAGGTGAACCCCCGCATTATCCATCCTGTGAACACCGGGCGTAAAACCCTGGCCTTCCTGCCCTTCCACCATGTGCTGGGTTTCATGGGTAACATGGTCCTTTCCATGTTCATAGGCACCGCCAACGTGTTCCTGCAGGATCGTACGCCCAATTCCATCCTGAACACCTGCCACCATTTCCCGCCGAACCTGCTGATCATGGTTCCCCTGGTGGGCAACAGCCTGGTCCGTTCCGTGGAAAAGGGACTGAAAAAAGAGAACAAGGCCAAGCAGAGCGCCTTTAAGACTTTGAAGGCCCTGTCCCTTGCCCGTCAGGCCATTTCTCCGGAAGCCGGCCTCCAGTGGGCCCAGAAGAAAGCCTTTGCCTCCCTTAACGAGCGGCTTATCGGCACCGAGGTGGACGTGGTCATCTTCGGCGGCAGCCATACGCCGACCGAAACCCTGCGCACCCTGAACGCGCTGGGCTACTACACCGTGACCGGTTACGGCATGACGGAAACCGCCATCAACGGTTTCGAAAGAGAGATGTCCCTCAAATACCGGCTGAACGGCTCCGTCGGTAAGCCCCTGCCCGCCGCAGAATACCGGATCGTTCCGGACAAGGAAGGCAGCAAAACCGGCGAGCTGCAGGTTCGCGGCTCCGGCATTCATTCCGGCCGGGTCATTGACGGCCAGATTCTCCCGCCCGACACCGTCGACGACGGCTGGCTGCCCACCGGTGATATCGCGCAGCTGGACGCCACCGGCCGCCTGTACATCCGCGGCCGCCTGAAGGATGTCATCATCAACGAATCCGGCGAGAACGTCTATCCCGATGATATGGAAGACGCCTTCGCCGCCCTGAACGGCGTGGATCAGTTCTGCGTGGTGGGCTTACGCCGCAACCGCCGGGACAACAATGAAGACATCGTCCTGGTCATGAACGTCGGTGAAAACTATACTGATGACCAGTATCTGGACAAGCTGGCTGCGAAGGTGGCCGACGCCAACCGCAAGCTGCCCATCTACACCCAGCTGAACCGTGCCATCGTCACGCCCAACAAGCTGCCCCTGGTCAGCGGCATCAAGGTCAAGCGGATCGAGCTCAAGCGCATGTATGCGGAAGGTGAGCTGACCTACCGCGAACTGGACCTCCACGGCCAGAATGTCGGTGCCGAAGTAGCTGCTGCGGCCCGCATCGAAACCAAGAGCGCGAAGCATGATGAGATCCTGAAGAAGGTCCGCACCATGTACGCGGAAGCGCTGGAAATCTCCGAAAGCGAGATCACCGACAATGCCAACTTCATTGAGGATCTCCAGGGCGACAGCCTCCAGGTGCTGTCCATTGCGCTGAAGGCCGAAGAGGAATGGGGCATTACCATTCCCGCTGAAGAATACGGTTCCTGCGCCACCGTGGCCGGTATGGCCCAGGTGGTGGAAACCCTGCTGGAAGGCCCCGCCGAAAGCGACAAGCCGAAGGAACGCGTCCCCGTCCGGCCCATCAGCCGCTTTGAGGATACTCCGGAATACAAGCATTTCCTGGAGCGCCAGGAAGCACTGGTCGGCAAGGGAGACAATCCCTACTTCGTCGCTCATGAATCTCCCCTCCTGGATACCGGCATCATCGACGGCAAGGAAGTCCTGGAGTTCGGTTCCTACAACTACGTAGGCATGTCCGGCCGGAAGGAAGTCAAGGACGCCGCCAAGGCTGCCATTGACAAATACGGCACCAGCGCCAGCGGCAGCCGCCTGCTGGCCGGTGAAAAGCAGGTCCATAAGGATCTGGAAAAGGAAATAGCCGACTGGAAGCACACCGAGGACGCCATCGTCTGCGTCGGCGGTCACTCCACCAACGTGACCTTCGTCGGCAACTTCTGCGGCAAGAACGACCTGATTCTCTACGACGCGCTGGCCCACAACTCCATCGAGCAGGGCTGCAAGCTGTCCGACGCGACCTCCAGGCCTTTCCCCCACAGCGATACCGCTGCCCTGGAAACCATCCTGAAGAGCCAGCGTGCCTTCTACGAAAAGGTTCTGATTGTCATCGAAGGCGCCTACAGCATGGACGGCGATATCGCCCCCGTGCCGGAGTTTGTGCGGATCAAGAAGGAATACGGCTGCTTCCTCATGGTGGATGAAGCCCACAGCGCCTGCGTCATCGGCAAGACCGGCGGCGGCGTGGATGAGTATTTCGGTCTGAACGGCGACGATATCGATATCAAGTACGGTACCCTGTCCAAGGGCCTGGGCACCTGCGGCGGCTACCTGGCCGGCAAGAAGTGCCTGATCGACTACCTGCGCTACAACATGCCCGGTTTCGTCTTCAGCGTCGGTATTTCCCCCGCCCTGGCGGCCGGTTCCCTGGAAGCCATCCGCACCCTGCGGTCCCATCCGGAAATCATGGAGCACCTGCGCACTGCCATCAAGGCCTTCGCGGACAGCGCGCGGCGCCGTCACCTGGATATCTGCCTGGCCGGCGAAACCGCGGTTCTGCCGATCCTGGTCGGCAAGGATGAGGATGCCTGGTTCCTCTCCAACGAGCTGAAAAAGCGGGGCGTCAGCGTTCCGCCCGCCATGTATCCCGCCGTTCCCAAGGGCAAGGCCCGGTTGCGCTTCTGCGTGATCAGCGAGCACAAGCCCGAGCAGATTGAAAAGGCGCTGGATATCCTGGAAGCCACCGCCCGCGAATACGGCATCGAGCTTCCCCGCCGCAACTATGACAAGGCGGAAGATCCGACTCCGGTGCTGTAATCCCAAGCATCAACAATCAAACGAGGCTGCCAGATGGCAGCCTCGTTTTTATAGTTATCAGTAATAAGTATAAAGTGAAGAGTTGCCGCAACGGCGGCGGCCCCGCTTTATATCTGTCCTTTATTCCGCGTTTTTCATTGCCTGCTGCTTATGCAGCCACACCTGCAGCACTGCCACATCCGCCGGATTTACGCCGGGAATCCGGCCCGCCGCTCCCAGAGAAACCGGCTTCTGTTTGTCCAGCTTCTGCCGGGCCTCCAGGCGGAGATGCTCAATCTCCGCGTAGCAGATATCCTTCGGCAGCAGGGTTTCTTCCATCATCCTGGCCTGCCGGATCATATGCGCTTCCTTTTCCAGGTAGCCGGCATACTTTACGGAGATTTCAGCCTGCTCCGTCACAGCGGGGGATACCTCCGCCCATTCCGGCTTCAGGACTGTCAGATCCTTCAAGGTGATTTCCGGCCGCTTCAGCAGATCTTCCGCTTTCAGGGATCCCGCCGTTTCCGGCTGACCCTTTTCCTTCAGCAGGCTGTTCAGTTTTTCTCCCGGTGCGAAGCGGGTGGTTTCCAGCTGCCGGATCAGCTCCGCCGTTTGCTCCCGTTTCCTCAGGGTCCTCTCCAGCCGTTCCTCCGTGGCCAGGCCGGCCTTATAGCCGATCTCCGTGAGCCGCAGGTCCGCGTTATCCTGGCGCAGGTACAATCGGTGTTCTGCCCGGGAGGTCATCATCCGGTAAGGTTCATCCGTTCCCTTGGTGGTCAGGTCGTCCGTGAGGACGCCGATATACGCCATATCCCGGGTGAGCAGGATCTGCTCCCTGCCCTGAAGCTCCAGGGCGGCGTTCATGCCGGCCAGCAGACCCTGGCAGGCCGCCTCTTCATAACCGCTGGTACCGTTGATCTGGCCGGCGAAGAACAGGCCGCCGATGCGCAGGCTTTCCAGCGTCGGGCACAGCTCCAGGGAATCGATGCAGTCATATTCAATCGCGTAGCCCAGCCGGGTAAAGTCGCAGTGCCTCAGTCCCGGGATTGTCCGGTACATTTCCCACTGCACGTCCTCCGGCATGGAGGTGGACATGCCCTGCACATACCATTCACGGCTTTCCCTGCCTTCCGGCTCCAGGAAGATCTGGTGGCGGTCCTTGTCCGCAAAACGGACCACCTTGTCCTCAATGCTCGGGCAGTAGCGGGGGCCGATGCCATGGATCTTGCCGCTGTACAGCGGTGCCCGGTGCAGGTTATCCAGGATGATCTTATGGGTTTCCGGCGTGGTCCAGGTCAGATAGCAGCTGTAGGTGTTCTCCAGCTTCCGGTCTGTCAGGAAGGAGAAAGGCACCACCGGGTCGTCGCCTTTCTGTTCCTGCATCTCGTCAAAGTCGATGGTTCTTACATCCACCCGGGCCGGGGTGCCGGTTTTGTACCGGCGCAGGGCAAAGCCCAGCTCCGTCAGGCTGGCGGAAAGCTCGGAGGCGTTCATCAGGCCCTGGGGGCCGCCGTCATGCCGGTGTTCGCCGATGATGATGCTTCCCTTCAGGTAAACGCCGGTGGCTACCGCCACCGCCCGGCACGGGATCCGTGCACCGGTCACCGTTGTCACCGCCGTCACCTGTCCGTTTTCCGTCTCAATGGAGGCTGCTTCGCCCTGCCGGACCGTCAGCCGGTCCTGGGTCATTAACGCCCGGCGCATCCGGTTCTGGTACGCCTGCTTGTCCGCCTGCGCGCGCAGGGAATGAACCGCCGGGCCCTTCCCCGTGTTCAGCATCCGGCTCTGCAGGAACGTGTCATCAATCGCCAGACCCATTTCCCCGCCAAGAGCATCCAGTTCGCGAACCAGATGCCCCTTGGCAGAGCCGCCGATCACCGGGTTACAGGCCATCAGCGCTATGCCGTCCATATTCAGTGTTAACAGAAGTGTATCGATTCCCATTCGCGCGGCGGCAAGGGCTGCTTCACAGCCCGCGTGCCCCGCGCCGATTACTATGAGGTCTGCCATCTTTTATCCCACACCCTGACCAGGATTGTTATAGTTATAGTTGAGCGTTGTCCACTGCACCGGCAGCTGATCCGCTTCGGGAATGTACCAGGTATATCCGTCGCTGTCCTTCCAGCTGAGAATTGTCAGTTTCAGCGAACCGATCGGAATATCAGCTTCGAAGTTGTTGAAGCGGAATGCACCGTGGGCCGTCCTTTCATACGGTGCCAGAACGAAGGGATAATCTCCCTCGAAGAAGGTGCTTTCGCCGTCCGTGTTGCAGATCATGGGATTACCGTCCAGGTCGAAGCATTCAATCCTGAAATGTATATTCTCCAGGGTGAGATCCTGGCTCATGTTCCGCAGGGTAATCCGGATGCTCTGGCCATTGTCAGCCGCCAGGCCTTCCACCAGCACCGCTTCGTTGAAGTTTCCGACCCTGATCCGGGTGGAGGCGGAATAACCGCCGTCCTCCGTGTAGGTATACACGGTTGTTGTGCCGAGGTTGATACCGCTGACCAGGCCCGTGCTCGTTCCGTTGGAGCGGACCGAAGCAATGCTTTCATCCTCGGAAGCCCAGGTAACCCGCTGGTTGTTGGCGTTCTTCGGCTGTACCACCGCGCGTACGTTCGACGCGCCGCCCCGCTGCACATAGTACAGATCACGCTGCATTGCCACGCCGGTTACCGGTTGGATTACGGTCACCTTCACGCTCCCCTGCTTCTTGGAAGCGTCCTGTGCCGTAGCGGTAATGGTTGCCACGCCGCGGCCCACTGCTGTTACGACGCCGTTGGCGTCCACTGTGGCCACCTTCGGTGCCTGGCTCTTGAAGGTCAGTCCCTTGTTGGTCGCGTCATCCGGCTGTACGCTCCATTTCAGCTGGCCGCTTTCCCCGGTCTTCAGCGTCAGTTCCGAAGAATCGTTTACATTCACGATCTTCGTCACCAGCTGGCTGACAGTTACGGTTGCGGAAGCCGAAACGTCCGGATTGGAATTGCTGGTACAGGTTACGGTACAGACGCCTGCCTTCACGCCGGTAATCTGACCGTTGCGCACCGTGGCAATGGAACTGTCGGAGGTGGACCAGGTCACCGTCTTGTCGTTGGCTTCCGCAGGCAGCACCTGGATCTTCGCCTGCGCCGTCCGGCCCACAACCACGGGGATATCCGCCTGTGTAAAGTTGATCCCTGTCACCGGCTGCGTCACGGTAATCTGCACCGTACCCGTTGCCTTTGATCCGTCCAGCGCCGTCGCGGTGATAGTTGCCGTTCCCTTCTTGATGCCCGTTACCATACCGCTTTCGTCTACCGTCGCCACGTTCGGAGTCTTGGAACTCCATGTCACTTCCGTCATGGAAGCATTATCCGGGGAACAGATCGCGTCCAGTTCCATTCTGGATCCGGCCGCCACTTTCTTATCTCCCGCGTCAATCGTGATCTTCTTCACCGGCTGGATAACCATCACCCGGAAGGTTTCCGTCACTTCCGGATTCTGCACGCTCTGCACCACCAGATCGCACTCGCCCCGCTGTACCGCCTTCAGGTTGGTTCCGGTAATCCGGGCCACTCCCGCGTCGGACGTGGTATAGGTAACCTTCCGGCTCGAAGCGTCTTCCGGTGTGCAGGTCGCCGCCAGCGGAGCCACCGCGCCTGCCGGAATCACCAGCACCTGATGCTCTGTCGGTCCTTTCAGCAATCCGGCTACTGCCGGATGATCCGGATCGTAAACCGAAAGCTTCACCGTGCTCAGCGTTACCTTCTGTACGGCGCGCAGCACGTGTACGGTCAGTTTGGTCTGGCCGACGCGTTTGCCGTTCCGCATCAGAGAGGCGGTGATTTCCGTGTCGCCCTTGCTCAGGGCCGTAATCGTTCCGTCCTCGGAAACGCTCGCCACGTTTGCCTTTCTGCTGGCAAATACGACCTCGCCGTCTCCGGCATAATTGCCTTCCCTTCGTACTGTCGCCTGCAGGGTTTCACCCTCAAAGAGCTGAACTGATTTTTCTGTAAAAAGAAAAACATTGGCCGCCATCGCAGGGATCGCAATACCTGCACACAGCAGTATCACCAGCAGACAGGACAAAGCCTTTTTCATTCTGAATCCCCTCTTTCCAAAGCGTTTCCGGTTTTTTCTTTCCGTTTCCCGGGTGATAATACAACGGAAGGCCTTTGCCGATCCTTCCGTTGTCGTTTTCCATTTGAAAACGGTGCCGTTATACGACACCGTGCAGCAACGGATTAATGCGTGTCCAGATAAGACCGGACCAGCTCTTCCAGTATTTCGTCCCTTTCAAGGCGGCAGATCAGGCTTCTGGCGGAATTGTAACTGGTGATGTAGGTCGGTTCTCCGGTCACCAGGTAACCCACCAGCTGGGTAATCGGATCATACCCCTTCGTCTGCAGGGCTTTATATACATACATCAGAATATCATGTGCCTCGTTGCCTGTTCCCACAATCGGATCCATTTTATGGGTGTTGAACAGTTCTTCCATCCTGAATCCTCCTTCATCTGGGCCGTTTTTAGTATTATACAACATCCTGTGTGGTAAAGACAATACTTTCCTTGTACACTTTCATTGGATACGCAGGGAACTTTTTCTTGCTTCTCTTATCAGATTAATTGTATAATGTAATGTACATCTTCAGTTACAGCCCCTGTTGTTTCTGAATGTGAGACAAACCAATATTCTGCATTATGAATTGTGAATTGTCAGAAGGAGTCTTCGCCATGGAAGAGACAAATGCCCGCAGCAACTTTATCTGGGACGCGATCGAGAAGGATCTGGAGGATAAGCGTTATACGGAGATCCACACCCGTTTCCCTCCCGAACCCAACGGATATATGCATATCGGCCACTGCAAGGCCCTGATCATGGACTTCCTGACCGCGGAAAAATTCGGCGGCAAGTGCAACCTGCGCTTTGACGATACGAATCCTGCCAAGGAAGATACCGAATATGTCGAGGCCATCAAGCGGGATATCCACTGGCTGGGCTTCCACTGGACCGGCGGCGAATTCTACGCCTCCGATTACTATGATAAGTGCTATGAGATTGCTGAGGAGTGGATCCGCCGCGGCCTGGCCTATGTGGATGAACTCAGCAAGGATGAAATGCGGGAATACCGCGGCACCCTGACCGAGCCGGGCAAAAACAGTCCCTGGCGCGACCGTCCCGCAGAGGAAAGCCTGGATCTCTTCCGCCGCATGAAGGCAGGTGAATTCCCGGAAGGCAGCAAAACCCTGCGCATGAAGATCGACATGGCCTCCCCCAACATCGTTATGCGGGATCCTGCCATGTACCGCATCCTGTACAAGGAGCACTGGCGCACCGGTAACAAGTGGTGCATCTACCCCATGTACGATTTCTCCCATCCCATCGGCGACGCGCTGGAAGGCATCAGCCATTCCATGTGCTCCCTGGAATATGAGATCCACCGTCCCCTCTATGACTGGGTCGTGGAAAAGAGTGCGGACATGCTGCCCGCCCGTCCCCGCCAGATCGAGTTTTCCCGCCTGAACATGACCGGCACGGTCATGTCCAAGCGTTACCTCCGCCAGCTGGTGGAGGGCGGCTATGTGGCCGGCTGGGATGATCCCCGGATGCCCACCCTTTCCGCCATGCGCCGCCGCGGCTATCCTGCCATGGCCATCCGCAATTTTGTGGATACCATTGGCATGAGCAAGGCGGACTCCACTGTGGACTACGCCGTACTGGAGCATTGCGTCCGCGACGTGCTGGGTGAAACCTCCCTCCGCGCCATGGCTGTGCTCAATCCCCTGAAGGTGGTCCTGACCAACTGGCCGGAAGGCGAAACCAAAACGGTTACCCTGGAAAATCACCCGGATCATCCGGAACTGGGCGAACGTACCCTCACCTTCGGCCGGGAGCTGTATATCGAGCAGGAGGACTTCATGGAAGTCCCGGTCAAAAAGTATCAGCGGATGTTCCCCGGCAACGAGGTTCGTCTTAAGGGCGCCTACATCGTCCGCTGTGACGACTGTGTGAAGGACGCGGACGGCAATGTGGTCGAAGTGCACTGCACCGTGGACCTGGATTCCTTCTCCGGCAGTGCCGGCGCAGACCGGAAGATCAAGGGCAAGACCCTGCACTGGGTCCCCGTGAATGACTGTGTTCCCTTCGAAGCCCGGCTCTATGAGCCGCTTCTGAATGACGATATGGGCGAAGACGAGGAAGAGGAAGTCGACAAGAAAGACTTTATCTCCCGCCTCAATCCCGAAAGCCTGAAGGTTTGCCGCGGCTATGCTGAAAATGTCATTGCCGAAGCGGAAACCGGAACCTCTTTCCAGTTCCTGCGTACCGGCTATTTTTGCAAGGATCCGGATTCCACCGACGCCCTGCCGGTTTATAACCGTACCGTAGGCCTGCGCGATTCTTTCGCAAAGCAGGCTAAATAAACATTATGAATTTCGATAACCGGAGGTTATTATGACTGTTCGTACACGTTTTGCCCCGTCTCCCACGGGCTTCATGCATCTTGGCGGCGTCCGTACCGCCCTTTATGAGTACCTCATTGCCAAACAGAACAATGGCACCTTTATCCTGCGCATCGAGGATACCGACCAGGAGCGTTTTGTTCCCGGAGCCACGGAAGTGATCTATGATACCCTTCGTGCCTGCGGGCTGAACTGGGATGAAGGTCCTGATATCGGCGGCGACTACGGCCCCTATATCCAGTCCGAGCGGAAAGCCACCTACCTGCCCTATGCAAAACAGCTGGTGGAATCCGGACATGCCTATTACTGCTTCTGCTCCAAGGAAGAGATTGATGAACGCCGCAAAGCTGTCGAAGCAGCCGGCGGCACCTGGAAATACGACAAGCACTGCATGCATCTTTCCAAAGAGGAAGTACAGCAGAAGCTGGATGCCGGCATCCCGTGGACCATCCGCATGAACGCCCCCACCGAAGGTGAAACCAGCTACCATGATATGGTCTTCGGCGATATGACTTTCCAGAATTCAGAAGCCATGGATGACATGGTCCTCATCAAGCAGGACGGCATGCCCACCTACAACTTTGCCAATGTCATCGACGACCATCTGATGAACATCACCCACGTGGTCCGCGGCATGGAATACCTGTCTTCCACCCCGCGCTACAACTATCTGTACAACGCCTTCGGCTGGGACATTCCGACCTATGTTCATCTGCCCACCGTGATGCGCGACGCCACCCATAAGCTTTCCAAGCGGGACGGCGATGCCTATTATTCTGATTATATTGAAAAGGGTTTCCTCACCGAAGCGCTGATCAATTACCTCGCGCTGGTCGGCTGGAACCCCGGCACGGACCAGGAGTTCTTCACCCTGCCGGAGCTGGTCAAGGTCTTCGATATCAAGCGCATCAACAACTCCCCCGGCATCTTTGACGTCAACAAGCTGGAGTGGATGAACACCCAGTATGTGGCGAAGATGGATCCGGAGAAGTACCTCGAAATGGCAACCCCGTGGTTTGACAAAGTCCTCGCCGGAAAGAACATCGATTACCGCCGTCTGGCCGAGCTCATGCAGAGCCGCACGGATATCTTCTCCCGCATTCCGGAGAAGATCGCCTTCCTGGCGGAGATGCCGGATTACGACACCGCCATCTTCTTCAACAAGAAGCAGAAGAGCGACGAATCCGTGGCGAAGGAAGTTCTGCCCCTGCTGATCCCGGTACTGGAGGGCATCAGTGACTGGACCGAAACAAACATCCACGATGTGGTGATGGAAAAGATCCAGGCCTGGGAGCGCAAAACCGGTTCCGTCCTCTGGCCCATGCGCATCTCCATTTCCGGTCAGGAATCCACTCCCGGCGGTGCCTTCGAGATCGCATACCTGCTCGGCAAAGACGAAACCATCCGCCGCATGAAAGCCAGCCTGGAAAAACTCGGCTGAGAACTGATCCGATGGTCAGACGCCCGGCTGTTCCCTGTGAACAGCCGGGTGTTTTTGCTTTTCGTCCCTTGTTTTTCCTTGCTTTTCGTGGCATTGAAAGTTTTCTTGTTTTTTTTTCTTGACATGGTCCCTGCCGTCTGTTATAATACCGCTTGCGGCTAAAGCCGATGGGGAATGGTGTAACGGCAGCACCTACGACTCTGACTCGTATTGTCTAGGTTCGAATCCTAGTTCCCCAGCTTTTCTTTTTCTGGCTCCGTTGTCTAGAGGCCTAGGACGCGGCCCTCTCAAGGCTGAAACACGGGTTCGAATCCCGTCGGAGCTGCTTTTTTATGTCCTTGCAAATTAACGCTTGCAGGTCTTTTTTTTTGCCCAAATTCAGCCTTTTACGACAACCGTACGACAACTGACTTTCTGTTCTTCTCAGACCTTCAGAAAACGGAGTCAGATCAAACACCAATTGAATCAATAAAGCTCTGCATCCTATTAGCGCTATTGCCTGTCGGCATGGGCAAGGATTTTGAAGCATTCTCAATGAAAAAAGCATGCTTGCTGTCTTTGTATCGGTTGACGATCGGCGGCATAGCCTCATCCTGCATCGCCAGGGCCTTCTTCGCCATCGTCGTCAGATTGGAAAAAGTCATGGATTTCCGCATAATCTGAAGCAATTCCTCCGGAGTCTGGACAGCCTCGATTGATTTCGCGGTCTCTGCTATCTCTTTCAGTCGTTCTGCCGGCAGCATGCGATCCGAGAACTTTTCCACTTCTTTGTTGAAGTCATCCTTCAGGAGAATCCGGAACTGGAAATCAGCAAGGGCTGCCACAGACATTTCCTTCTGTGGATGTTCTTTAAGGAATTTGATCAGTTCACGCTTTTTCATCCGCAATGCTGTCCACACAACGACGCAGGTATTTTCCCACTTTGTAGACAGGAACGATTACACTGATCATTCTCTTCTTTCCTTTCTGCTTAAGGGTCTGGCCCATGGCAGTTATTGATACTCTGGTCAGAATTATGGGCTGCTACTATTATACATGAGCTTTCTTATACTTGAAATACCGCGTTTGCAGAATAAAGGTATGCATGGTATAATACATATAAAAATTTGAGATTATGAAAGTACAGAACAACAATCCGCAGCCAGCATGAAGGCAGAAATGATCTCTGCCTGATTATCCTAGACAGGCAAACGCCAGACCTGAACATTATCAGGACAATCAGGCATGCGCGGGCGGAGGCCACCGCTCTGTTCCCCGTCCTGACAGCCCATATGAAACTGAAGATAAAGCTAAAAAGCAGGAGCGAAGAGACTTATTAACTTTTGGATTGTATGATAAAAGCAAGCGGACGGCCCGGGACGAAAGCCACGTTCGCGGAACAGGCGGGCGGCTGATCAGAACCGGCCGGAATGGGCAGCCGGATCGCGGAGTACGACGATATCAACCGGGAAGCCATCCCAGTCCTGCCGGTCATGATTGAAACCGCATCAGCAGCATGGCTAAGAACGAACGGATATGCACAGACAAAACAGCGGAAGTCACAGAAGAACGTTATGATCTGGGATTATTTACAAAACCAATCGATCTGAAAAGCTTTATCTTCGAAGGATCAAGGAGGAAATGAAATGAAAAAACGGCTTTGCATCATCCTGACCGCCCTGCTCATCGTCTTTTCAGTGAGCTTTGTTTCCCTTGCACACGCGGAGTTCCAGCCCAGGCTGGATACAAACACTGAGTGTGAAATCACAGTGGTTGGAAGCTACTCCAACTTTGAAGCGCTGGAAGCTGAATTCGACAGCTTCAACGAGATCTATCCCAATGTTGGTCTGACCTATCTAAAGCCTGACGACTATGACCACATGCTGGCGACAGTGTTGGATAGCAAAAACCCTCCAAATATTTTCTTTTCATTTCCGTGGATGTATGGAAACGAAGAATACTATGCAGTCTTTGAGCATATGGAGGATCTTTCTGATCCCCGACTAAACATGGACCTGGAATGTATTCGTCCCAACCTGCTGAGATATGATGCCAACGGTCGATTGCTAACGATACCTGTTTTTGCCAGAAACTTCGGGATGCTGGTAAACAACGACCTTTTTGAAAAGGAAGGCTTGCGGGTTCCGACTACCTGGGGAGAACTGCTGGCCGTATGTGAGGCATTTCTCAGCAAGGGATATATCAGTCCGATGATGGGCTACAGCGCAGGTCCTTCCAGTTGCCTGATGAGCATATTGGTATATCCGGAGATCGTGGCTGCCCTGGCCAACGATCCCGAAACGCTCAAAGCCGCAAATGATATGGATTCCTCCGCCGGGCCGTCCATGCGCCGGAGTCTGGAATTGATGATGCATCTGATCGAAAAAGGCTATATTAACCTGAATCAATGCAATGAGATCAGCGACAACTATACACAGGTTATTTTACGGTTCTTTGAAGGAGATGTCCCCATGATGATCTGCACTGCGGATACCGTTTCCGGAGCAGAAAAACGGGAAAGTCAATCCGAGGCGTTCTCCAAAGCGCCCTTTACTTATACTTTTTATCCAATTCCGCTTTCAGAAGCCGGAGGTTATTTTATTGACAGTCCATCAGTGGAATTTTCAGTCAATAAAACCTGTAACAACCTGGATATGACCAATGAATTTATGCGCTTTCTGATTACCCATGAGGAACTGAACAAAATGGCTTTGGTGAAGCACCTGGTTACGCCGACAACGGATCTGTTCGTCAACACAGTATACGAACCTTTCGGTCGGGTGCCCGCTGAACGGGTGCTGTACCCGGAGCAGATCGGAATCACAGATTCCCTTTTCATACAGGTACGGAACGCATCTTACATGGTCGGAACCGGAGCCGCCACCATTGATGAAGTAGTCAGCCAATATGGATCCCTCAAGCCATAAAGCACCGAAGGAGTCCTCCGGAATCCCCAGAGTATTCTTTGGACCGTACTACAAAAAAGCGCAATGAAATGCTGCAAAAACACCCGGAGGCCTGCCCCGGGAAACCGGAGGAGTCCGTTTTCTGTATGCTTTGATTGTTTTCCGGTGTGCGCTTACTTTTCTTTTTGAATAATGCCGACCGGACCGGCACACGGGTTGAAAGGCCGGAAGACTAAACTGCATTAATGGAAGCTACGGTCCGCAGCTTCAAAAGCCACGGAGTCTGCCCTGCGGCAGTCCCCGTTCCCGTTTTCCTTAGTTTTCGATTTTATCATAAGCCGATCATTTATATCTCTTTACGGCAAAAACAACATTCAATTGTCGTTTTTGCCGATATGAAGTATCAAAACGGAGACAGGATACGATCAGCATACAAGCATTGCGGTTCCGCAGCCCATAAACACCAGAACAACGGTACCGATCAGTTCAGAAAAATACTATTTCATGCTTGATTTAATCTCCTTTCCCATGATCAGCCAAACCCGGATCCTTTATATTTGGCAGTGCGTCTGAAGGTGTTTCTACGCCGCCGATCTCAAAATCCACTGCTTCAATCCTCCGCAGACCGTGTATGCTGCACAACACATAGATGGCCTTCACCTTATCCCCCTTGGGTATACTGAACGTGACGTTCGGTCTTTCACCGGGATCCAGCACAATACACTGCCCGCACTTTTCCGATTCACAGTAAACCCACTTGATATAATGATTCAGGAGCATATAACGCGATATTGTACTGACCTTCAATTCAGTAAAGTTTTTCTGGTAACAAACCCGAAGCTGATAGCATAACGCATTTTTGTGCATAGAATTGAGCGCCAGCAGCCGGCTTTTTCCCTTTGCATGAAAAAATGAAACACTTCCGTCAGCATACCGGCAGGCATAGTAGCGTGTGTCCAATTTGCCACCTTCTCACTTCATTTTTTTTGTTCTGTGTGCCGGGTGTACCCGGGCCTTTTTCCTCACAATTTCATTGTTTTTCAGGCATGTAAACTTTTTTGAATATCTCGTTTCCATTTATGCATCCCCTTTCAACCGCAGGCGGATTGCACAAAAGCTCTTTTATATCATACAAGTCCCGCAGTAACCGTTAACTAACGGCATTGCAGGACTCAGGGGGATTTTCTCCGACTTTTCCCATATTTTATCCCGGCCCTTGCCGGAGCGAAAATAAAAGAGTATTCTTTATATGAAAAGTAAAATTGGATTCAGTATCCAGTTATCATTATTCTCCCATAAAGATACGGACAGGAGATGCGTTATGTGACGATATGCTATTTCACCGCCACCGGTAACAGTCTTTATGCCGCCAGGCAGATCGGTGGAACACTTCTTTCCATTCCGCAGCTCATGCGGCAGGAAACTGTCCAAATTGAAGACGATGCCGTTGGAATCGTATGCCCCTGCTTTAACTGTGAAATGCCCATGATGGTACGGGAATTCATGCGGAAAGCCCACATCCGGACAGGGTACTTCTTTTTTATTTACACATACGGTTCAGGGCTTGGAGAGGCATACGCGTACGCAAAACTGGCCGCGCGGGCAGCGGGGCTTAATCTCAGCTATGTGAACGCCGTCCTGATGGTGAATAATTTTATCCCGTTTTATGATATACAGGAGCAACTGGATACACTGGCTGAAAAGAAAGTGGAAAAGCAGCTTCAAAAGATCCGCGATGATATTTCCTTACGGGTGACCGTATATTTTAAAGTCACGGTCACCATGAAAGCACAGATGAACATGTACCACAAAAAGGTAGCGGAACCATGGCTGCGCAAGGACTCCGCCCTTTCCTACACAGTGAATAACAGCTGTACCCGCTGCGGGATCTGTGCTGCGGTCTGTCCGGCAAACAACATCTCCGTCACCGCGGAAGGCGTACGCTTTTCCGATCACTGCGAGGTGTGCTATGCCTGCCTGCATCACTGTCCCCGCGGGGCCATCCATATGAAGCAGGAAGCCGGAACAAAGCGTTTCCGGAATGAACATGTTTCATTGTACGATATCACCGAAGCGAATCAATAAAAAGCATCATCCAAAGGCACGCCTGTTCCTGAGACCCGACTGAAAGGTCATCTCTGTTCTTTCCCGGTGTGTTTTTATTTTTGCAGGAAGAGAGGAGAAATCACAATGCCTTTTATCCAAAAAGAGCTGCCTCAGTATCACTATGCGGATGACGACGGATTGATCGGCCTGCGCGGCGCGATGCACTATTTCCAGAACATCCACACGTGGCATCTGCGCTCCATTGATAAAGGAAACGATATTCTTCCGCAGAAGTATGAGGCAGGATGGATCTACACCCGATACCATGTTGCGTTGAAACAGAAAATGGACTATCGGGGAGAACTGACCCTCCGCGCCTGGATGGAGCCATATCGGCAACCCGTACTTGTCAATGAGGACGTTGAAATCATGCAGCACGGAAAAATCACTGCCTGCGGAAAAATGGAGTGTTGTGTATTCAGCCTTTCCAGGCAGCGCCCGATGCGCCTGACCGCGATCGATTTTCCGGATTGCTTTGCCGAGGCTGTGCCGAATCATATACCGGATTTCCTGGGCATTGAAAAAACAGCGGACAACATGGAAGAACGCTATATCCGTACAGTGCGCACTTCCGACCTGGATGTGAACCGGCATATGAATAACCTGCGCTATATCGAGATGTTCCAGGACGCCCATGACAGTGCGTTCTGGCGTGATTTTGCGCCGAATGAAATGGAAATCTGTTTCGTGTCCCAGTGCCGGGAAGGCGAAAAAATCTCTGTGTTGAGCAAGCCGGAGAACAATACCATACACCTTGCCGCGCTTCATCAGGACGGGCGCATAGCTTCCGTGGCTGAATTCAGAAGATAAAATGCCAATCATACAGAATCTGCGGAATCAGCTAGATTCCCTTCAGCGTTCCGTCCAACCAGGTATCCGAAGGAGAAAGCTGTGTACAAAACAAACGTTCTGCGTCAGCTTCATCCTTACTCTGATGAAATTTAAAAAACATGTTTTGACCTTCGCCCGGTCCCAGAATCTCAATCTTTCCCCGCGGATGGCTCATGGCAAAACGAAAGCATTTCCCAAAGCCGTTTTGCATGGATTTTGCTTCAGCCACAATCGCCGCGCCCTCAAGGAGCGGAACCTGGAACCGGCTCCTGACACCCCGGACCGGGCGGCACTGGAACACATAATAAGGTGTGACTCCGAGCCCTGTAAGCCCCTGCAGAAGACTGCCCAGCGTTTCCGCACTATCATTGACGCCCCGCAGAAGTACCGTCTGATTCCGAACCTGTATTCCCCTCTGCTGCAGGCACCGAACCGCGTCCTTTTGTTCCCCGGCCAGTTCCCGCGGATGATTGAACTGTGTGACCAGATACAATGCTTTTCTTTTCCCGAACTTTTCCAGTATGTCCAGCAGTTCATCATCTTCCAGTATCCTTTGCGGAAAAACCACAGGCACTCTTGAACCAATCCGGACAAAATCAAGGGTCTCCAGGGCCGCCATCGCTGAAAGGTACTGTCTGAGAACATAATTGGACAGCATCAGCGCATCGCCCCCTGAAAGCAGCACATTGTTGATTTCCGGATGATTCCGCACATAATCCAAAGCGTCTTCCGTCTGCCTGTTCAGTTCTGTTTCCGATGTTCCGACCAGTCTCTTTCGGAAACAATGGCGGCAATACATAGCACAAACATTTGTTGTAAGGATCAAAGCCGTCTGACGATATTTGTGCTGAAGACCCGTCTGAGCCGTATTGTCTTTTTCTCCGCTGGTATCAAAGCTTCCCGAAGCGTTCAGCTCTTCAACTGAAGGCATGCACATTCTCGCAATCGGATCATCCGGATTGTCCGGATCAATCAGAGAATAGTATGAAAGCGGGATTTTCATCGGAAAGAGGCGTATAACACGGTCTGTTTCTGCCAGCTGATCTTCCGTCATGCCGGTAACCCTGCGCAGGTCATCCGTTGTCCTGAGAATATCATTATTCGTTCCTGATCTGTTCATCCTGTAGTACGCCTCCTGTTCTTTTTGCATTCTGTTTTACTTATACAACAGGGAAACTAACAGGAAACAAATCAAAAAAAGCCGCTACGGCTAAAAACAAATAGGGACTGCGTTCCAATCAGGCGCTTCATCCAGGCCGAGCTGCCCATGCAAACGCACAAGACCGGCGGACATGCAACAAAAACACGGTGGGGATTCATATTGCCCCATCGTGTTTTTTCCAGGCTTTTTCCGTCTGTTACCGTAAAATCATGCCCTGGCATCAGTGTTCTGATATTGCCTGACCCTTTTCTTCAGCGGTATTCCCGCCCGAAAGGAAACATAGCGGAACGATTCAACGGGTACCGGCTCGCGGGTTCGCGGATTCACCAGATTGCGTGCTTCCCGTTTAATAACCCGGAAAGTTCCGAAACCGTTTATTTTTACCTTTTCGCCTTTAGAAAGCGTTTCACTGATAATCTCAAAAATGGCGTTGACAGCCCTGACTGATTCATACATCCCAAAGCCGCGCAACGCAAGATTGTATTTCAGTCCGTCCTTGTTCATCACTTTTTTCCTCCCCGCCTGCCGTACATTCAGTCTTTTTCCGGTTCCTGTTTCATTTTGCCGCATTTATGCTTCTTATTGAGGGCATTGATCAATCCAAGCATTCCACTCAGCAATGCTGTGATGGCATCGAAAGCCACAGCGGCATCCGGTCTTGTCAATCCTTTCCGGACATAACAATCGATCATTTTCGTCTTGTACATTTTTAGAGTCTCTTCATATATGCTTTTTCATTCCCTTATGTTATGGCATTCATCAAAGCCATCTTCTGCAAAACACACTCCTTCAGATCCGGCATAAGTACTGTGATCCACAACCTGCAACATGAATTCTGCGGAAGAATGCAACAGTTTTCTTCCGGATCCATAGTCCGTACCTTCTCAGTAGTTTTCTGCCTGAATCTCAAAAAATGCCTGTGAACATGAGCATACAGGACAAACAGCAGGTGCGCGCACGCCGATCATTGCATGCCCGCAGCTCCGGCATTCCCAAATCATAACACCGTTCTTTTCAAATACCTTTCCAACCTCAACGTTCTTCATCAGTTTCCGAAACCGTTCCTCGTGTCTTTTCTCAACAGCTGCCACGCCGCGAAATTTATCAGCCAGTTCATGAAAGCCTTCTTCGTCTGCCTCATGAGCCATCCGGTTATACATATTGGTCCAACCATAGTTCTCACCCAATGCCGCATGAAGCAGGTTGTCTATTGTGTTTCCCAGTCCTCCAAGCATCTTCAGCCACAGCCTGGCATGCTCCTTTTCATTGTTCGCGGTTCTCAGGAAAAACGATGCAATCTGTTCATAACCTTCCTTCTTTGCCGCTGCCGCAAAAAAGATATATTTATTACGCAGCTGTGATTCAACGGCAAAAGCCTCCTCCAGGTTTCTTTCTGACCTAGTTCCCTTCAGCGGTTTTTCCGTTTCCGTTCCTTCAATTTTGACAAAATGTTCTTTGCCATGTTCACACAACGGGCACTGAAACCCAGCGGGCAAAAAATCCTCATGAACATAGCCGCAAACTGAACATCTCCATTTTTCCAATATCTTCCCCTCCTGTTTTCTCATATCCTCACAAAAAAGATCATCTCCCCTGCCTGTTTCACACAGAAAAACAGTCCCACAGTCCTTTTCGTGCCAGCCAGGTATGAACGAAAAGCAAAAGCATCCTGTTCCTTTTTTATACACAACCGGAAATAACACTTTACTAACGGCAAAACAAAAAGGCTCAAAGCGCAGCTTTAAGCCTGATCAATACATAAAACATTATTCGTCCATTTCCATCCGGGCCAGAAAAATCTCCCCCCATGAATATTCAGAAAGCAGCTGTCCCTCAAACCGATCTTTACGGCCCATATTCCTGTCCTGCCAGGAATAATAGTCGCAGTCAAACAAGGCCGTGTTCACCAGCTGCCCTCTTTGGGTGGAAATCAGCAGGCCCTCCAGTTTTTCTCTTTTCAGGGCCTGCTTCAGCCTTCTTAACGCATTGTAATATACCGTCATCTCATCATTGCCATACGGCCTGTTTTCCCAAACTGTACTGTATATCTCTTCATTACTGATTTCCTTTCCGCGGCGCATTACGATCAACGCGAGAATTTCTTTCGCTTTCCCTGTCAGGCGTATCGGGACATCGTTCCGGAAAACCGTAAACCTGCCGAAAGTCTGGATGAATATATCCTTTTTCTGCCGCTGTGCAAGCAGCCGCAGTTTCCCCATTGCCATTTCGAGTGTCTCCAGATTGTATGGTTTGATAATATAATAATCTCCCCCAATCTGGTTAAAATCCCACAGATACTCATCATACGCCGAAACAAACACAATCAGAACATCCGGACGTATTTTCCTGAGTTCCTTTGCCAGCTCAATTCCGCTCATTCCCGGCATCGCCACATCCAGGAACGCTACCTCAAAAGTATGGTCCGCCGCAAACGACAATGCTTTCGCCGCGGATTCAAACTGCCCTTCCAGATGAACATCCCCGATTTCCGCACTGAGCCGTTCAAATTTCCGCAGCATGAGCGGTTCATCATCCACAACGATAGCTCTCATGAACACTTTTTCTCCCTTGGTATTGTAATCATTACTTTGGTTCCGTCTCCTGTATTGCTTTGGATTGTAACCGACGCATTCATTGTTTTTTCCAGGCGGAAACTGATGTTTTTCAGGCCTGTTGAATCCCTTTTCCCTGAAGAAACATCAAAGTGATAGGCATTCGCATTAAATCCTACGCCGTCATCCTCGACAATGATATACACCACGTCTTCGTTTTCTCCGGTTCTGATATGGACAGTCCCGCCCTGATCGCCCCGTTCATAGATTCCGTGACGGATCGCATTTTCCACAAGCGGCTGTACGCTCAGAGGTGTGATTGAAAAATCTTTTGCCCGGATGTCATAGACAACTTTCAGCTTGTCACCCAGACGCATCTTCTCTATGTTCACATAAGCTTTGATATTGGCAAGTTCCTGCTCAAAAGGAATAGGATCATCATTGGACATTGCGCGGATGCAGCTGCGAAGATGAACGGTAAAATCACCGATCAATTCGGAAGCATAGGCCGGGTTATCCAGAACAATTTCCTGAATGGATCCCAGTGTATTGTACAGAAAATGGGGCTGCATCTGGCTTGTAAAGTTCCGGAGCCTGCTCATCTGGAGTTCATGCTCCAGATCCCTGAGTTCTTTTTCCCTCCGTTGCTGCTCTGTCAGATCATAAAGCACACAGAACGACAGCGTATCCCGTGACAAAGCGTCCTGATACAAATAGAAAACCATCTTGCACGGCTGATCCTTCCCATTGATTGTTCTCATCGCAAAGGATGCGGATGCTCTCCGTTCTCCCTGAATAAAACAATTGATCAGATATTCCCGGCTGCTTATTTCCCTGATCTTTTCCCGGTTTTCAGTCACCAGATGTTCAATACTCCACCCCATAAAATCAGTATAGGATAAACGCCCCGTCACCGCAGCCTGATACAGGTTGCCAGGCAATCTTCCAGTGAGCATACGCGGAGACAACTCATGCACGACGTTCTTCGTAAGATTCACCTCCAGATATCCGTCCGCGCTGGCAAGTATTGCTTCAAGGTGATTCATTTCTTTGGTACGCATCGCTGATAACTCTTCCGCCTGTGCTTTATCCTGACGGAAAGCGGTATCTACATTCCTGATTCCGATGAGAAAATGTGTTTTCCATTCAATTAATTCTGTTGTCGCCCGGAATTTATGGTAAAGCGGTATCCCGTCAATCACAAGACGGTAAACAAAAGAATAAAACCTGTTCTTTTTTAACCCCTCATGCAGTTTTTCCTTAGAAATCATGTTTCGGACAAACTTCTGATCGTCCCGGTATATGGTCTTAATCAGGTTTCCCTCCGCATCCCGAAAGAAATCTTCCCCCTTGCTTTTCAGGCGCAGAGAACTGTATGTGTCGCTTTCGAAAAAGCATTGATAGGCTGATGTTTCAGCATCCACAATATAAATACATTCATAATTCTCGGAAAGCGCCCTGAGAATCACATCCTGCGTCAGTGATACATATTGGGGGTCTGTCCTTTGGTTCATTTATCTGCTTCCTTTCCGTTTCCAGTCCGTCATTCTTTGAAGATAAACAATTCTCTATTGTATAGTTTAACAG
>Ga0256405_10001599_pt1 | contig 60267 bp, 61 predicted proteins | sample RumenRJG_02DNA_FD_189096 | JGI IMG/M metagenome (GOLD analysis project Ga0256405, IMG submission 189096) | Bovine rumen microbial communities from Lethbridge, Alberta, Canada - RJG_02 | ecosystem: Host-associated > Mammals > Digestive system > Stomach > Rumen | place: Canada: Alberta... | reverse complement strand
TTGTTTATGCTAATCTAAATTTAGGTCACATGGCTCATTGAAAACTAGGTCACTCCAAGACCTTTATGTTATCCTTTATCTATCAAAAGATAAGGGAGGTTGGAAAGGAGTGATCACTCTGGTCATCAAACAACGAATCATCCTTGCACACATCGATGGTATGAGCAATCGAGCCATAGCAAATGTTCTTCATCTCAGCAAGGATACCGTTAACAAATACGTTAACGAGTACAATGAAAAGCGAGAAGAATTACTTCACATGCACCCGGATATGGATACATCAGAAATCATACAGGCATTTATTGAAAAGCCGACCTATGATTCCAGTAATCGTATTCCATCCAAAGCAACACCAGAGCTTTTAGAAGCTGTTGAAAAATGTCTGCAACTCAATCGTGACAAGCGTCTCATGGGAATGCAAAAGCAGACTATGAAGAAAATCGATATCCATGCTTATCTCAAAGAGCAAGGCTTTGATGTGAGCTACTCTACCGTAAAAAGAGTTACGCAGTACCTTGAAACCAAACATCAGGAAGCATTTATCCGACAGGAATATATGCCTGGTGAAATCTGTGAATTCGATTGGGGTACTGTCAAACTCGATATCGGAAATACCGGATATCAAAAGTACCAAATGGCTGTTTTTACATCTGCATACGGAAACTTCCGGTATGCAAGACTTTACCTGACGCAGGATACCGCAGCATTTCAGGAATCCCATGCAGACTTCTTCGCATACAGCCATGGAGCCTTCCAGACAATGGTCTACGACAACATGCGGGTTGCTGTCAGACGTTTTGTAGGACTTACTGAAAAGGAACCTACAACAGCACTTACAGAACTCTCTATCTATTACGGCTTCAAATATCGCTTCTGCAACATCTGTAGTGGCAACGAGAAAGGGCATGTAGAGCGCAGTGTTGAATACGTAAGGCGCAAAGTCTTCTCCAGTCCGGAATGCGATAAATTTGATACATTAGCTGAAGCCAACAAGTTTCTGTTCCGTGAATGCATGAAACTGAATGCCAAAGCCATTTATGATAATTCTATTCCGGCAGAAACCTTTGAAACAGAGAAACAGTTCTTGCTTCCTGCAATGCCCAAGTTTGAGAGCTGTATCAAGAGCAAGGGAAAAGTGGATAAATATTCAACCATTATGGTTGCCAGAAATCATTACTCCGTTCCTGATACATATGTTGCAAAAGAAGTTGATGTTCGTCTGTATACAGACAAGGTTGTCATATACCATGATGGAAACATTATAGCCAGACACGACCGGGATTTCGGAGTTCAGCAATGGAGAATTGATATCTACCATTACTTACGAACCCTAAAAAGAAAACCAGGTGCCCTACATCAAAGCACAGCACTGCTTCAATCGGACACCATGGTTAAAAACATTTACGAAAAGTATTATAGCAAAGATACAAAAACTTTTCTAGAGGTTTTAGATGTCATATATGAGTACGGCGTTTCCGCCGTCTCTGAAGCATTATGCAGGCTCGAGAAACTTTCTCCTTTTGAAATGAGTGCTGATAAGGTATCACTCATATGTGCAAAGAAGGAAGAATCATTAAAACAGACAAATATAAAAACAGATCGCTTAAGCGAGAAATCAAAAACAACGCTTTCACAATACGACCGACTTCGTTCAATTCAGAATAAAGCAGAAAGGAAGGTGGTATAAATGAAGGCAAAAATCCAGCACGAAATCCAGGAATACTGCAGCCTTTTAAGGCTGAATGCAATCAGCGAACACTTTGAGGAAGCAATAACCTGTGCAACTGATTACGAAGGATTTCTGCATCAGCTTCTTCGTATGGAGGTAGATGCCGAAGAGGAACGCGCAAAGGAGCGCAAAATCAAAGCAGCCAAATTTCCATACCGAAAATACATCGAAGATTTGGAAATGGATCTTCTTCCAGAGGGAATGCGTAACCGTTTACCGGAATTATGCTCTCTGGATTTTATCAGAGAAGGAAAAAACATCATTATGACCGGTAATCCGGGAACAGGAAAGACACATACTGCTATTGGACTAGGTATAAAAGCCTGCGAACAAGGATATCGTGTTCTTTATACCACAATCCCTTATCTGGTAACTGAACTAAAAGAAAGTAACAGCAAGCAAAAACTCCGTACCTACCAAAAGCGTTTTGAAAAATACGATTTGATCATAGCGGATGAGCTTGGTTACATATCTTTTGACCGGGAAGCTGCTGATTTATTATTCACAGTGCTTTCCCTAAGGGCATCCCAGAAATCAACTATTATTACATCAAACCTCACATTTGAAAGATGGGATGAAATCTTCGGAGATGCCGCTATTACAAGTGCAATCGTTGATAGGCTCACATACAAGGCTTATTTGATTGATATGGAAGGCGATTCCTATAGACTTCGAGAAACACTTCGTAGTAATGGAACCGACTTCGAAACAGTAGTTAAATAGTAACTGCACCTGTGGCAGTAATGTTGCAGGTGCCAAACTTGGTCAAAAGTGACCTAGTTTTCAATGAGCGGTTGACCGAATTTTCGGTTGACATATACAGGTGTACTATGCCAATTAAATTTTATTATTTATATGTCCTTACTGTGCAATCATTAAATATATTTTATTGTGAGAATAAACTATCTCTTTTAATTATCCAGTTTTTCCCATACCATTTTATGCGTTCCCTTTATCATAGCCCCATTTCCCGTGTTATAAATAGCGGTTCCGGTTACATTTTCGATCCGACGTTCAATCCATTTTCTATATATATCCAGATTTTTACTTGTATATATTTCTGTTCCCATACAACTCTTTACTTTTCGAAGTCCCTCTCTGCTGGTAATTTTTCTTCCAACACCTTTTGCATGTGAGCTTCCATCTGTATATGCTAAATCTACTCCAACAAATATAATATTTTCTGCTCCAAATTTAAGAGCTATATCCAATGCTGTCGTAGTAACAGAGCCTCCCGTTTCAAAAGTCTCTGCATTTAACGATTCTGCCACCTCTTCTGCCAGTTGATACCCCTTCTGATATGCGACATAAATATCCCCTTTATACGCATTTATAACAGATGCTGATGCGGTAGAAAGCAATATTAATGGTATATTTTCAGTATCCGCGCCCTCTATCTGCTTATACATATGTGGTTGCGGATCTGTTATTATAATTGCATCAGGTCTTATTCCTTCTTGCAAAAGTAACTTTGTGATATGCCCCGTTGCAAAAATCATCACTTTGTTACGATACTTTTTCATCATCTCAATTTGCCCGTTCACAGATGGTCCAGCACCAACAATTACCACATTTTTCTTCGAAAACAACGGTTTTAAAACGCCACATTCCGGTAAATGCTTCTTAGAAAGTTTAGAAAAATTAGAATCTAAGAAGGTTTTCTGCTCTCGCATACTACTTATGGTCATAAAAAAGTCCTCCAGCAACTGCCGGATTTTTTCATCATCAACCGCCTGTACCGTCGGATAATGTACCAATAATTCATATGGTTGCTGTAAATATCCTGTCTGCTTCATTAACTCTGCAATATCCGGATGATAAACAATCTCAAGCTGTCGCGATTGTAAGTATTTTGTCCAATTCTGATATTTCATGCTAAGCTTAATCAGATTTATTTCGCTTTCAAAAACAATCACCCGGCTTTCCGAAAATCTATTTAATAATTCCATAATATGATAGCCAAGACCTAACCCTATCACAATATATTTTTCACATGCAGATACTTCATTCACCAATATTTTTGCTTCCGTTTCCGGATTCACTGTACTGTGCATAAAAAAATCATATTGTCCTCTTCTGACATGCAATGTTGGCTGACCATTAATTGCCAAAGTCATTTCATATTTATTATAAAAAAGATCTCTATTATTTGTTTCATTCTCCTGTAGCTGCATATATAACTTTTTATCTGTCTGCCCTAATATGGTCATATTCTCTTCCAGATAGTCCGGCAATTGAACTTCTGCGTTCTCCTGCAACCAAATTTGCAATTTTTGTAAAAGCGGAAGCATATCTCCTTCCAAAATATCTGCCTGCAATATGTAATCCTGATTACTTTGTGCCTGCAACAATGGCGGTAAGATCTGTTGTAATTCTACTGCCATTGCTTTGCAATCTTCCTGAGAAAAGATAAACTCTGCCACATCATTCATATTTTTTAATAATTGACTCAGCTTTGACGTACCAGCAAAAAAGCTTTGCTGCCGAAAGCTTTGAATAACCTCATAAATCAATAAAAGATTCTGCCTATTAATTTCAAATATATGATTTTCCATTTCATCTCATTTTTCTTGTTTATGTGTTTATTTTCGACTAGATCCAATATATTTTTATATAAATTATGTCATATTGCATTATTTTCAATATTTACAGATTTGCTTAACCATTGTAATTACATATTCCTGTTCTTCCTCTTTAAGAGTTGGATAAAGCGGAAGACTTAAAATATGTGAATAAATTTCTTCTGCATTTTTACAATGAACATCTTTATACCCATGCTCCTGATAATATGGATGCATGTAAACCGGAATATAATGTACATTCACAGCAATGCCTTTCTCCCGCAACTGTTCAAACACCTTTCTTCTGTCACAATTTTTAACTTGAATGATATATAAATGCCATCCACTCTCTGTATTTGGCAATTGATATGGTGTAACAATATTCTCACAGTCCGCAAATGCTTTATTATATCTCAAAACAATTTCTTTACGCCGTTTAAGAAATCTATCCAGTTTTTTCATTTGACTACATCCCAATGCACACTGAATATCTGTAATTCGATAATTAAAACCAAGATCCAATTGTTGATAAAACCATGGGCCATCATTTCGAGTCATTATATTTTCATCCCTTGTAATTCCATGGCTACGGAACAACATCATCTTCTGATAAAACTCTTCATTATCCGTAACGATCATACCACCCTCACCTGTTGTAATTGGTTTAACAGGGTGAAAACTGAAGGTTGTCATATCCGATAAACTTCCAACTTTCCTGCCTTTATAAACAGATCCCAATGCATGAGCGCCGTCTTCAATAACCAACAAGTTATATTCTTCTGCAATCTTATGAATCTCATCCATATCACATGGCTGTCCTGCAAGATGAACCGCAATAATAGCTTTTGTTTTTTTCGTGATCTTTTTTCGGATATCTTCCGGATCAATATTATATGTTTTCGGATCAACATCCGCAAAAACAGGAGTACCTCCACAATATAAAACACAGTTTGCAGAAGCAGCAAATGTTAACGGTGTTGTAATTACTTCATCTCCAAGTTTTATTCCTGCTGCAAAGCATGCTGCATGAAGAGCCGATGTCCCGTTTGAAATTGCTACAGCATATTTTGCTCCAACATAATCTGCAACCATTTTTTCAAATTCTTTAATTTTTGGACCAGTTGTCAAATAATCTGATTTTAAAACTTCTACAACTGCCTGAATATCATCTTCCTCTATAGTTTGTCTTCCATATGGTATCATATATATGCCTCCCTTAGCATCTCTAGCACCTTATTTTTAATATTTATATCGGTCTCTGGCATTTTATTTTTTATATACTACCTTTTACTTTCAAATACACGATACATTTCTTTATATCCTGCATCAAGAAGAGTTTTCTGTGATGCAATATTTTTCGGTTTAACCTTTCCTATAATTTTTGTGACATCAGGAAATTTTTTCCATATTTCTTGCGATATTTGAGAAACTAAATCACTGCCATATCCCATTCGCAACTTTTCCACACATATACTATATCCAATTTCAGCTACATCATTTTCTATTTTTACATGAACTTGTCCTATAGGATTCTCTCCGTCCATATATATGTATTGTTCATAATTATCCTCTTTCAAAACTCTGTTAAACCATTTAACATGATCTTCATATCTTATTTTCTCTGTTGAGAAAGAATTTTGTCTAACTAAAGGATCATTTGCCCACTTATAAAGTATATCAATGTCCTCAATTGTAGCCTCCCTCAAATAACACTCCATTTTTTCCTCATTTACTATTCTCTTTAAAAAAAGAAACTATTCTCAGTGTTCCTTTTCCATCCACCAATTGTTTCATTCTTTCAACAAACATTTTTGTTTTTTGATCCTGTCCCAAAAATAAAAGTAACTTTTCTACAATAATCGCCCCAATATTTTCATTTTCTCTCGCATCTCCTGCATAATACATAATTTGCCTTTTCCCCATTTCACACGTAAATTCCTGTTGGTTATCTGCAAAAGAAAAACATACTGTTGGTATACCACAAGCACACAATTCATATAAGGTCGTTCCACCTGCTGAAACTGCATATCTGCATTTGTGCATAAAGTATGCCATATTATTCACATTCTCATGCAAAAAAATCCTTTTATCAAGCTCCATCATCTGTTTTAGTTTTTCTTTGTTCTGATTTAAACTTCCAACAATCACATGAAACTGATACCCCTCAAACTGTTCCTCCTTTTGCAAGCTTTGTAACACTTTATATGTCACATTATATGTATCCGTTCCCCCCGTTGTTATTAAAATGCTATTTTCTCTTTTCTCTTCTTGTTTTGATTTTATAAATTCTTTCCGCAATGGTACATAATTCATTCCTGCTAAAAGTTTAATTCTCTTTCCTATATATCTTTTCTGATAAGATTCATCTCCCGACCACTGACTATAATGTAAAAGTGCGGAGACTTCATAATTCTCCTTCGCCATATCATCAATATACATAACAGGAACCAAGCGGTTTAATGCAGTAAGATACGCTGCAGTTGCCTGATATGAATCAACAACAAGCCAATCCAAATGTAGTTCTTTCAATAACGGTTTGAGTTTTTTTTCTTCACTCTCCATATCATTCCATTTGGAATTTAATATGCGATACGAAAATCCATGTTCTCTTAATCTTACAGTTTCCTTATTTTCTGCCAATATGAATAAACAATCTAGCCCTTGTCGTCTACATTCTTCGGCTATTGCAATACATCTCATTATGTGACCTGTTGCAATCTTTTCATTTGCATCTACACGAAAACCTATCATTGTCTGTCCTCTTTTACAAAATACTTTTTATTTTATCTCCATTTCAGAAATCGGTTCTCCAAAACGATATGCTTTCTTAGCCTCTTTTCCAAGTAATTCTTTATAATATTTCGGTTTTATCCCAATAGCAGGCCGAATACTTCTCACATTTTCTTTTGTAAATATTTCTCCTTTTTTAATCTGTTTTACGGCTACCAGTGACCGCCTTCCCCCAAGTCCATTTTTCTCATGTTCCGTTAATTCATAAGTTGGTTTTCCTTTTATAATTGATGCATTTCTCACATCTTTAACCATATCGGCGAACTCCACCATCGTCATAGAAAACCCTGCATCTGCGCTTTCAATTTCTTTATTAAGACATACATGCTTTTCAATCACTTGTGCTCCCATCGCCACTGCTACTACTGGTGCAAGTGATCCGAATGAATGATCTGATAAACCAACTGGCTTTTTAAACCTTTCTTTCATATCCGGAATAACTGAAATATTCATATCTTCATATTGCGCTGGATACTGACTGCAACACTTTAACAAAACTATATTCTCATTTTTCTGTCGTTTACATGCAGCTAATGCTTCTTCTATCTCTTCGATACTTCCCATCCCGCAGGACATCACAATTGGTTTCCCCTTGCTTGCAACATACTCAATCAATGGAATATCTACCAACTCAAAGGACGCTATCTTATAAAACTCTACCCCAAGTTCTTCCAAAAAATCCACTGCCGTTATATCAAACGGAGTAGATAAAAAATCAACTCCAACCTCTTCACATTTTTCCTTTAATGCTTTCTGCCATTCCCATGGCGTATATGCTTCTTTATAAAGTTGATAATAATTATATCCATCCCAAAGTCCGCCTTTTATTATATATGGATCATCTGTACAATTAATCGTCAAAGTATCTGCCGTATACGTTTGAATCTTTACACAATCTGCCCCAGCTTTTGCAGCTTCTTCAATGATTCGAAATGCATTTTCAATTTTTCCCCCATGGTTTGCAGACATTTCAGCAATAATGTACGTTTCATTATTTTGTATTTTTTCATAAAGTCTCATTTACATTTAGCCCTCCCTGCCACTTGATCTTACTATACTTTATTTCATAAATGTTTTCATCTGTTCACTGCAATTTATTAAAAAATCTATATCATTTTGTTCCCATTTTTCCGTAAGATGTTTTTCTATCCCATTTTTCCCGATTACTGATGGAACGCTAAGTGAAACATCGTAAATCCCATATTCTCCCTGTAATACACTGCTAACTGATGCTACAATTTTTCTATCATTCATAACAGCGTCTACCAAATATGCTACACAAATTGAAATTCCATAATGGGTTCTCTCCTTCCTCTTTATAATCTCTGCACCCATCGTTTGAATGTTCATAAGAATCTTTTGCCTAACCAATTCGCCCCATTCAATCCCAGATATTTTACAATACTCATCAATTGGGATATTGGCAACCGTAACTCTACTCCATATAGGGCATTGCCTTACACCGTGTTCTCCAATAACTGTTGCCTGAATATTGTCAATAGAAATCTCTACATACTCCGCCAATTGTCTTATCAATCGAGACGTATCCAAAATGCATCCCGTTCCAAATACCATTCCATTTGGTAATCCCATCCATTGTGCTACTTTATAAGTCATAATATCTACAGGATTTGACACCACTAAAATCACACCGCCATTATAATATTTTTTTATATCTAATGATATCTGATGTAAAATTGTTGTATTTTCATCAACCAGGTCTGTTCGTTCCTGCCCTGGCTTTCTATTTCGTCCCGCCGTAATAATAATCATATCACAGTCACAACAATCTGCATAATTTCCCGTATACACCTTAGAATTCCCCATATACGGAATTCCATGTGCAATATCCATTGCCTCTCCCTTTGCTTTTTGGGGATTACTATCAATTAATACTATTTCCCGTGCCAACGTTTTCAACATCAAAGCATAACATATTGATGCTCCAACATAGCCTACACCTATAATGGCTATCTTCCCGTATTTATCCATATTTCTTTCCTTGTTTTCATATATACATGATCTAATCCGCTCTTGCATTTTCCAAAAATATTATTATATTGCTTTACTTTTGTTTCTTCACCATATAACAATTATCCTTCCAAAACAGTATATTAAATAATCAGGTAGTCCCGAATGGGTACTACCTGATTATTTTTACTAAATTTCAATACCATATTTTTTTAATAATTCTATACCTTTTTCAAAGGAATTAAAATCAATAATATCATCTGTATCCATCATGATATCAAATGCATCTTCAATTTCCGCTACTAATGACATATGTCCAACTGAATCCCAACTTTCAACTCCTTGGTATTCCAATTTTTCTACTCCATCTTTTTCCACTTCCAACGCTTCTACAAATGCATTGATATATTTTTCTCTGTTTGTCATCATTATAATTCCTTTCCTGTTTGTTTTTATTTATTATTTTGATTTTAACACATATTCTATTATTTATCTACCAAAAGCTTTCTACTTTTTGTCCCATATTATATGATTCTACTCATTGTTTCTATCATATCATAGCCATCCCATCGAAAAGATAATTCCATAGTTTTTCCAACAGAAACAATTCGATCTACACCATGTACACCATATTGATATACTAGTTCCCGAACACAATCTGTATCGACTCCCAAAACAGAAACAGTCTGACACGTTTTCCCCAGTATTGGAACAATCTCCTCAATAGAATCCGCTAAATATTCAAAAAAATATCCACCGCCATCCTTATATTGCATGATGTCTTCCCTAAGTTTATCAACTTCTATTCTATACAAATAATTATCATTTTCTTTTAATCTGATGCCATTCCCACCATTTTCCATACACATTGCAGATAATTTGCAAAACGAATCTAGCTTGTCTATCGATTGTATCGGATGCAATTGATATCTACGTTTTACCAAATTTTCTAAACTGGTCCAAAATCGCTTTCTCGCATTTTCTTTATTACAGCCTAACCAAACAACTAATCGAGGAGAACTACATGCGTTTTGATCACTATAATAGGTATCTGTATAAAAATCCTTAGCTACTTTTTCTTGATCCTCACACAAATATTTATCCGCATTGATTATTGCAATGGAATATCTATCTGCAAACGCCATCTCAATTGCTCTTGGAGGCAACAATGCTTTACGAATTAATTGAATAGTCTGATTTCCCCCCCAAATAATTCTAACATCACACATATCTGACAACATTTGCGTTACCTCATGATCATGTTCATAACGTATGATACAAATATACGGCGCCAAATTTTTGCATTCATTCATTAACAATTGTTTTATTTCTTTACATACAATTTCTACTTGCTCAAACTTTTTATTTGATACACGAATTACACATGAATTTCCTGCCAATAATGCTGATGTCATAGATACGGCAAAGTTAATCGGCACATTAGATGGTGTAATATGATATGTCATTCCCCGCCCAATACGTTTATCTGTATTTATATGATTCTGTTTTTCTTTTTCAATAGATGCCTTTCGAACCCAAAAAGCATATGACAGGATATCCTCCAATTCTCTTGTTTTAGGATTCTGACGAAGCTGTTTAGACAATTCATTTAAAAAATATACTACTTTAGGGGAAAACATTGGTAATACTGGGACTTTATTTGCCCCCAATAATATTTCTTTATTTCCTATCAAAAAAGATATTTTTTTTATCTGTGCATCTATCCATTCTACATTTTTTGCCATATTTTATCTTATCTCTTTCTAAGCTATTTAACCTTCCAAATTTTTTGCATATGTATCACTACACCCTCTCAACTCTGCATTCTTAATTCTACCTAATATCTGTATATACTTACCCTTTCTACCACATGGACAGTCATCTTCTCCTAACACAATTCCTTCATCCTCAGTCAATAAAGAATGTCCTGGATACGAATGAGGCAATACCGAGACCACTTGAAGTATCCCTTTTTCACCTATTTTACACGGTGAAAAATCCTCATATCTTCTTGGTATTACATCAGAATATATACTTGCATGCAAATGACCATATTCACACTCTGCATAAATGCAACCTGTCTGTTCTACCATACCATAATGATCTAAAAAATGCTTCAACCCGCATACTTCTTCAAATTTTTGTTTAAATTCTTTTCTCGAAATCTTCTCAGATTCTAATTTTTTCCATCCGCCACCAGTCATCAACCAGGCAGCCGACATATCATACTTTTTATTAAGGGAACACAATATTTTATAAAAATGTTGCCAAACTATAAAGGTAAAACCAAATATTAAAAACTTTTTTCCACTATTTTTTCCCATAAATTTATCTAATAGTTCATAATTTAAACTCATATCATCATTCAATATATAAGTCATTTGAGATGCCATGACATTAAGTCCTAATATTGCAGCACCTCTGGCAGAAAACATGGTTCTATTTTTTACGATAGATGGTGTGTCAACTACTAATATCGGCAATCTTTTTTTCCCTAAATAGTCTGATAAAATTCTGATCATTACTTTCTGTTGCATCATAGCAGTTTCTTTATCTACAAATATTTTCGAAACTGCCTGCCCCGATGTTCCTGAAGATGTCATTGTTTTAAAGATTTCATTTCTAGGAACACTTAATAAATCCATTTCTTTAAACAAACGAACTGGAATAAATGGAATATCTTCTATCTTCTCTATCTTTTCCGGATCTTTATTCATCCCCAAAAGAATATTTCGATATGGCAAGCAAAAGTCCATGTGCTTTCTTGTCAACTCTAAAAGTTCTTTTTTTAATAGTTCTTTCTTTTCATTTTTATCTAATTCATATGGTGTATACTGATAAAAATCTTCTATCATACTAAAACCTCTTTCAAAATACGATCTGCAATCTGAGAACTTGTCATTCCCATCTGAGCCCAAACGTATTGTTGTGTTCCCGCTTTTGCAAAAGAATCCGGACAACCAATAAATACTTGTCTTGGTGAATTATTTTTTGTTGCTTTATATTCTGCTACCGCACTTCCCATTCCCCCCAATATATTATGTTCTTCTACCGTAACAATCAATTTATACTTTTCAAAAATTACGTCTAATTTCTGCTTGTCTAAAGGTTTTATTGTATGCACATTTATAACTGATGCATCCACTCCATTTTGTGATAATATATCTGCTGCTTTTAAACACTCAGCAACCATAAGTCCTGTTGCAAGAATTGCTACATCTTTTCCTTCTTTCAAAGTAATCATTTTTCCCCGTTCAAATGTATAATCCTCACGATACACAATTGGACAATTCAATCCACCGCTTAATCGGATATAAACCGGTCCTTCTATTTCAGAAGCACATTGTGCAATTTTAATTGCCTCTAAGCTATCTGCTGCTGAAAATACTGTTAAATTAGGTAATACTCTCATAAATGCCAAATCCTCAGTTGCCCAATGCGACACACCCGACTTGGCAGCAACCACCCCTGCTGCTGTACCAACGATCTTGACATTACACTGAAGATGCGATAAATGCTGTCGTACATGTTCAAGACTTCTAACCGCAATAAACGAAGCATAGGTAGTAGCAAATACAGTATCGCCCTCCATTGCCAATCCTGCTGATATGCCTATCATATTCTGCTCTGCTATGCCAACATTAATAAACTGTTCTGGATAACTTGTCTTAAATCTATCCATACCCGAAAGTAATGCCAAATCTGCCGTCACAAGCTTAAGCTTGTCATTACTGGCAGCTAACTCTGGTAAAGCAATTCCAAAAAAAGCACCTCTTTGTCCCAGTCTTGCCCAGGCTCTTATACTAGCTGTTTTGATTTCCATCGCTCATCCTCCCATTAATTTCCATAACAGCCTGTTCATACTGCTCCTTTGTAATTCTATGATGATGCCACTCTGGGCGATTTTCCATAAACGAAACACCTTTCCCCTTTATGGTATCTGCAATAACTATATTGGGCATTCCCGTTTTAAGGCTATCAAATGCTTCCAGCAAAGATACTACATTATGTCCATCACAAGAAATAACATTCCAGTTAAACGCTTTCATCTTATCTGATAAACTATCAAGTCCCATAATCTCTTCCGTATTACCATCATAAGATAAATGATTTCTGTCTATTATTGCAACAATATTATCCAGTTTAAAATGAGCTGCAGACATAAAGGCTTCCCAGATAGAGCCCTCATTTAATTCTCCATCACCCATTAGGACATATACCTTAGCTGAATTTTGGTGTTGTCTTAAATTAAGTGCCATACCAATCCCAACAGAAATAGCCATGCCAAGGCTGCCTCCTGAATATTCTAATCCAATCTCAGGTCTTTGGGGATATCCTGTAAGTCTTCCACCATCTTTCTGAAATTCCAGAATCTCCTCCTTTTTTATAAATCCAACCTCTGCCAAAGCTGGAATATGTGCAAGTACGCAATGATTTTTACTTGGAATAAATCTATCTCTTAAAGGGTTAGCCGGATTCTTTATATCAAGATTTAAAACTTCGCCATACAAAACAGCCATAATCTCAATTGCGGATAAACTTCCTCCAAGGTGTGAACCATTATTTCCAGAAGCAAATGCCATATCCATCGCATCAAGACGCATCCTCTTTGCCATTGCTGTTAACCTTTTCACGTTTTCATCTGATTTATTCAATGCCATTAGCAACACCGTCCTCCATCAACTTTTAATATCTCCCCTGTAATAAATGAAGCATCCTCGGATGCAAGGAATAAAACAGCTTTTGCGATCTCATCCTTATCTGCCATTCTGCTTAAAGGAGTTCGATTTAGTACCTTTTCTATCTCATCCTCTGACTTTACATGTCCCATTTCTGTATCCACCAAGCCTGGAGCAATTGCATTTACTCTTATATTATATTGCCCCAATTCTACTGCAAGACACCTTGTCTCCCATATAACTGAAGCCTTGCTTGAACCATATGCCAGATATCCTGGTTTTGCTTCAATTCCACCAACGGATGCCATGTTAATAATACAGCCTGATCTTTGTCTCATCATTACCCTTGAAATAAGTTGTGTAAAAAGAATTTGAGAAAAAAAATTCACTTGAAATACTTCTTTCAATTTATCAACTGGGGTCATATGAAATAATCCACTATATGAAATTCCTGCATTATTCACTAATACATCTATTTTTTTTGTAATAGACAATATCTGCTTAGCCCCTGCTTTAATCATGGACTCATTCATCAAATCAAAATATACCGGTGTAATTTTAACCTCATATTTAGCCTTTAGTTCTTCAATTAAATTAACAAATTGCTCTGTTTCTTTTCTTGCGCAAGCAAATATATTGGCCCCAGCCTCAGCAAATTGTTCCATAATTGCTAAGCCAATGCCTCTGTTTGCACCTGTAATAATTACATTTTGCTTATTCATATACTTCCACTTCTAGCTTATTGACTTATAGTAACATTTTTCACTTATTCTCAACCATATATTAAATGATCCATATAATTTTAATAAATATCTGCGTAAAGTACCATTTCCTGTACAGAATCATGATTTTGTCTTATTTTTAATTTATACTGTGGCACTAAACTATGGATATATTTTGGGATTGTAAAAAGATCTTCAACTTTGTGATAGATGCATATTGCAAGTTTCGGCTTATATGTCTTAATAATCCTCTCCATTCCCTGTAAAGTTGCATATTCTGATCCTTCTATATCCATTTTAACCCAAGTAACTTTATCACTAATTAAATTATCTAGGCATTTTACTTCTACACATACTTCTCCTTCATCTGTAACATAAGATCCCGTTGTTCCAAGTGCTGAAAAATGCATTATTCCATCTTCCTTACCTGTTGCATAATTATAAATTTTAATTTTTTCGCTTTGCATTTTAGCAATAAAGCTAGCATTTTTAGTATCAGGTTCAAATGCATATATTTTTGAATATTGATTTTTTACACATTGAATAAACCCTTCTATTGTGTCTCCTCTATATGCTCCACAATCAACAAAAACCTCATCGTTTCCTATTTTACTATAATATTCTTTATCAAAATATTCATTGTAATTTACCGGCATTTTCGTAATATATTTTAATTCACCAGTTTTATAAAATTCAATTCTTTTTCTTACAACATCTTTTGATTCATCATCCATCATTAAAGACATAACCTCATTTTCCTGGTTCTGCCATTTATCATAATATTCCCCTATCCAAGTATATACATCTAGTGTCGGATAAATTATTGTTGTTTTATAAACATAATAACTAAGCATTTGTTCTACAAACACTTCATATTCCGGTCTCTCAAATATGTTTAAATCATATTCTGCAAGCGATTGGCGAATTTCTGTATCAAACTGACTTGAAATAATGACAACAAAATCCTCTATTTCTGCTACTACATCTTTTATATTTCGAATTGATATATTCTCTAATTTTCCCCCCCACTTTTTCTTATCGTTATCACAAAGTGCACAGATATTGTCATACATTCCAATATCTTTCAGTCCCATAATCATTAATTTTCCATATGAACCAGCACCAAATAAAACTATTTTTTTATCTTTTAACTCTATGTAACAATCTCTAAAAAAGTCTTTACAATCTCTCAAAAAACGCTCTCTGCTTAATTCTTTATTCATAATACACCTCTATTTTCTTAATCTACATTGGTTTACCATAACTTGTCTCTAATGGTTCTACTATCATTTCTTTAAAAAACACTTCTCTGTCAATAAACGGGGACTGGTCTTCAATAGGTCTGAATCCAAATTTGCGTTTTCCATACATAACTAGCGCATTATGCAAATCAAATTGATCCGGATCACACATTACTTCTAAAACAAATGGCTCTTGTTTTTCAAAGACATTCTGTATTTTTTCTCCTAGTTCCGAATAATCATTGATTTTTTCATAACGAATTCCAAAAGCCTGCGATACCTTTCCAAAATCAGGAAAATCAACGCCATTACTCGGATCTGTTCCTATAGTTTTACCTCTAAAATGAGCTTTTTGTCCATGCCTGACGCCCGAATAGCCATTATTATTAATTATAATAATTTTAACATTAAACTGATTTCGAACCAACGTCTGCAATTCCTGAAGATTCATCATAAATGAACCATCCCCTGTATATGAGATAACAGGCTTCGTAGTTAACGTTGCAGCTCCCAAAGCCCCTGGTAATGAATATCCCATTTCTCCTTGTGCAAATGAATGAATAATTCTATCATCCTTTTTATTTTTTGTTGCGGCCGGAACCGCTGCACCAGTAAATCCGGCATCAGAGACTACCACACTACCATCCGGCATTTTTTCTGACAACTTTTCCATAAAATATTTCGCATCAATTTGTTTCGTGAAATCAATTTCTGCGTAATTAGGTTTAAATATTTCTTTCCAATGTTTACATTTTATGAGCCAGTTCGAATTTGTTTCTTTGAGATTCTTTTTATTCAATTTTTGTAAAAATTCTTTTGCGTCTGCATGTATAAACTTTTCAATATGTACACCTTTCTTTTTATGCTCTATCTCATCAATATCAACAACTATAATTTTAGCCTGGCGCGCAAAATCCTGTCTCTCCGAACCCGTAGTATCAATAGATAAGCGACATCCAATTGATAAAACCAAATCAGAATTCTGAATGGCAAAATTTCCATACCTGGATGCCCCCGCCACTCCACTAACAATTCCCATATTATACTCACTGTTATACTCTAAGAAATCGCTCGAAAATCGACTAAAAACCACAGGAATATGCCAATTATATATTAGATCCTGAAGTTCCCTTACCGCATGTGCACTTCTTATTCCATTTCCAGCTAACAAAATAGGTCTTTCTGCTTGCTGTAAGCATTCAACAACATACATCAATTCCTCTTCTGTTATTTCCAATTTTTCCTCTTTATCAGGATAAAAATGTCGCATTTTTTCAACATCTATCATGGCGTTTTGTATATTCAAAGGAACATCAATCCAAACTGGTCCCTGCCGACCTTCCTTTGCCATATAAATTGCTTTTTCCATGTGGTACACAATATCTTCTGCTTTATCAACTGTTATAGCATATTTTGTAAGTGGTTTTACAATATTTTCTATATCAGCCTCCTGAACTCCAACTTGACGCAATGGCAGACCAGATTCTTTTATTGTCTGGCTATAATTTTGTTGTCCAGAAACAAAAATACAAGGAATACTATCTTGCCAAGCATGCAATAACCCAGTCATAGTATTTGTCCCGGCACATCCTGTTGTAACCATGCATGCTCCAAAATTTTCATTATACAAAGAATATGTCAAAGCTGCCATCGCCGCTGCCTGTTCATGATGCATCGCTATACCTTTAACAGCTTCATTACGTCTTAATGCATCTGTAAGATAGACACACTGTCCTCCTGGCACATAAAAAATATGATTTACACCATTTTCCAAAATCTTCTCTACTATATAATCCGCTACTCTTATCATATATAATATCCTTTATCTACCCTATTTACTATTTCTAATTTTTTCCAGACGCTGTTCCATCATTTTTATTCTTGTCAAGTCTTCTGTTGCCATTGTTGTGTATAAGGCCGCTTTATTCTTTAAATATAAAAGTTCAAATTCCATTGCATATTCAAGCCCCTTTCGGACATCTAATGTGTCATCATAGCCAAATACAACCTTCCGCGTTTCAAACTTTTCTACTACATCTGATAATTTTTCCAAAACCGGTATTGCTTCCGGTGAAATTCCACCACCAACTCCTGCCATTATATGATGTGCTCTTGCTTTTTCCAACATAACACGTGTATACTGCATTATTTTATCAGTATTGATATATTCTCTGCCAAGTCCAAGTGATGCTGTAAAATCGACCCTGCCTACCGCAATACTATGTATTTTGTTTATATTGTTTACCTGTAAAATATCATCCAAATTATTATATCCTGTAATAGTTTCTGCATTAAATATGTAAATCATATCCTGTTGTTCCTGTTCGGAATATACCTTATTTATCGCATTTAGGAACTTACTCATTGCAAATGGCGTTTCTATCATAGGAGCCATAACTCCTTTTGCGCCCAATGTCTTACACTTTTCCAAATCGCTTACTGCCTCACAGCCTCCGATTTTTATATACATATCCATATTGGTTCTATACACCAACTCATTTAATCTAACCAGTTCATCTACCCTTGATCCTTCTGCTTCAAATTCAGATTTAATTGCCAAGACATTATAATCTTCTTTTAATCTTTTTAATATTTCTAACATCTGTTTTTCTATATTATTCACAGTTAATATCCTCCAAAAACGCTCCTAAATATTTAAATCCATCTTCTATTTCTTTTTCTGTAATATCATTAACCTTATGTAACTCCATATTATCATCCAATAATATGGCACAAATATTATTGTCTACTTGCTTTTTATCCTTTCGAATTGCATCAACAATTTCCTTAATTTCAATACTACTAAAGTCAAATTTAATAATAATAATTTTCTTTACTAAATTCTCTATTTCTTTTTGAATTCTTTCTTCAAATATTCCACGAGACAATGAGATTCTATTTGCAACTACCATTCCCATAGCAACCGCTGTTCCATGTGGGATTTTATACTTAGTAACACTTTCAATAGCATGTCCAAAAGTATGTGCAAAATTAAGATTAACTCTTATTCCATGATCAAATTCATCCTGTTCAATATATAGCTTTTTAAAATTTAATGAAGATAATATATACTCTTCCAAAACTTTTTCATTCCGATTTAATAAATCATGAATATCACCCTTTAATTTATCAATTCTTTCATACCCTCTTAATACATTAAACTTAACCACTTCCCCTAAACCACTACAAAAATCCCGTTCTGTAAGAGTTCTAAAGAAAGCAGGATAAACAAAAATGTTATCTGGAGGATAAAATGTTCCTAACAAATTCTTATAATTTTTATAGTTTAAAGATGTTTTTCCTCCTATACAGCTATCACATGCTGCTAATAAGGTAGTAGGAATAAATGTCCATTTTATTCCCCTATATAAAATATTTGCAACAAGTCCTGTAATATCCTGTATTATTCCGCCTCCAATAGAAACCAAATGTATATTCCTTTTTTGTGGCAGTTTTGTCATTTCCTCACAAATCGTTAAGACTGTGTCTATTGTTTTGTTTTCTTCAAGTGCATCAATCAGCATAAGTTTGTTCTTATCTATACAATTTAAAATAGTCATTTTATACAACTCATAAACTAAGCTATCAACAACAAAAAAAGTATTTTTGTCACTAACTAATTCAGACATAAATGTGTCCTCTTGATAAATATTTAAATTGTAATTTTTAAAAGTTGAATGAATTATCATTTTATTGAATATCCTCCATCTACAACTATTTTCTGTCCGGTTATATAAGTATTAAAATTGCTGCCCAAAAAATATATGGTTTCTGCTATTTCTTTTGGTTCTGCCATTCTCCCTACCGGAATTCCTTTTGAAATTGATGTAATTGCCTCATCAGAATTATTTTTTTTAGTCAATTCCGTTAATGTAAATCCTGGACATACTGTATTAACCAAAACACCATATGGCGCTAGTTCAATTGCCAAAGCATTCGTTATTCCATGAATTCCATTCTTTGTTGCACTATATATGCTTCTTCCTTCCTTTGACACAACAGCCCATATAGACCCTATATTTATAATCCTTCCATAATGATTCTGTTTCATTCCACCCACTAAGCCCCGCAACAATTTAATCGGTCCAAGTAAATTTACCTGAAACATATTCTCAATTTCAATATCTGTTACATTTTCCAACTCATTTATATCATTAATACCTGCATTATTAATAATTACATCAAAATTAATATTTTTATTGTTTTTTACATACTTTTCTACAGAATTATCATCTGCCAAATCCAATTCCTGTCTGGTTGGAGTATATACCTCATATCCTTCTTCCCTAAATTTTTGCGCTGTTGCTTTTCCAATTCCTCTTGAACCACCGGTGATTAAAACTTTCATTCTCTTCCTTTCTAAGCCAAATTATTTAATTAGTCCACCATCAACTCTCAACACCTGTCCTGTAATAAACTTAGACATCTCAGACGATAAAAACACTACCACATCTGCTATCTCTTCTGGCTTTCCCTTTCTTCCCATAATATTTCTGCTAAGTGCAATTGCCTCATCCTCCGGACTCATTGAATTTCCCATATCTGTTTCTGTCAATCCCGGAGCGACTGCATTAACCCTAATCCCAAATCTTCCAAGTTCTAATGCTAATCGACGTGACTCACCTATAATTGCCGCTTTGCTCGCAGAATATTCAACGTTTGCTCCTCCATCAAAAGCTGCGGATGAAGAAATAAAAATAATTGCTCCACGTTTTCTTTTCATCATACTTTTACTAAGCATTTGGGTAAATAAAAGACCTGAGAAAAAATTAATATCAAATGCAGCACGAATTGATTCCATGCGGATCATTGTAAACATATTTAAAGGATTAGCTATACCTATATTATTTACAAGTATATCAATATCTTTTTTTTCATGAAGTATTTCCTTAGCCGCTTTTCTAACATCATCCTCTTTCGAAAAATCTGCATAAACTCTTTGAATATTCACCTCATATTTCTTTTCTAATTCTTGACAAAATAGCGTAAATTCACTATTTTCCTTTCTAACAACAGCAAACACATCTGCCCCATGTTTTGCCATGTCCTCTAAAATTGCTTTTCCAATTCCGCGATTGCACCCTGTCACAACTGCAGTTTTTCCTTCTAATAACATTCGTCCCTCCATAGCTTCTAATCGCAATGTTTTATGAATACATGATTTGCTTTTGTTGGGAAATAGCCATTCTGTATCAACGCTCTAATTTGTATCATATTATTGGTCGATACTCCCAAAATCACTTTTTTACCTCCACGAGCTTTTACAACCTCTGGTGTTTGTACATTCGTTCCTAATCCACCTTTACGCCACTTCATAAAAGTTCCCCCAAGTGCCGATGTATATACCCCAGGCTTCACTTCTCTTATAGAAAAAAAACCTGTCATCTCCCCTTTTATTGTTGCTTTTAAAAACTCAGCTCCACGTTCGCGTTCATCATTGATCCAATTTGTAAAACGCCTATTAGCAACCTCTTGTCCAAAATAAGGATCATTACTAATTCTATCAAATGAAAATGATCCATTATTTATCTCTTGATATAATATTTCAAAATCTTCATCCTTCATTGTTGTAATTTTAACAGCATCGTATAACCGTTGTTGTAATTTTGTTCTCTTAATTGGTTGAAGATTATGTTCGAAAAACATCATGTCTTCTACAAAGGTATACCCATATTTATGGGCAAGTGGTGTAATTTGCGTCATATTAGATGGTATTTTAAGTACAAGATACTCTGATTTTGTCTCTTTAAGTGCATTTTCTACTTCTTCATAGGCATCATTTTGCTCTACATTTATGCTAACTGTTTCCACTCCAAGATTCCGCTTTTCCAATTCTTCAAGTACAATTTTCATTATAATAATCCTTTTCTTTGTAATATCTCATATTTCAACTCAGAAATCTGCCAATCTACTTCATTATCTATATCCTGAGCATGAAGTTCATCTATTATATAGGCTGCTGAATAACCGTCCATAATTCCATCATGTTTCAAAAAAAATGGAACGTCATACCAATAATACTGTCCGCAATCATGGTACACATTTCCTAAATCCTGCGAACGTACAAATCTATTTTCAAACTGTAAACATTCTATTATCCCCTTTTCATTCACCACTAAACTTCTCTGAGGTGGAAATGAAAATTTTACAATGGGATTAACCATATGCACATTGTCGCCATCAAGTAGCTTGTATGATTCTTTAAGTGACTTTGGTGTAATAAATGGTGCCGTCGGATATATGCAACAGGCTCTATCGAGTTTGTAACCTATCTCATCATATTTTGCAAATACTTCTTTTAGCACATCATTGGTAGTTGCATAATCACTAGCAGTTTCAGCGCTCCTCATGAATGGAACTTCGGCTCCATATTGTCTTGCCACCTCTGCAATCTCTTCACTATCGGTCGATACCATAACCTGGTCAAACAGTTCCGATTTTAATGCAGCCTCTATAGAATATGCGATTATAGGCTCCCCACAAAACAATTTTATATTTTTTTTAGGTATTCTTTTACTACCTCCACGAGCAGTAATTATCGCTATTGGTCTATGTTCCATTTAAAATTCCTCCATGAAATTCTCAGATCAGTTAAGATATTTATTTTTTTATTACATTCCCTCTAAAACAAAATTATCCTTGACATGCTGCTAATTACATCATAACCATCCCAATACAAGCCAATATTCATTGCTTCTCCTATTGGTACGATTCGATCAACTCCTATTACATTATTCTCAATAAAAAACTCTACGAGCTTTTCATTATTGATTCCATATGTAACACAAGTCTGCACTTTGGATGTTATCTTATTACAAAGTTCTTTTTCATTGTCTAAATTTGCTTCATAAAATAATCCAAATTTTCCTCGTAACTCATCCATTTGTTCTGGAATAGATTTCAATTTTACCACATAAAGTATATTAGAATATCTTTGCACTGATAATATTTCATCAATTTCTGTTACTTTTTCACACAATATCGTATATTTATCCAAAGCCTTCTTTTCTGGAAGATCATATTTATGAGCTGCCTCATACACTGCATTCCAAAATCTTGCTCTTCCTTTTTTCTCTACAGAAGCTTTCCATATAATAAGATGTGGTGATGAGCATGCATTTTGATCCATTAAATAGGTATCATTATAAAATTTTTCTCCGATTTGTTTTAGTTCATTTTCCGATAATTGCTCAACGGACTGTTCGTTGAAAAGAGCAAATGAAAATCTATCTGCAAAAGTAATCTCCATTGTTCTTGTTCCAATTGGAGACTTCCGGATTTCTTTTATTGTTGCATCGCCTCCCCAAATAATTCTCATATTACATAATTGAGAATAATAATCATTAATCTCTTTAACATGACCATACGAAACCACTTGAGTCTGTTGACGAATCAGTTCATATTTCGGATCTGCGAGCAATTTTTTTAAAACCCGACATACAATTTTTGTCTGTGGAAAATCCTTTTCTGACACACGTACTATATTTCCATTTCCGGCTAAAATTCCAAATACCAGTGAAAATGCAAAATTAATCGGTACATTAGAAGGTGCAATATGAAACAATAATCCCTTTCCTATCCTATGGTATCTTGTCTGATACTGTTCTTTTAATTTTGCGATATTTGCTTTTCTGCACCAAAAAGCAAATGCTAAAATATCTGGATATTCTCTGGCTTCTTTATCATTGCGGAGTTCTCGTGATAAACTATCTAATAACAATATTGCCATATCACTGTAAACCGGAAATGGCTTTACATTTAATTGTTCACTTCCCACCAGATATTGAATTTCATTTTTGCTCATAAGTATCGCTGCATCCCCTGACTTCTGCATTTTTCACTCTTCCCATTATTTTGAAATATTTTCCTAAACGTCCACACGGACAATCATCCTCTCCTAAAATAGTCCCCTGATCTTCGGTCAATATAGAATGTCCGGGATAGGATTCCGGAATTGCGGATACTACTTGAACAATTCCCTCTTCGCCAAAATTACATACCGAAAAATCCTCTTTTCTTCTTGTAATTATATCCGAAAAAATGCTCGCATGTAAATGTCCGTACTCACATTCCATATAAATGCACCCCGTCTGTTCTACCATTCCATAATAATCATGAATTTCTTCCAAGCCACAGACTCGTTTCAATTCACTTTTAAAAGTTTCAGGCTCTACAGCCTCATTTTTTAATTTTTTCCATCCCCCGCCATGAATCAAGATTCCGTTAGATAAATCTAATTTTTGTGGATTTTTATCAAGTTCGCGGTAAAAATACTGCCATATCATAAAAGTAAATCCAAATAATAAAATTCTCTCACCTTTATGTTTCTCAAGGAATTCCAAAATACCATCAAAATCTATACTCATATCATCATGTAACGCATACTTTCGATCTGAAGCAAAAATAGAAAACCCCAAAATTCCTGCTCCTCGAGCGGAAAACATTAAGCGATTTTTCACAACAGATGGACTGTCTATAATCAACATAGGAAGTCTTGACTTCCCTGTAAAATCACTCACAATTTTGACTAATGCTTTTTGTTGATTTGCTGAAGTCACTCTATTTAAAAAAATTTTGGAAACCTGCTGTCCTGTCGTTCCGGAAGAAGTCATTGTCTTAAAAATTTCTTCATCCGGAATACTTTTCAACTCCATATCTTTAAACATACGAACTGGAAGATACGGACATTTTTCAATATTTTCCATATACTTCCATTCACGATCTATTACATCTAATACCCTCGCGTATTTATTGCAATTCTCATAATGCAGCTTTGTTAAATCTCTTAATCTGGCAGTCAACAGTTTTTCTTTTTCCTGCTTATTCAAAGAATATGGTTTTATTTCAAGGATTTCTTTAAACTCCATCGTAAAATTCCTCTAACTTTATATACAATGTTTTTCCCGCTTCATTTTTAGGAATGTTCTCAATATGCTTGATTGTAAATGCTGCTTGATTTAATCCTGTCTTTTTTGAAAGGAAATGTTTTATCTGCTCATCCAATTCTTTTGAACCATCTGTAACAAAAACATATAGCTTATCATCCACACCAGCACAAGCGCAATCTCCTTCAGACTGCCTTTCTACAAGAAATGTTTTAACCAATCGTTCTGCCTCATCTAAATTTACTCTGTTGCCATATATTTTTAAAAAACGCTTTTTTCTTCCAACAACATAATAAAAACCGTCTGCATCCCGTTTGGCCATATCTCCAGTTTCTAGCTTTCCATGCCGTTCATCACCCAATCTTAAATCTTCAGCACATTCCGCATACCCCAATGTAACATTTTCACCATAATAAACTAATTCGCCAACAACATCTGGTTGACAGATTTTCCGATTATTCACATCAATCAATTCTAATCTGCCACCAGGAATCGCGATACCCATACTTCCATACTTCTGTACTGCATATTCAGCTGGGAGATATGCCATTCGTGCTGTCGCCTCACACTGTCCATACATGACAATAAATTTCTTTCCGTTTTCTTCTGCATATTCTGCAAATTCTTTATGAAGTACCGGGGCAAGTTTTCCTCCCGCCTGCGTCATATATCGTAAAGAAGGAAGTTTCATTTTAAAGAATCTTAATTTTTTTAAAATTTCATAAGTATATGGAACCCCGCCAAAAGAAGTTGCCTGCTCCTTTCTAAAAAAATCCCAAAAACTACGTTCCATCAAAGTATTTTCTGTCACTAGCATGGTGGCTCCACACAACAGATGACTATTTATAATTGACAATCCGTAGGTATAATTCATCGGGAGAGTCGTAATTGGCCGTTCTGACTCGTCTATCTGTAGATACTCTGCAATAGACTCTGCATTTGCCTGAATATTCTTATAACTTTGCCTTACCAATTTTGGACTTCCAGTACTCCCTGAAGTTGTCAATAACAATGCTAATTCATTATATAAGTTATGTTGATAATGAAACGATGTTTTATAAAGGCAATAACCATAATTATTATATATGCATACTAATTCTAAATTGTCCTGTTCTATTTCTTTCGCAATTTCATTCGGTACATAAATATAATCCGGTTGATAAATAGATATCAAATTCTTACGCAATTCCCTGTCTATATGTTTATCTAATAAAACAGGTACAACACGATTATAAAGAAATGCCACATATCCACATATAGAACCTATACTGTTTTCGCAAAAAGAAAACACTAATTTTCTACTTTCCAGTCGTTCTCCAAACTGATGACAACAAAGATCCATTTCTTTGTATGTCATTTGATTTCCATTCATATCTATAATTGCAGTTTGTGTTCCATACTTCCTTAATTCATTATAATATGCCATACTTATTGTGCCTCCTGTTTCCTGTCACGTCATTTAATGTTCTTCTACATTTTTCAGACGTTCTCTTATTTCTTCTACACTAAGCCATTGAGTATTATTACCTGAACTGTATTCAAAGCCAGGTTCTACCTTCTTTCCACCCGCCTGAATCTTATCTGTATCCCACCAGTCAAAATGCGGATATACAATAAAATGCTTATCATATTCATATGTCAGCAACGAATCCTCTTTCGTCACCATCACCTCATGAAGTTTTTCTCCTTCACGAATTCCCACTTCCGACATTTCACATTCCGGCAGAATGGCCTGCGCAAGGTCTGTAATCTTAAAGGACGGAATTTTCGAAATAAAGGTTTCTCCTCCTTTTGCCTCCCCCAAAGCCTTAATTACAAGTTGTACGCCTTCATGCAGGCTGATCCAGAATCTTGTCATACGATAATCGGTAATTGGAAGTTCTTTCCCACCATTTGCAACGATATTTCGAAAAAACGGAATTACCGATCCACGACTTCCCGCTACATTTCCATAACGAACAATCGAAAAGCAGACATCTTTCGCGCCTGCATAAGCATTGGCAGCAATAAATAATTTATCCGATACTAATTTTGTTCCACCATACAAATTGATTGGATTTACAGCTTTATCTGTGGATAACGCAACCACACGTTTTACTCCGCAGTCAAGTGCCGCATCAACAATATTCATAGCCCCATTAATATTTGTCTTTACTGCTTCCATCGGATTATACTCACAAGATGGAACCTGTTTTAATGCTGCCGCATGTACCACATAATCCACTCCGTCAAATGCACGGTAAAGCCGTTCCTTATCACGCACATCTCCTATAAAAAAACGCAATTTATCTTTATACCGTTTAAATTTATTTGCCATATTAAATTGTTTGAATTCATCTCTGGAATAAATAATAATTTTTTTAGGATCATAATGAGTTAATACATATTGTGTAAACTCATTACCAAAAGAACCGGTCCCTCCGGTAACTAGAATTGTCTTACCATTTAACATTTTTGCCTCCTGCATGTACTATTGCTTCCTGCAATATTGTTTTATTGTATTCAATAAAAGAATCCAGCTCCTGTCTCGCAAAAGCTGGTTTCTTTTTTTCTTATTTTACTACTTCCTTTACGCTTTCTCCAAGTCTCTCAAATACCAAGATAATGGGAATAAATGCCTCTACCATTTTCGCATCATCATTTGCCTTAACAGCATCGCTTAATGCTACTACTGCATTATTAAAAGTTTCTTTCTTCACACGCTCTTTGCCTTCATTCAGGACTTCCATAGTTCCATTTACTACCTGAATTTCCCAGTTCATTGCATCCAAAATTGATTTCAGGAATTTGTCTGTATCCTCCAGACGATTTCCAGACAGTTCCTTGACAATAATCTGCATATTATTTATCAAACGGCCATTGAATTTCAACAAAGTCTCCAATGCCTCCGTCTGCTCTTTTCTATTATCCTCCATGATCTTTATTTTCTCTGCCATCCTGGGCACCTTTCTTTCATTTTAATAAATATATCGGTCATATTTCGACAAATCCTTAGTTTTTTCTTACAGTTTTCCCAACTGTTCCCGAACTCCTACAGTCAGATACCACTCTTTAAGATATCTTTCAATACCATTTGTCAAATCAAACTTAATAAGAATGAAAGTGAAATCATCTCATTCTTTTTCAAAATTGAATATGTAGTTTCTAAATTTTTATTTTCAAATGAATGTTCATACGTTCTCGCAGTTTTTGTATAAATTCCTACAATATCAGAAAGTACTAAATGTTTCATATGCTCCATATTTTTCATGTAAACGAAAGCTTCAAAACAGTTTTGCAAATAAAATAGTGCAAAAAATTGTACCATAAATTTATATGGCTGTTGTCTCTTATAAAAATCCATATAGTGAGCAGAAATATAATAAACACCATACTGTTCATAAATATGAGAATTATCTATACCGTCCTCTAAACAATATCCACATTTCCAAAATTGTTTTATATCTTCCGTATTTTGATTTGACAAAAATTTAATTCCTAAAGAAATATATTCAAAAATGGGTTCATTTGCCGCAATTTGTGTAATATTTTGAGCTATTAATTGAAATAATGTAATCCTGGTATCATAATTCGTATTTAGATGACTTATTTTTTCTGTAAGCGAAAGAATAGTATCGACTGATGAGAACATATCAAATAGCTCTGTACAATCACTGTTAGAATTTAATTTTTTCTCTAAATAATAATTTAACAACAATACCGCTCTCATTCGAACAGAAAAATCTAATTTCTGATTTTGTAATATTTCTATACTTGCAGTCATTCCTCTAATATATACATTAAAAACAGACCAGTCTACACATTCATTTGGAATTGATGTGTCCTCTGTAAAACCAAATTGCATTGGAGAAGATGCTTCAAATAAAATCCTTGCCACCTCAGGACAGGAGATTCCTTTTCCAACAAATGTAATATCTCCGTAATTCCAATTTCTTCGAGGATATACTTTGCAGGTAGTACACAAATGTTTTTCTCCCAAATTGATATAAACATCGCAAAGTGATTCTTTATTCAAAAACGGGCAGCTTCCATTATTCATTTTAAAAACGCTAACTCCATCATTGTCTATAATTGAGTTCTTTAGTTTTTGTCCAAATTTTCCTCCGACACCACGATAAAAATTTGCTGAGGCTGAATCGATATTAATTTTCCATCCTTTGCAACATGTATAAGGGCACTTTGTTCCGATACATTGAAATGAATTGAGGACATCTAATATTAAATATTTCATAATTTCACGCTTCCTTTCTTCTCATTCAAGCATTATTTTTAGAAATGTCACTGAAAAAGTTGAATAATTTATGAATAGAATATTATTTCATTTGTCCCATATACAATTCCAATTCATCTACTCCCTTTAAATACGCAACAAACAATTCCTTTCCGCTTTTCAATAAATCCTCCATCTGATTCATAACATTCTTTCTATCATATTGTAACAAGCTTCCTTTAATCTTATAATCCTCACAAATAGAAAAATATCTTACCAATGAAAATACCCAACTGTGCTCCAGTTCCTCACTTATTTCAGAAATTTTTCCAAGTTCTCTTTTCACCCAATCCTCGCAGTTGTCTTTTAAATATGTTTTTTCTAACAAGTCAAAATGCTCTATTCCCTTTTTTAATTTATATTTCATTTTTTTAAACTCATCTGGTATTTTTTTCAAAGCATTTTCTGCCGTTTGCACTTCTTTTCCCGTAAGATATGGTTTTATATTTTTCCACAATACTGTTTTGTCATATTGCTTATTCCCATATTCTTTTATTACATCTTCCATCGTCAGGATTTCAGTTCCTTCTATTCTTGCACCACCTTCTGTTGCATCTATAAAACGTATGTTTTTATACACAGAAATAAAATATTCAAACCATTGTAAATAACACAACATATTCGGTTCTGTGAACACTTCTTTTCCGTAAATATCAACGGTTGTAACATAACGTTTTGACCTTTTATCAATTTCCTGTTCTTGTTCGTACGCTTCTGCTGTGTGCATTTTTCCTTCAGGATAAGCCAAATCCTGTCCCATAAATATTATGGTATGAAATCCCATAAGTTGCAAAAGTGAACATGCGTTATTTGCAACAGATCCCCCTGTCGGCAATGCATCAACTTCTTTTCCATTTTCTTCGTAAAATCTTGCTATAAATTCATATGTACCTATTTCGTAGAACCTATCTTCTGATACATAAGGCAATATCTCTTTGTTTGATTGACTACTCAAAACAATAGGAATTTTTTTTGTTTTTTCATTTTTAAAAAGTTCCAACGGCTTATGTCCATCTACAGATATCGTCATGTCAGGAACTATATCATGCTGCAATACTGTATTTAATGCCGTATCTACCGCCAAAATAAATACACTATCCTGTATTTTTTTTAATTGGTCAATATTTTTATCCAATGAAGGTCCTGCCGAAACCAATACCGCTGGCATTTCCTGTAAAGAATATTCGTCTATAATATTACGCAATTGAATAATAGAGCAATGTTCTAATATATCTTTTGCAAGACGCAACTCATTTTCCACAATTTCTCTGCTAAAAATCATTTCCGTATTACGATCTAGTGTTATTTTTTTCACTTCATACAAATACTTATCCAGCATCCATTTATATTCATTTGGAAATAGTTTATCATAGTTTGGCGACACTCCAAGTTGAACCAATTGAAAATTGGCATAATTTATACTTACGTCCATATAGGATACTAACATGGACTCATTAATTCCATTTACTAATAAAAAAACACGGTCTGTCTGTAACAAATCCAAAATTTTTGTTTTCCCAAATTCTTTCCAAAAAATTTCTATACATGGCTCGTAAACAATGCATAAACAATTTTCATTTAATTTTAATATTTCCTCTATATATCCTCCATCAGCCAACCCAAACACTAAAAAAACTGTATCATCCGTTACGCTTTCTTTATATTGTTGTGCCCACACATATTCTGCATTCTTAGCCGCATACCGACTTTGTAAATGCCAAATTCTCTCATTGTTCCAGATTCCAACAATTTCTTCATTGTTTATCGACTGATCCAAAATAACTTGTTTCTTATTTTCTCTGTTTTTATATGCACAAACTATATCTTGCTCAGAAAATAAACTTTGATTTTCCAGCCACTTCTCCAACGTTTTTTTTTCAATCTCGCTAAACAGTTTTTCCATTTTCCAAGTTCCTCTTTATGTGTATATATAGTTCCATTGTATTCATTATCTCATATTCAAACGTATCTGCCAGCATTACAATATCTTTATTGATATATGCCTCTTCAAAATTTCTTATCTGCTGATTTACATCATCCACTACAATATCGATTCCGACTGCTCCCCATTCCTTTTCTTCCGATAAAAAATCACTCAAAAAACTTGTTACAGCTGGAATCATTCCATCAACTTCACGAAATACATTTTCTCTGTTTTGGCGCAATTGTTGTATCAATTCCTTCAATTGGAATTGTAAATTTTGAGCTGTTACTAATCTCATATTTTTTCCCTTCTATTCAGAAAAAAATAGGACCGACAATATTGTCGATCCTATTTTTAAGTTTTGGCAGTTATTATTACTGTAACAGTGAAAGAACTCCCTGATTAGACTGGTTAGCCTGTGCAAGCATGGACTGTCCTGCCTGAGCAAGAATATTATTCTTGCTGTAGTTAACCATTTCATCTGCCATATCTGTATCACGGATACGAGATTCTGCAGAAGATGTATTTTCAGAAATATTATCCAGATTGCTTACAGTATGCTCAAGTCTGTTCTGTAAAGCACCAAGTGCGGAACGCATTGTAGAAACCTTTGAAATAGCAGCCTGGAAAACAGACATTGCTTTACCTGCATTTGTAAATGAATCAACTTTATTGTTATTACCAGCGGTAATTCCAATAGCTTTTGCATTCATTGTAGTAATAGTGATAGAAATTTTCTGTCCGTTTAAAGCTCCTACCTGAAGATTCTTTCCCTTGAATTTTCCATCCAATAAGTTCTGTGTATTGAACTGGGTTGTGGATGCAATACGATCCAGCTCTGTGGTAAGAGCATCAACCTCTTTCTGGATAGCAGTTCTGTCAGAAGTAGTATTGGTGTCATTTGCAGCCTGTGTTGCCAACTCATTCATACGCTGTAAGATAGAATGAGACTCATTTAACGCACCTTCAGCTACCTGAATAAGAGAGATACCATCCTGAGCATTATCAGATGCCTTGTTAAGACCTCTGATCTGGCTTCTCATCTTCTCAGAAATTGTTAATCCTGCTGCATCATCTGCTGCACGGTTAATTTTATAACCAGAAGATAACTTCTCTGAAGACTTAGCCTGTGCGCCTGTTGTAACACCTAACATTCTGTTCGCATTTGCTGCGGTCATATTGTGCTGAACTACCATATTAATTTTCCTCCTTGAATTAAGTGCAGCTTCCATGCTGCAATTTGATTTGTTTGTGACAGTTTTCTATGCAGCCGTACGCTCCGCTTCGAATTCCATCCGATTTTTAAGAAACAATTGTTATCTTGTTTACTTGCTATATATATCGGACGGGGTCTGGAATACTTTAGCATTAATTTTAATTTTTTCAAATTTTTTTCTGCCGCATTTTATAATAATGCCGAAACTTTTCCTTCCAGTATTGCATTGATCTCATCCAGATCCTTACCTGTGATGGATGCAATGTTTTCCGGGGACATTCCGCTGTGGTTCATATTGATAATGATTTTTGCCTCCCCTTCCGATTCTCCCAGTTTTCTGGCATCTTCCAGATCATCCTTCATCAATTCTCTCAACGCATCACACATATTCGCATCCCTCCTTATTTCACGATATAACTCATCATTTGCTTTGACACTTACCTGTAACACAGCCTCAACATTCTGTCGGTCACGCGGTGTATTCATTTCTTCCACGTTCCTCAGGAATTCTTCTACACCTTCTTTCTTTGCATGATTTGACAGAATTCACAAACTCCGATGTTCTCCCGGCTCTAACTCCTGTGTCACAACAACCCGAGTGGAAAACAGCACTATGAAATTTTTAGTTTATAGTCATCATTATTGTAACTATTATCCTCTACTTTAATATAATAGGTTCCTGCCGGAAGTGATTTCCACGTACTGGTAATATTTCTTCTCGAATCTCCTTGAATATATACTACCGAGTCCCCATCACTGTTCAAAAGTCCATCTCCCGATTCTTCACTATATAGCGTAATTTCCCAAAAAGTATAATCACTATTTACAGGATTATGAGTAAATGTAACCTTCACATTTGTCTTTTTTTTTAGAAATCCACATCACTTTCAGATTGTATATTTCCTGTAATCCTTGTTCCTAATGCAATTTTTGTTGCAGAACCATAATCATCATTATCTTCATCTTCCGTTTTTGTTTTTTCCTGTTGTGTTATAACACGAATACTATAGTCTATGTCCGACCACGAATTTGAAACTATTCGAATATAATAGTTTCCTGCCGGGAGCCTGACATAATCTGAATATTGTTTTGCGGTCAAACCTGTTGATTGTATTTCCGTCAACGCACCATCCGATTCTCCAAGCAGTGACACTTCCCAAAAAATATACTCACTGTTTTGCTTCGCATGAGAAAACACTATACGAACCTTGCGCTTTTCTTTTAAACTGAACTGGAAACAATCTTCATCCTGCGATTCTGTCAGGTTTCCGGTATATGTTTTATTTGTTTTAATTACCATTGCCTGCGTCAAATCATCATTCGGTTCTGTTTCATAATATTCGCCTTCTTCTTGAAATTCTACGGTAAGGATATATTTCTCATCCGAATATGAATTACTTGTAACCCTTACATAATAGGTTCCCGGAACTACCCGAACTGCACTAGATACACTTTCTGACTGCTCCCCGGTTACATCCATCCCTGTTTTTTCCGTTTCATCCATTCCAAGTAAATACACCTGCCAATATGTATATCCACTATCTATTTTTGCATGTTTAAACCGAAGAACGATTTTTCCTTTTTTCTCCAATTGGATTTTGTAATAATCAACATCCCCTTCTTCCTGCAGCCTTCCTGTATATCTGACATTTGTTTCTATATCGTTTGCCGTATTTATGTCATCATTATTCTCTTTTTCTTCTTCTGTAATACTGTCTTTATCCACAGCATTTATTATAACTTCCACGGATAATCCATCCTTTGTGACCACAATCTTATTTTTCCCTTGTTTTATCTTGGTTTCAGATAATGCATAGCCAGTTACTTCTTTTTCTGTCCCATCTTCATATGTTCCTTTCACCGTCAAATCGTCATTTGACAATTCCACACCTGAAAACCATGTTTTTTCTTTACAATCAGCTTTTAACCTGATTAGTTTCGGTTGTGTAGCTTCTATATAAAGATGTGTATTTATAGTTGCTCCATTAACAAGAGTGTAGGATATTTTAATATCATTTTTCCCACTCTGAAGAATTTGAGGGAGAATATGTAAAATCCGTTACTTCTGTTGTGTTTCCATCCAAATCGGTTCCATTCACCTGAATATCGTTTTTTGCAATTTCACATCCTGCATAATAATTTCCAGCCCTATCATCCTGTGGATCCTTGTAAGTATAAGATGCCTTTAATTGCTTTAACGATTTTTTGGGAATATCTGCTCCTCCAAAATCGATCAAACCATTATCTTCGACAAATACATTCCTATATACCCTTTGACTTTTGTGCCAAAACATATATGTTCTTGCATAAACTATTGTATTTTGTTTAACCTTAAACGGCTTTGATATTTTACCCACTCTTCTTTTCCATTATCTCTTATTTGATATTCAATTTTGACTCCCTTACTTGCTGTTAATACAATTGCAGAATAGTCCTCCTTTCTTGTAATCTCCGGTGTTGGTAATTCTACACACACAAGTGAAATTATAAATGGAATAACTGCCGCAATTATACTACAACCTAAAATCAACTTTTCTTTCTTTTTGAATGTAACAATAGCTCCTAGTATCAGTATTACCGCAGCCACTCCATCTAGAACAATGCCTACCCAAATACTCATTCCTATATCCTCCTCATTTTTCTTTCCCCTGTATCTTCCATATTGCACTTTGCACATTCAGTACTTTATTCCCATATTTTGATCATATACCCATGTACTTCTACAGTCAATATATTTTTTCCTATTAAAAGAAAGAAGCGATGATGTATTGTTTTTTCTTATACATCATCGCTTCTTTTTCTTTCTTATGTTGTTTTTATACGCCGCTTATAATATCACTGGAACTCTTCCTTCCAATATTGCGTTGATCTCATCCAGATCTTTACCTGTAATGGATGCAATATTTTCCGGGGACATTCCACTACGGTTCATTTTAAGAATAATTTTTGCTTCTCCTACAACTTCTCCCATGACTTTACCTCTTGCTTCTCCACGTACTTCCCCTTCCGATTCTCCCAGTTTTCTGGCATCTTCCAGATCATCCTTCATCAATTCTCTCAACGCATCACACATATTCGCATCCCTCCTTATTTCACGATACAACTCATCATTTGCTTTGACACTTACCTGTAACACAGCCTCTACATTCTGCCGGTCACGCGGTGTATTCATTTCTTCCACGTTCCTCAGAAATTCTTCTATATCTTCTTTTTTCGCATGGTTCGACAAAATCCGCAAACTTCGATGCTCTCCCGGCTCTAATTCCTGTGTCACAATAATCTGCGCTGGAAACGGTAAATGTTCTGTCACATAATAAATTCCCGGATATTTTTCTTCTATTGTATGTCCCTGCTTCTGCAATGTCAAAAACATTTTCTCCGGTCGGGTTTCCCTGAAAATAGATATTGTCAGTTCATTGATTGGAACTGCATCTACATATTCTCCATAGCCTTTGTACAGACACGCATACCCAACTGTCTTATAAAAATCATCAATGGTCAACGCATCTTCCGGGCTCTTATACTCTATCACATTATAGATTCTCATGATGTGGCCAATTTCATTCTTAATTTGATCGTACTCCCTATCTTTTATAATAAGAAGATCGATGCGGATTGGTTCTTTGCTCAGATTGTATTCCGGCTTTAACTCCAGCCGTTCAATATCTTCGTGGAATTCCAGCCCCGCGGCGGCACAAAACGCCGGATGCCACTGAAGCTTATCTGGTGCATTTTTCAAATTGCTTCCTCCTGTTTGTGTGAATCACGATTCCGCAACATCGCAATTTGTTTTCTGTGCACAAATGCTTAGTTTTCACCTCTTTTCTATTTTTCCTCCGCAATCTTTTCCTACTGTTATCATAACGTAATTTTATTTCCCCTGCAAGTATTCATCAATCCCATCCGCAATACCATCTGCGATCTTGTTCTGGTACTCATCGGTTGACATCTTCAAATCTTCTTCCTTATTTGTCATATATCCAATCTCAACGATTGTGGCAGGCACTTTGCACCAGTTGATCCCACTCATGGAATCCGTTTCCCAGACATACTCTTTTTTACACTCTGTTGCAGACACCAGATCGTCCAGCACTGCCGAAGCTAATGCCTGACTTTTGTCATACAGATCTCCATTATACGGATTTGATGAGGTCTGGCAGATGGTCATGGCTCCATGTACCGAAGTATTTTCCGATCCATTTGCATGAATCCGAATAAATGCATCGCCGTTTGCATCGTTTGCTATGGTCGCTCTCTCCGAGTTACTGATATTTACGTCATTTGTTGTCCTTACCATTACAACCTGATACCCTCTGTGTTCAAGCTCTGCCTGTAGTTTCAATGAAACATCAAGTGTAAGCTGGTATTCTTTTAAGCCGCTGGCATGTCCACTCGTTCCACTTGACACTCTGGGTTTCTTTTCCTTTGCCCCGGGACCGATCGGCTCTAAACGTGAATCTCCATTCGCCTGATGTCCTGCATCGATAACCACCGTATATTTTTGTTTTTCTGTTGTGTTTTCTGTATTTTTATCTTTTTGCGTATCCAGTTCCACTTTTTTACTGCGGTTACGCTTAATTACGGAATCGTCCAGGATAAGGACGTTTACCCGTTCCGGACGCGTGAGCCGGTCAAAAGCAGAAGTCACTTTTACCGCAAGGAGCATCAGAAACCGGCTCCAGTTGTAGGATACTTCATTCAGGGACCGGTAGTATGTGTTTTTTGAAACTGCTTGTTCTTTGTGTTTGGAATTCAGAAACCGGAACAGGTTTTTACCCTGAAATACCAGCAGCAACAAAAACTGGAATACTTCATAAGCAGAAACACCACAGGATTTCGTGATATTGGTCCTGCGAAGCAGTTTTGCAATCTGAAGTTCCTTTAATGCATGAAAAAATTGATTTTCGGTATGGTCATTTGTGTTCATTTGGTTTATCATAAAGTTGGCACCTTTCTTGGTTTTTATTGTTGTGGTGACTTTATTATACCAAAGATTAGGTGCTTTTTTATGTCAATACACGAATTTGTTTAATTGTTTTGCTTGAAAATCAAGTATTTACACCAGATTTACTGGTGGAAAAGTTGAGTACATAATGACAAAAACAACTTAATTTTTCAATTACATATGAATTTGAACTTGTTTTTTCATTTATTTTCTCCAACACAATAAAATCCACTTCCATTAAATCCAAATAAAGGGATTTCGTTCATCATTTGCTTTAACACTTACCTGTAATACCGCTTCTACATTTTGCCGGTCACGCAGTGTATTCATTCCTTCTGCTTTTCTCAGGAATTCTTCCACATCCTCTTTCTTTGCATGTTTTGACAAAATCCGCAAACGCCGATGCTCTCCCTGATCTAGTTCTTGTGTCACAACAACCTGTGCGGGAAGCGGCAAATGTTCGTCACATAATAAATACCCTGACTGTTTTCTTCTGTTTTATGTCCATACTTCTGCAATGTCAAAAACATTTTCTCCGGTCGATTTCCCCTGAAAATAGATACTGTCAACTCATTAATTGGAACTGCATCTACATGTTCTCCATAGCCTTTGTACAGACATGCATATCCAACTGTCTTATAAAAATCATCAATAGTCAGTGCATCTTCCGGGCTCTTATACTCGATCACATTATAGGTTCTCATGATGTGGCCAATTTCATTCTTAATTCGACCGTCACTTCCTTCTTTTATAAAATTCCTCAGAATGTTCCAAGGGATTTTTCTTTCATTTTAATTTTTTTAACCATTCGTCAGGTTCTATAGCTAACACCACAGAAGCCTCAAAATCTGCTGGGACTTTTCTGAGAATATACCACAGATTAGGCAAAGAGTGAAATGCCATATATCCCTCTGCTTCTCCTGAAGCACATTTCTTCATCACACGCAGTGCAGAATCATAAAACGGTTCTCTTGCAACAAGAAAATCAATAATTACATTCGTATCAATCAATACTACCATATTTTTCCCTTCTTGCTGCTTCCAGCTCTGCATCCGGATCAAAGTCATCCAGCAAATATTTTTTTGCTTCATTTCTGGTAGCTACCAGTTCTTTAAAAGCCTGCATTTTTTCATCTGGTCTCTGAGACGGATAAATAACACTGGTATATGTTTTCTTTGGTATTAATCGCTGAATCACTTCAATCAAAAAGCCCACATTATCATCGGACATATCCCGAATCATCTGAATAGCCTGCTCCTGTAACATAGTCATATGATACACCGCCTTTCCTTATCATTTTATGCAAGTCATTATTTTCCTACTTTAATTATAACTACTTTACACCCGTTTTTTCAATCAATATTTTACATACATCAATTTTACTACTTTCTTCGACGAATTTTGTTCACTGTTATAACCTTATAATAGCACCGGAACTTTTCCTTCCAATATTGCATTGATTTCATCCAGATCTTTCCCTGTAATGGATGCAATGTTTTCCGGGGACATTCCGCATAATCCATATGTTTCCTTGAGACCACCTTTCAACAACTGCATCTTCATAATCACTAATTGAAGATGAGAGTGCATCCATACAGTCATCCACAGTTACTTCCAATATTCCAGTTAAAGAATAAAGTTTGCCCATCACAGTCTTTGCTTTTGCTGTATTATGCAGACATTTTCACCTATTTTGCACCAAGCCTTTCTTCTTTTGATATTTCTATATCTGCATTTTCTCCCCTTTCACACACCATGCCTGATTTTAAATTTTAAACTTATAAGGCAATTCACATTCCAAGTCAATTCACGATCAGCACATTCTTTCCTTCAAATGCAAATCCATACTCTTTGATCTGCTCTCCTGCAATTCCTTTTTCCTTCAGTTCTTCGCTGTATTTTCTATCCTTAATCTGTGCAAGTGCCGACTGCGCGGTTTCCTCCAGACTGTTTTCTTTTCTTGTGCTCCGCACCTTAAATTCCAGAATCACTGCTGGGTCTTTTCCCGATTTTTTCGGTTCCAGCATGACATCATATCTTCCAAATCCGCTCTCCCGGTTAGATTTTACATAATAGCTGCCCTGTAAATCCACCAGCAGTCCAAGTACAAATCCATGATAAAAACGCTCCGGTTCGGCTCCGGAAGCCCTTTCTCCGGTATCAAAATAGCTGAATGTCTGCAATGCGACACGGTTCATGTATTCATTCATCGCATCCACATCCCCCAGAAACATTGCTTTTACAAAATCATTGTACTCTGACTTCACGGGTACAAACCAGTCATGGATCATTCTTTGAAACATGATCTTCACTTCCAGATTGGTAAGCGCAAGCTGATATCTTGGTGCAAAACGCTCCCCAATATCCAGATAGCTTTCATAGGACAGGACTTTTAAATAACCACTTGCAAGAAGCAGACTCCAGACGGCCTCCTCACTTCCGTTCAACTGATTATATACAATCTGTTCATCGATTTCCGTCCAGATACATTCCCCGCATAACAGCTTTTCAAATTTTTCCTTGATATCCCGGTTTCCTTCGCGGACCAATTTGCCAACCAGACTGTTTGCACTCGTATTCGCCCAATAGGTTGTGTATTGCTGTGAATCCAGATAATTCAGGATGGACCATGGATTATAGATATCCTTATGTGTTCCGAATATAAATCCGTCGTACCATCTTTTTACCTCTTTCTTTTCACCGCCCAGTCCACATTTTTCTAAAGCCTCAAACACTTCCGGTTCGGTAAATCCAAATGTCGTTGCATATTCATCCGATGTGGTGGTAACCACTTTTAAATTATTCAAATCGGAAAATATGGACTCTTTACTCACTCTGGTAATTCCTGTCATGATTCCACGTTCCAGTGCCGGATTCGTTTTAAATGTTGAATTAAACAGGCTTCTGGTAAATGATACCAACTCATCCCAATAGCCATCCACAAAGGCTTCCTGCATAGGTGTGTCATATTCGTCCAGTAGAATGATTACTTTTTTGCCATAATATCTATAGAGGAAATCTGACAACTGGTATAATGATGAAGTTGCATCCGTTTCTCTTATATTATCAGACATCATGCGATCATAATATGCCCGGTCTGCCTCTGTCATTTTTTCATAATCTTTCACATAAGAAAACTTTATATAGATATTCCTTAAAATTTCGCACATCTTCTGTTTGGTTTTCTCATAATCACGCTCTTTAATCCGTGCAAATGACAAACTAATGACTGGATACGTTCCCTGCAGTTTGCGATACTTCTCATCTTTCCAGATTTCCAAGTTTGCAAACAAATCTGACCTGTCTGCATAGTCGAGAGAAAAGAACTGTTCTGTCATACTCATTGTCAGCGTTTTTCCAAAACGTCTGGGTCTTGTGATCAATGTCACACTGTCTCCGCTATCCCACCATTCTTTTAAAAAAACGGTTTTATCTACATAAAAATATTGATTTTCAATGATTGTGGAAAAATCCTGTACTCCAATCGCTACATTTACTGCCATATGCATTCCCTCTCCCAGATATTCCTTCTATCTTTTCCTATTCCGTCTTGATACTCCCCCTGCACATCCGTCCGCTTGATACCGATTGCTGGGTCATTCCATGCCACACCGCCCTTGTTGTTCGGATGTCAGAAGTCATTAACTTTATAGCAGAACCCTGCCTCATCATACCGGTGCAATCGTCATCCTTTCTATTTTACAAAAATGTTTTTTATAATTTTCTCCATCCGAATCTTTACTTTCATAATTAATTCCTACCAACAACACTTCTCCCCTGTAGTCTTTCAGACTTTGCACATACTCTTTTCTTTTGATCTGATCAATTGCAGCATCTGCCGTCTGATTCCTTTTCAGTTCAACCACTATCGCCGGAGCCTGCGTTGTCTTTCGCGGTATGAACACCAGATCTGCAAAGCCTTTGCCGCCTACAAGTTCACGATAAATCACGTAGTTCTTTTTTGCAGAATAGTATGCCAGCGAGATGACACATGCCAGTGAATTTTCATCATTGTAGGCAAGTATGGATGTATTCTCCTGATGTACATGTTCTATTATCCTGGCAACGGTATCCTCATCACCGGAAATCGTTGCATTTAAAAGTTCTTCTGATTTCCGAATAGCATCCATGACCGGTTCCCAACCGCCATCCTCTATGCAATTGATAAACTCTTTCTGCACTTCCTGATTGGGAATATGAACCGTACGGGTATCAAAATCATAAGTCAGATATCCCAGATGCACAAGAAGCGTCAGCACATCATCCGCACTTGCAAAGGTTGTCATATCATTTTGAAATTTATCCGGATTTATTGCAACAGAACTTCCTGCTATGAGTTTTGTTACAAGTTCTTTTAAATTGTACATATCCATCTGGATATATTTTTTTAACGCCTCATAGGTCTCTGTCTTTGTCCAGTAGCTGTCAAAATCATGTCCCAGAAGTGACATCACAACGGATCTTGGATTATAGATCTGTATGCCTTTCAAATCATAACCATCATACCACTGTTTCATTTTCTCGTATGGCATATCATACGCTGGGCAGAGTTCCTGCACTTCCTGCTCGGTAAACCCTGTAAATTCAGCAAGTTCCCGCTGATTTGTCATGGAGTATTCATCAAACATGTTAAGCGCAGAGTGTTCCCCATACTTCTTTATCGGAAGAATTCCTGTCATATATGCCAGTACACAGTATGGCTGGTTTTTTAATAAATCCCTCAGGAAGTTCAGATAAATTTTCTGTGCGTCGGTATCATTCCCTTTTACCCGGAAGATACAGTCCCATTCATCTATAATAAATACAAAAAAGCTGTGCGTCTGGGAATATATTTCTTCTATGACAGATACGAGATCTTCTTCATAATACGTGACATTGGCAAATTCACGTTTCAATTCACGCGTCACTTTCCGGGTTAGAAGTTCTAACATCTCGTCAATGGTTTTTGTACGTCCCAAAAACTGCTGCATGTTCAAATGTATCACATTATATTTGTTTAAATGTTCTTCAAAACCGGCATCTTCTGCTATTTTAAATTTTTCAAACAACTCTTTGGAATCGCATCCTCTGCTATAATATGCTACAAGCATATTGGCAGCAATGGATTTGCCAAAACGACGCGGGCGACTTACGCAGATATTTTTATGCTCACCAAAAAGCTGCGAATTTGTAAACTTAATCATTTCTGTTTTATCAACATATATTTTTGAACGAAGGGATGCATTATAAAATTCTTCATTCCCTGGATTTACATAAAGTCCCATTTCTTCTCCTTTCGAACACCATGCTGGGTTTTAAATTCGAGAATCACGGCTGAATCTTTTCCAATTCCATCTATATTATATAGTATTATACAATTTTTCCAGAAAAAACGAAACAATAAAAAAGGTGTCTCTTTTCAAGACACCTTTTCCACCTATCCTCTATTATTTCTTCAACCCCGGCCACTCCTGGTCTTTCTCCGAAAGTGTCAGCGGTGTCCCATCTGCCATACAATATCCTTCCGCCGATGGGGTTCCCTGATACTCCCCCTGCACATCCGGCCACTGGATACCGATTGCCGGGTCATTCCATGCCAGGCCGCCCTCGTCGTTCGGATGCCAGAAGTCATTGACTTTGTAACAGAACTCTGCCTCGTCAGACAGGACCAGGAAGCCATGCGCAAAGCCTTCCGGAATCAGGAACTGTTTTTTGTTTTCTTCCGACAATTCCACACCATACCATTTTCCATAGGTTGCGGAACCTTCCCGCAGATCCACCGCCACATCAAATACGCTTCCGCGCACAGCGCGCACGAGTTTGCACTGCGGATAGTTGATCTGGAAATGCAGTCCGCGAAGTACACCTTTGACGGACATGGACTGGTTATCCTGCACAAAGCGGATATCGAATCCGGCTTCTTTCATTTCCCGTTCATTGTAGGTCTCCATAAAGTATCCGCGGGCATCCCCGTGTACGGCCGGTGTAATCACACACAGCCCTTCGATACCGCCGACATTTTTTTCCACTGTTATCTGTCCCACTGTTTTTTCCTCTTTCATGCTGATTTGTATCTATTCAGAACCCCCTCAGAATAGTTACGCTGATTTTAATATTTCACCCTGCCCTCTGCGACTGCTTTTAAATGCTCTCCATACGGACTTTTTCCGTAGCGTATCGCAGAATCAAGTAATTTTTCCCGGTCAATCCACTGATTGATATATGCAATTTCTTCCGGCGCGGAAATGGTCACGCCCTGACGGTGCTCGATCATCTGCACAAATGCTGCCGCATCCAGAAGGCTGTCCATCGTTCCGGTATCCAGCCATGCAAACCCGCGTCCGAGCAGCTGCACATTTAAGTTTTTCTGCTGCAGATACAGGTCATTTAAGGTGGTGATCTCCAGTTCGCCGCGGGCAGATGGCTGCACCTGTTTTGCCATTTTGCTCACGCCTGACGGATAGAAATACAGTCCGGTCACGGCATAGTTGCTCTTTGGCTGTGCCGGTTTTTCCTCGATGGATACCGCTTTTCCGTTCGCATCGAAGTCCACGACACCAAAACGCTCCGGATCGTTGACATAATAGCCAAAGACGGTTGCCTGTCCCTCTTGTGCATCCTTTGTGGCATTTCGCAGAATTTTTCCGAATCCGTTTCCGTAGAAAATGTTGTCGCCGAGTACCATGGCGCAGGCATCCTCTCCGATAAATTCCTCTCCAAGCAAAAATGCCTGTGCGAGTCCATCCGGAGACGGCTGCACTTTGTAGGACAGATGAAGCCCGAACTGATTTCCATCCCCCAAAAGTGCCTCAAATCGCGGGGTATCTTCCGGCGTGGAAATAACTAAAATATCGCGGATGCCTGCCAGCATCAGTGTAGACAGCGGATAATAAATCATCGGTTTGTCATATACCGGAAGCAATTGTTTACTGGTTACCATCGTCAGCGGATACAGCCGTGTCCCTGCGCCGCCTGCCAATATAATTCCCTTCATCTTAAAGTTCCCCCTGTCGCTTTAATTCCTGCAGATACCGTCCCAGTGCGTCCTGCCAGGTCGGAAGCGGTGTAAATCCATTTTCTTTCAGTTTCTTTTTTTCCAGTCTGCTGTTAAACGGACGCGCTGCCTTTGACAGACCGTATTCCGCGGTTGTCACAGGCTGCACTTCGGTAGCGAGTCCTGCCTGCCGGTAAATTTCTTTTGTAAAATCATACCAGGAGATGTAGCCACCTTCGTTTGTCGCATGATAATAACCATATTTTTCGGTTTCCATCATGTCAACAAGCAGTCTGGCCAGATCATAGGTATAGGTTGGTGTGCCAATCTGGTCATTTACCACGCGCACCTGCGGGTGATTTTTTGCCACTTTTAACATGGTCTTAATAAAATTTTTTCCGTTTAATCCAAATACCCAAGCGATACGAACGATAAAATACTTTTCCAGTGTCTGTGCCACTGCCAGCTCGCCCCCCAGTTTGCTCTGTCCGTATACATTGAGCGGTGCATAATCTTTGCAGTCCGGCTCCCACGGTGTTTCGCCCTGTCCGTCAAATACATAGTCTGTGCTGATATAGACCATTTTGGCATCTGCTTTTTTTGCCGCGTCCGCAATATGTTTCGTTCCATCTACGTTGATGGCTCTGACTTTTGCCTGATTTTCTTCGTCCTCTGCTGCATCCACAGCGGTCCATGCCGCACAGTGCACGATGGCATCCGGCTGTACTTGCATGATTGTCTGTTCCACTGCTGCCGCATCGGTGATGTCCAGCGGCACATACGATGCACAGGATTCCAGTGTCGGTGCAATATCCGAACCGACTGCCTGATGTCCGCGCTTTGTCAGTTCGTTTACCACGTCATGTCCCAGCTGTCCGGCAACGCCTGTCACGAATACTTTCATATTTATAAGCCTTTCTTTCCGTACATTTCTTTGTAATAATTCTGGTATTCCCCGTTTACGATGTTCTCCCACCATTCCTTATGATCCAGATACCACTGGATGGTCAGGCGGATACCATCTTTAAACATCGTCTCCGGCAGCCAGCCCAGCTCGTTGTGGATCTTGGTCGGATCGATGGCATAGCGCATATCGTGTCCTTTTCTGTCCTGCACATGCTCGATCAGGCTCTCCGGCTTGCCGAGATATTCACAGATGAGTTTCACGATATCAATATTTTTCATCTCATTGTGTCCACCAATGTTGTAGACTTCTCCGACGGTTCCGTTGCACAGGATCAGGTCAATCGCCTTACAGTGATCCTCGACATACAGCCAGTCGCGCACATTGAGTCCCTCTCCGTATACCGGAAGCGGCTTATCTGCCAACGCATTTGCGATCATAAGTGGAATGAGTTTTTCCGGAAACTGATACGGGCCGTAGTTGTTGGAACAACGGCTGATCGTTACCGGCAGGCCGTACGTTCTGTGATATGCCATAACAAGCAGATCCGCAGATGCCTTGGAAGTGCTGTAAGGACTGGAGGTGTGGATCGGTGTATCCTCATGGAAGAACAGATCCGGGCGGTCCAGCGGCAGATCTCCGTACACCTCATCCGTGGATACCTGATGATAACGTGAAATACCATACTTCCTGCATGCGTCCATCAGCACGGAAGTACCGATAATATTGGTCTGTAAAAAGACTTCCGGATTCTCAATGGAGCGGTCCACATGGGACTCCGCTGCAAAATTGACGATCACATCCGGTTTTTCTTCCTCAAAAAGAGTATATACTCCCGGACGGTCGCAGATATCGAGTTTTACGAAACGAAAATTCGGCTGATCCATCACCGGTGCAAGCGTGGACAGATTGCCAGCATAGGTCAACGAATCCAGACAAACAATGCGATCCTGCGGATGTTCCTTTAACATATAGAAAATAAAGTTGCTGCCGATGAAACCAGCACCGCCTGTTACAATAATGGTCATGAGCATTTCCTCCTGTGTGCATTTGCGATTTCTGTATTTATTTCCATTATAAAAGGTGACGCTAGGTCACCTTCAAGTCTTTTTTATAGATTTTTCTAATTATTTTCTGCACAGGAAGATTCCGGCATCTTTTGTGATATGAAATCCATCTGCCACGCGGGCAGAAACAAATTCCCGGAACTCTTTGTACTGGTTCAAAAGCAACTGGTTCTGATTTCCGTGACAGGAAAGAATATAGGAAATCAGCGGTTCTGCTTCCGCTATTTCAATCGCATCCTCGTATCTTCGCATCTGAATTTCCGGGAAATACGGTGCTAACAGGTTTTCTCCGTTTTCAAGCCCGAACCGCTCATACAACACCTCCGCTGACAAAACGATTTCTTTATGGAACTGCTGTACCAGATCGGTAATTTCCCACATATGCTGCTTTCCGTAGGTACTGCATAGAAACCGTCCCCCATTTTTTAAGACTCTCCGACATTCTGCAAGCACCTGTGGGATATCTTCACAGTAAAACAGCACATGATCCGCGATCACAAGATCAAACATTTCCTCCTCGTAAGGAATTTTTTCGCAGTCAAATTTTTTATAGGAAAAACGGCTGTCCTCTCCCAGTGCACGCCGGGCATCCTTTAGCATTCCTTCTGATTTATCCGAGAGAACGACCCAAAGATCCGCAGGCAGCTGTTCTCTGTTTTCGGTCCATAATGCTCCATTTCCACAGCCGAGCTCCAGAATCCGCATCCCCGGCTGCAGATTACACTGCTGCATAATCCACGGAAACCACCCCTGCGGATTGACGGAATACTCCCTGTGCAGGCGAATCCGGGCGGAAATATTTGCCGCATTCTGGTACTGGTTTTTCAGGCTTCGTTCCACTGCCGTCAGATGGATCAAATCCAGCATACTATTCCAGTCAATCGCCTGTTCCGTCTGGATGGCTTCTATGGTGCGGTCAATTGCCTCATCCATTGCCTGCATTTCGTCCATTTTCTGCCGCAGCAGCTTCTTCTGTATCCGCATGGATTCAAGAAGATACTGCTGGTCTGCCGCAGCAAGTGTCATCTCCCGGATATCTTCCAGCGAAAATCCCAGATATTTTAATAAAAGGATCTGCTGGAGTTTTGCCAGATCTGCATCCGTATACAGCCGCGCTCCTGCGGCAGTCCGTGCACTTGGTTTTAAAATATTCTGTTTATCATAATACCGGATCGCGCGAAGTGTCACATGTGCTTTTTTTGCAAATTGCCCGGATGTGTAATACGCATCCTTTTTCATCTACAGTTCTTTCACCTCATCCCGCATTTCTTCTGTCATATTCTGTACATAGGTCGTCTGGGAAGAAATTTCTTCCGTGTTTGCGGCAATCGTTGACACTTTCTGCGTCATGGTATTCATGCTTTCTACCAGATCTTTGATCGAATCCATGCTCTGTGTAATCTTTGGAAGAATTGCCTCGGCTTTCTGGTCGTTCTGTGTCAGAAGATCCTTCGTGAAATCAGACAGTGTACGGGTTTCCTGTGCATTCCGTTTCTGATCGCGGATTTCTGCAATTTTCTTTGTCTCTTCCTCTGCCATGCACCGCACGCATTTGTTGCATCCGGTGCATAAATCATTTGTGTAAATCAGTTCCATAAACGCACTCCTTATTATGATTTTCGTATAAACCCCACCCCTATATACTTATAATTTTATTACTTTTTACTATATTTGTCCAGCAGAGCCTTGCTTTTTCCGTTATTTTTATCAAAGCACAAATGGTTGTCCATGATTTTTCACAAACTGGATTTATATTTTTTTTCTGTTCTGGATATATACACACAGTAAGATCACACTATACTAGGATACAAAGAACTATTTTCACCAATTCGGAGGTTTTCCATGAAAAAAGCAGCTGTTATCCATGATCTGTCCGGTTTCGGAAAGTGTTCGCTCACGGCAGCGATTCCGGTATTATCCGCGCTGGGCGTGCAGTGTTGTCCGGTTGCAACAGCCGTACTGACCGGCCAGACCGGTTATCCCTGTTATCACTGTACCGATCTGACCGCCATGTTACCGGACTATATCGATGCCTGGGGAAAAAATAACGCGCATTTTGATGCCATCTACAGCGGATTTCTGACCGGGGCGAAACAGATTTCGCAGGTGCTTGATTTCATCCGCTATTTTCGGGAAGAACATACGCTTCTTCTGGTTGACCCTGTTATGGGGGATGACGGAAATGCTTATCCGTTTTTTACTCCGGGGCTGTTAAATGGAATGAAAGAACTGACGCTTAAAGCAGACGTGATCACGCCGAATCTGACGGAAGCCTGTCTGCTGGCAGACATCCCGGAAGATGCCTTACTCCACTGCCGGACGAACACGGATCTGCTGAAGCTGGCAGAAGATGTGGCACTGCGGCTGCAAAAAAAAGCCTCACCCCCACAGGATGTCGTGATCACCGGTGTCAAATGCCGTGATGAGAAACATCCCGTCATTTATAATATTGCTGCCACAGCAAATGGAATTTACCGGCACGAATCGCCGTTTTTTGACCGGAGTTTTTCCGGAACCGGGGATCTGTTTGCCTCTGTATTGTGTGGCTGCCGCACAAAGGGCATATGCACGGAAGATGCGATTCTGCTTGCCGGGAAATTTTTATCCCACAGTATCGGGGATACCATGAAAGAAAATACGCCGGGACGCGATGGCGTTAATTTCGAGAAATTTCTTATTGACCTGATTGCAGATTCAAACGTGTAAAAACGGGAAAACCGGAAAAGAATTTCGCAATTGATTAATCCATACGATAGAAAGAAGGAATTGTTATGGCAAAAATTTTATATGTGTACAATGATCAGGTATATGCAAATATCACAAATAAATGTGACTGCAACTGTACGTTCTGTATCCGTAAACAGTTTGATGGTGTGGGTGATGCGGATACCCTCTGGCACAAAGCAGAGCCTTCTTTAAGTGAGATTATTGCCGCAATTGATGCCTTTGATTTCACCGGCTACAAAGAATTTGTTTTCTGTGGCTATGGGGAACCGACCTGTGCACTGGAGAATCTGATCGCCAGTGCCAGATATGTCAAAGAAAAAACAGGTCTCCCGATCCGTGTCAATTCCAATGGTCTGGGAAACCTGTATTATAAACGTGACATTGTACCACAGCTGGCAGAAGTGGTAGACAGTATCTCCATCAGCTTAAATGAGGCAACTGCAGAAAAGTACGAAAAAGTAACCCGCCCATCCTTCCCCCATGCTTATGAGGCAATGCTTGATTTTGCAGAGGAATGTGGAAAACTTATCCCACACACGCAGCTGTCGATCGTGGATATTCTTCCGGAAGAAGACATTAAGGCGTGTCAGCGCATCGCCGACAGCCGCGGTGTCCATCTGAAAGTACGTCCATGGGAGCACAGTGCATAAAGAAGTTACCGTTCTCATGCTTACCTGTGAGCACCAGCGGCATTACAGTCCCAGCACATCCAGAAGGATCTGTTCATCTTTCTTTTGTTTCTGTGGATGCTGTAATTCCGCATCTGCCAGGCGGGTACGGATATTCTGCATCCGCTGGTCCAGATCTGCACTGATCTGTGCACATTCGCTCAGTTCCTGTGCCAGACGCTCGGTTTCATCTGCCGGAACATTCTTTTTGTACCGCACTTTGTGCTCCAGACTCGCCCAGAAATCCATGGCAATGGTGCGAAGCTGTACTTCAACTTTCATTTCCCGTTTCTCATTCTGTAAAAAAATCGGTACTGCAACGATCAGATGCAGGCTGCGGTATCCGTTTTCCTTCGGATGCTTGATATAATCTTTCTGTTCGATCAGACGGATATCATCCTGCTGAAGCAGGCAGTCCGCCAACAGATAGATATCTTCCGGGAAAGAGCACACAACCCGGATTCCTGCTATATCATTAATGTTCTGTTCAATCGCCGAAAGCGTCAACGGAATATTTTTCCGGCGCACTTTGCGCACGATTCCGTCCAGCGATTTCACACGTGTCTTGATGGACTCGATCGGATTACGGTCATATTCCAGCGAAAATTGTTCGTTTAACACTTTAAACTTCGTTTCTACTTCCATGATTGCGCACTTGTAATATGCCATCAGCGTATCCAGCGGTTTTGTATTTTCCTGCACAAAATCCAAAAATTCATCAGACATCAGACGGTTACGGACAAGGTTTTCCGCTGCCTGCTGCAGCTGCGCATTTACTACTTTACTTAATTCGTTCATATCTATTTCCTCTTTTTCTCCTGTAATTTTCTATATAAATAATTGTGAAATCCTTAGTTCCGGCGGACTCCCGTGTGGTGGCTCCGGCTGCGGCCTCTCCGATACGCACTCAATATCCAGAATCAAGAATTTGCAGAAAGTGACTGCGTGACTCCTTTGATGATTTGTGTTCGTTCAAGTTTCGACAGCGGCGCGGCTTGTGTCCGTCTGCCAAGGACGCGTCCGAAGGATTTCGTGTCTGCCTTAGCGGAGTGCTTCAAAATACTGTGCCCGCGGGTCGTGTTTGCGACTACATTTATTTAAGGTCATTCAAAAAAGTCCGTAGGAAGACATAACCGGGAGCGGGCGCCATAAAATTTTTGAAGTGCTCCGCTTAGGCAGACTAGAAATTCTGAGCGCATCCTTGGCAGACGGACACAAGCCGCGCCGCTGTCGAAACGTTGCCCGGACACAAAATTAGAGCCACGCAATCACTTTCGCAAATTCTAAGATTCTGTCTAATTCGTGCGTATCGGAGAGGCCGCAGCCGGAGCCACCACACGGGAGTCCGCCGGAGCACAAACTTTCCCAATTGTTTTAAATAAAAAGAGCTTCACAGAAATAAATTTCCATGAAGCTCTCCGCACATGGACTTTCCTTTCTGGTTTCCACATGCTTTTATTATAATGGATTCATCCGCAAAACGGAATAAATAAAGTCTGAACTTTTTCCGAATTTTATCTTAATCCTTGAACAGATCGGTAGAGTAATAACGGTCTCCGCTGTCCGGAAGAAGAGCGACTACGGTCTTTCCCTTGAACTCCGGTCTCTTTGCCACTTCGATGGCTGCCTTTAATGCAGCTCCGGAAGAAATACCTACCAGCACACCTTCCTCTTTTGCAATATATTTGGAATACTCGAAAGAGTCTTCATTGGAAACCGGGATTACTTCGTCGTAAATCTTGGTATCCAGTGTGTTTGGAATAAATCCGGCTCCGATACCCTGGATCTTATGTGGGCCTGCCTTTCCGGTAGACAGTACTGCAGATGTCTCAGGCTCTACAGCAACGATCTTTACATCCGGGTTCTGGGATTTTAAATACTCACCAACACCTGTGATGGTTCCGCCCGTACCGACACCGGCTACAAATGCATCAACTTTTCCATCGGTATCTTCCCAGATCTCCGGTCCGGTTGTCTTCTTGTGTGCTGCTGGGTTTGCAGGGTTCTCAAACTGCTCCGGAATGAAGCTGTCTGCGATCTCTTTGTGAAGTTCCTCTGCCTTTGCGATGGCTCCCTTCATACCCTTGCTTCCATCGGAAAGAACAAGCTCTGCACCATATGCCTTGATGATGTTACGACGCTCAATACTCATGGTCTCCGGAAGAACGATGATCAGGCGGTAACCCTTTGCTGCTGCGATTGCCGCAAGACCGATACCTGTATTTCCGGATGTCGGCTCGATAATGGTAGAACCCGGCTTTAATTTTCCGTCCTTCTCTGCCTGCTCAATCATCTCTTTTGCAATACGGTCCTTAACTGATCCTGCCGGGTTAAAGTACTCCAGCTTTGCAAGAAGTCTTGCCTCAAGGCCAAACTTCTTCTCAATGTGTTTGAACTCTACCAGTGGTGTGTGTCCGATCAGTTCCAATGTTCCTTCATAAATATTTGCCATTTTACTTTCCTCCAATTCACACTCTCTAATTCAATTCCTTATTTTCATACTTCTTTAGTAGGAATTATCTGTTGTTATGAATATACACCCTTTCCCAAACGCTGTCAACTACTTTTTACGATATTATTTTATACCCCTAAAAAAATACACGACACTCCTTATATTTTACTCCGCTTTGCCACAATTAAGACTCCAAAATTTTAACAGAGCCAGAAACTGCACAAAATTCGTAACGTATCCTATAAGAAGCGTCGTGTATTTTTATCTATATGTGTATGAAAAACCCTTCGACTTTATTACTCGTCATCCTCATCGTCATCATCGTCCGCATCCTCACCGAGCAAAGCCTCTTTTAAAGTTCTCCAGCCAAGGACTGCACACTTCACACGCGCCGGCATATGGGCGATATCGCGGAGTGCCGATGCCTCCTCAAGAGAATCAATCTCCTCCTCGCTGGCATCGCCTTTGATCATTTTCATAAAGATTTTGCCCATCTGCAGGGCCTCTTCTTTTTTCTTTCCGACAATCATGCCAAGCATGATATCTGCGGAAGCCTGGGAAATCGCGCATCCGTCCCCGACAAATGCACCATCGGTAATCGTGTCGCCATCCGTCTTTAATTTCAGGAAAATATCATCCCCACAGCTCGGGTTGACACCCTCAAGCACAATATCCGCATCCGGCAGATCATGTTTAAACTCCGGGCGCACGTTGTGCTCGGTTAAGATTTCATTATAAAAACTTCTATTTTCCATATCCCATTCGCTCCCTTATATTTGCGATGCCTGCTACAAATTTGTCGGCTTCTTCTTCGGTATTGTAAAACATAAAGCTTGCCCTGGTGGCGGAGCTGATGCCCAGATAATTAAGCAGCGGCTGCGCACAGTGATGTCCGGCACGCACACAGATGCCATCGGCGATTAAAATCTCGCTCACATCGTGTGGATGCACGTCATCAATTGTAAATGTAAGAATTCCGGTGTGTTCTTCGGCCCGGTCGGATCCAAGTACATGCACATGTGGAAGTTCTTTCAATCCGTCAAACGCACGCTTTGTCACGGCAAGTTCCCGCTCCTGCATCACATCAAAGCCAACAGACTGTGCATATTTTATGGCAGCATGCAGTGCTATGGCACCGGCAGCATTTACGGTTCCCGCCTCGAACTTATTCGGAAGTTCTGCGTATTTTGCGCTCTCGCGGGTCACGGATTCGATCATCTCGCCACCGGAAAGAAACGGCGGCATTTTCTTTAACAGTTTTTTCTTTCCATATAACACACCAATTCCCATCGGTCCGAAAATTTTATGTCCGGAAAATGCAAAGAAGTCTGCATCCAGATCCTGCACATTGACCGGCATATGCGGGGTGCTCTGTGCCCCGTCCACCACGATAATGGCATTTTTTTCATGTGCCATGGCTGCGATCTCTTTGACCGGATTCACACGTCCGAGCACGTTAGAAATCTGTGTGATTGCTACGATTTTTGTCTTTTCCGTAATCTGTTCTTTTACCTGATCAAGATCCACCGATCCGTCCGGACGGCATTCGATAAACCGGAGTACCGCTCCTGTCTGCCGCGCAACCATCTGCCATGGCAGAAGATTGCTGTGATGTTCCATGATCGAAACGAGGATTTCATCCCCGGCATTTACATTGTTTAAACCATAGCTGTATGCCACAAGATTCATGCTCTCTGTGGTATTTCTGGTAAAGATGATTTCACGCGCGGATTTGGCTCCGATAAAATCACGCACGCCTTTTCTGGCATTTTCATACAGTTCGGTTGCTTCCACACTCAGCGGATAATTTCCACGCAGCGGATTTGCATTGTGTTTCAGGTAAAAATCGCGTTCTGCATCAATGACACACTGTGGACGCTGGGAAGTTGCCGCATTGTCGATATAGATCCATTCCCTGCCATCGACTGTATTTTCCCCGATTTCTGACAGCAGTGGAAAGTCCTTGCGATAATCGGTCATGCTACACCTCCCCAAGTTCTTCGTCAATCATTCTGGCAAAGCTGTCGTCTTTGATGATTCCTTTCAGGCGGTCAATGTTTGCTCTTGCCATAATATTTTCCGCGTGCTCTTTGTCGATTCCGCGGCTGGCAAAATAAAACATGGTATCCTCATCAAGTTCCCCAATCGTTGCACCGTGATTACCAACGACATTTTCCTCGGAGCATAAGATCACCGGAACGGTTTTATTCTCCACATCATCGCCAAGCATCAGTACATTTTCCAGCTCGTTTCCGACGGAATCGGAAGAGCCGGTCTTAAAATCAATCGTTCCACGGAAGATCTTCTTTGCACCGTCGCGCAGGGCACCGCCCACGTTGATTTCACTCTCTGTATGTTTTCCATAGTGGTTGACCACTTCATTCATGTCGATGATATGTGTGTGCTGCCCGATATAGCCGATATCGCTCCTAAAGGTGCTTGCATCTCCATTTAAGTTGATGGTCGTATCGGAATAGATATCTCCTTTTCCGAGATAAATTTGTACCAGCTCGATACGGGCGTTTTTTGCACATTCTCCCTCAATCTGATTGTACACAAGAGAATTTTCTGCTGTGTGCTGCAGCTGCACCAGACGCACCCGTGCATGTTCTTCCACCGAAAGGCTTGTCCTTACGGCAAGTTTTTCCTCTGTCTGATAATCCATAAACACGGTCACCTGCTTACCTGCCGGTGCTATGATATGGATCTTTTTGCTGCTGTATCTTCCCTCTCCGGTAATGGAAAAGCGTACCTCTTCGGTGCTTCCCGCTGTCACGGTTTCCTCTGGAAGTTCTATTGTATGTTCTTTGTCCCACGGAAGCTTGGTCTCGTTGACATGTAACCAATACCAGGTCTTCGATGGAAGTTTATTGATTGTCATTTCTGTCATTGTTCTCCTCCTAACCTATGCTTCCCTTCATCTCCAGCCGGATCAGGTTGTTCATCTCAACCGCGTACTCAACCGGAAGTTCCTTGGATACGTTGTCTGCAAATCCGCTGACTAAAAGTGCCCGGGCATCTTCTTCCGTCATGCCTCGTGACATCAGGTAAAAGACAGCATCGTCGCTGATGCTTCCGATCTTTGCCTCATGTCCCACGGCTGCGTCTTTGGTACGGATGTCCATGGCCGGAATCGTATCCGAACGCGACTCGGAATCAAGCATCAGGGACTGACAGGATACTGCTGATTTTGATCCTTTGGCATCCTTTGCCACAACCACGCTGCTTCGGAAGGTACTGATTCCGCCGTCCTTGCTGATGGAACGGGTATTCATATAGGAGCTGGTGTTTGGTGCTGCGTGTACCACTTTGGCACCGGTATCCAGATTCTGTCCGTGTCCGGCAAATGTGACACCGGTGAATTCCATTTTGGCACCCTCCCCCTTTAAAACGCTCATCGGATACAGGCAGCCCACATGGGAACCAAACGATCCGGAAACCCACTCGATCGTTCCGCCTTCCTCAACGGAGGCACGCTTGGTATTCAGGTTGTACATATTCTTGGACCAGTTCTCGATGGTGGAATAACGAAGCTTTGCATTTTTTTTGACGAACAGCTCCACGCAGCCTGCATGCAGGTTTGCTACGTTATATTTTGGAGCGGAACATCCCTCGATGAAATGAAGGCTTGCGCCCTCGTCCACGATGATCAGTGTATGCTCAAACTGACCGGCTCCTTTGGCATTCAACCGGAAATAAGACTGCAGCGGAATGGACACGTGCACGCCCTTTGGCACATAGACGAACGAACCACCGGACCATACGGCTCCGTGCAGTGCTGCAAACTTATGGTCATGCGGGGTGACAAGTTTCATGAAATACTTGTGTACCATGTCCGCATATTCTCCTTTTAAGGCACTTTCCATATCGGTGTAGACAACGCCCTGTGCGGCAACCTCGTCTTTGACATTGTGATATACCAGCTCGGAATCGTACTGGGCACCGACACCGGCTAAGGATTTCCGCTCGGCCTGCGGGATTCCCAGACGCTCAAATGTCTCTTTGATGTCTTCCGGCACATCCTTCCAGGATGCCTGCATTTTAGAATGTGGACGGACATAGGTGGCAATGTGATCCATGTCTAGTCCCTCAATTGACGGTCCCCAGTCCGGAACCGGCATCTCATTGTAAATCTGTAAGGACTCCAGTCGGAACTGCTGCATCCATGCCGGATCGCCCTTTTCTTTGGAAAGCTGCTCCACGATCTGTGGGGTCAGACCTTCTTTCATTCTGTATGCATCTTTTTCCTCATCGCGGATATCATAGATGCTGCGGTCGATATCTTCTACCTGACTCTTTTCTCTCATTTCGCACGCACCTTTCTTACTGTTCAAATTCCTCAAAACCGTTTTCGTTGATCTCATCTACTAAGGAAGCATCTCCGTTCTTTACGACTTTTCCTTCATCCATAACGTGGGTGACATCCACATGCAACGACTCTAAGATTCGTGTGCTGTGGGTGATAATCAGAAGGCTTCCTTTGCATTTTTCTTTGTAAAGCTGGATGCCCTTTGATACGGTACGGACGGCATCCACATCCAGTCCGGAGTCGGTCTCGTCAAGAATTGCAAGCTTTGGCTCTAACATAAGCATCTGCAAAATTTCTGCTTTTTTCTTTTCACCACCGGAGAAGCCGACATTTAAATCACGTTCTGCATAGGACTCGTCCATGGAAAGAAGTTTCATGGTCTCGGTCAGTTTTTTCTTGAAATCCCACAGGCGGACACGCTTTCCGGTCTTCTGCTCGAGTGCATTACGGATAAATGCGCTCAATGTCACACCCGGAACTTCCAGAGGATTCTGGAAGGAGAGGAAGATTCCCTTTTTGGCACGCTCATTCACCGGCATCTCTGTGATGTCCTCTCCGTCAAAGAAAATCTGTCCGGATGTGATGGCATATTTCGGATGCCCGGTGATGGCATAGCCCAGGGTGGATTTTCCGGTTCCGTTCGGTCCCATCAGAACATGCACCTCGTCTTTTCCAACTTCTAAATTTACTCCGTGTAATATTTCTTTATCTTCAACGTTTACGTGCAGATCTTTGATCTCTAATAAGTTTTTTTCAGACATTTGTATTTCCTCCATATAAAACATGTTGTTTAACTTTCACAGGAATGCGTCTTCTGTGAAATCATATCCTCAAGGGTATGCTTCTCAAGGTAATCATTGATCACAGCTTCCAGTCCCTGCCAGAACGGAAGTGTGGTACACTCTGCGGTGCTCTCGCACTTTTTTCCTCCTTCACACAGGCACGCGACCGGAGCTAAATTTCCTTCGATCAGTTGAAGGATCTCAATTACTTTATATTCCGACGGTTGTTTGATCAGACGGTAACCGCCACCCTTTCCGCTGGCACTCTCAAGCATCTTCCCTTTTGTCAGTATGGTCATAATACTTTCAAGATATTTCAGGGAAATGCCCTGCCTTGTGGCAATTTCTTTGACCGGAATGAATTCTCCGGAATTGTGCTGCGCAAGATCCACCATCACACGCAGTGCATATCTGCTTTTTGCGGATATCATCATATCGTTTTACCACCTCTTTTTCTGTCACTTGATTATACTCCCACTCCCCTACTATGTAAATAGGGGAATATAGTGAATTATGTTTTTCTTCCAGTACAAATTGCTGGTTAACTGCGTGGTCTGGGAGCCTTTTGTTTTTCAGCGGGACGGATTTTTTTGGGGGGGAGTTTTTTAAATATAAGTTTTTTCGATGCGACGGAAGAAGGGGGCATTCTCTTTCTACAGAAAAATTTGCAAATTAGCGCCGATGTTGATTTCAGGTAAGTTTGACAAATATTTTACTTTTATGCTATTAGCGTTATGTGATGGAACTACGGCGCAGTTGCAAATTTGTTCTTCCGAAAGAAATGTCCCCCTTCTTCCTGTGGATTGGAAAACTATAAGTAAAAGGATGATGCCCGCAAATCCTGTCTGTGGAACAAATATAAAGGCACCAGAACTTGCAGTTAAAGGCGCTCCCGGAAGGAAATGCGTGTAATGGGCGTTTACGGTAAAGTGATAAATGTTTGGGAAGCTTGACATGCTAATAAGTGGAAATTTCATTTCTGGTATTTTGTGAAACAATAGTTCTATTGAAGCCCTTATATGATCGGGCATTATAAACTTATAAATAAAGGATGGGTTCTATATAATCAAAATTCATAGGAAAGATGTCATCGTGGTATCTATCCCAATAAAATTCACGTAAAAGATACCATTGTGGTACCTATCCCAATAAAATTCAGTAAAAAATTCCACCGTGGTATCTATCCCAATAAAATTCACGTAAAAGATACCATTGTGGTACCTATATATTGAAAATTTAACATTCAGATACCGGAAAGTCTCTATAGATCAAAAATTGCTTCTCCAGATACCGCTTTATTGAGAAATGCGGTATCTGGAGAAGCAATTTTTACTATATAGGTGACATTTTCTGATTTCAAGCATTAAAATTTCGGAAAACCGTCACCTAAAACTTTAATTTTTCATCTATAGATACCCGGCCTTATCATCAAGTGATTTAACAGGGTATTTTTATGTTTATTCCAGTTCATGGAATTCGTATATTCCTCCGGCAATTGTTCCGGTGTACCCCCGATCAGCTCTGTAAGCAGCGATCTCGCTGCTTTTGAGACGTCCCTTTAACTGCAGGTTCTGGTGCCTTTATATTTGTCACATACACAGGATTTGCGGGCATCATTCTTTTACTTATAGTCTTCCGTCGCATAGAGAAACCTTATACCTAAACCAATTCCCCCGCAAATCCGTCCCTCTGAAAAACAAAAGGCCCCAGACCACGCAGTCAACCAACAATTTATGAAAAAACGGAGCTAACATTGTACGAGTACAATGCCGCTCCGTAAAAAACAGATCATTTTTATTTTTTGACAGTAACCTTACATTTTAAAGCTATTCCATTGGATTTTACGGTAATGGTAACTTTTCCGGCTTTCTTCGCCTTGATCACACCCTTGGAGGATACTGTTGCAATCTTTGTATTAGAAGACTTGTAAGTTACCTTTCCAATGCTTCCTTTTACTGTTAACTTTGCTGTCTTGCCCTTTTTCAGAGTTACTGTCTTTTTATTTAAAGTAGGATTTTTTACGGTAATTTTTACCTGTCCGCTTACACCGTTGTTGGTTGCTGTGATGACAGCGGTACCTTTTTTCAGTGCTGTAACCTTACCGGTTGCATCTACCTTTGCCACCTTTGCATTGCTGCTTGTGTAAGTTGTAATTCCGCTTCCAGATACGACATTCGCAAGAACATTGGTCTTGCCCTTCACATACAGTGTTGTCTTTTCACTGACAACTGCAACCTTTGTGTCACGTTTGATATAACTGATTGATTGTCCGTCAAGTGTGTCAAACGTAAGAATGGTACTGTCACCCTTCTTTGCAATTGTATATTTACCTGCAGTTGTGATCTCATCACTGCCTGTGGAAATGTATACACCGCTGTTTGTAGCTTCGTTTCCATCGTTGTCATACGCAAAGAACGTAAATGCATTTTCTGCATAATTTCCGGTTCCGTTCTGATCAAAATAGGTTACTCCGGTTCCGTCAGCTTTCAGTTCACAGTACATTTTGGAATTCTTATACTGTGCATTATTGGCATATGCAGTCAGATCCGCATCCCATACACCGGCAAGTGCGCTCTGCTGGGCTACAGTTTCTGTAGTTTTCATCCCTGCAAGATTTTCCGTGCAGAATAAAGCGATGCAGTTCTGGATCATTGCTTCATTTTTCTCTGTCAGAGCACTCTTTAACATACCGGAGCCTACCCAGTTTGCATATTTTCCGGTGTTAAGTTTTAACAGTTCTGTCAGATCACTGCCATAACGGAATTCGATATGGTAAGTTGTTGCCGGAGTATCCGGGCAAAGGAATACATATTTGAACTCATCCTCATTCTTATCTGTGCTCTGGAATACATAGCCTTCCATTACACCGCTGAGTGCATCTTTTTTCAGGAATTTGTAGGTATGGGAAACTTTCTTGCTGTCGGTTGTGGTGAATTCCACTTTACCGCCATCCTGGAAAGAAACTTCTTTTACGTCATTGATAAATCCGCAGTAAAATGCGTTTGGATCAGCTTTATCTCCATAAGTGGAAGAACCTACGGAAGCCTTCAGTGTCTTTACTGCCTCCTTTGCTGCGCCGGCACCGACAACGGCTGCCGCGTCATCATTCCAGTACTTATCATATCTGACGTCAAATAAAACGTCTTTAAACAGCTGTACATAATCGCCTTTTACCGCGGTAAATAATTTGTCTGCCTTTGAGCTGTCAGCCTCCTGTGCCGGAACCGTTGGTACGGATGTGTTTGTGCCTGCTGCCATCACCGGCACTGCAGATGTGCCTGCCACTGTAATGGATAATAACAGTGCGAGTAATGCTTTACGCATCTTTTTCATAATTCTTCTTGTATGATAATTAGGAAGTTAATTATCACACATTTCCTTTCTTTTAATATCGTGGTTCAATACAATTCAGATACTATGGACTTTTGATTTTTCCCTGTAGCTTGTCTAC
>Ga0256405_10001598_pt1 | contig 60304 bp, 52 predicted proteins | sample RumenRJG_02DNA_FD_189096 | JGI IMG/M metagenome (GOLD analysis project Ga0256405, IMG submission 189096) | Bovine rumen microbial communities from Lethbridge, Alberta, Canada - RJG_02 | ecosystem: Host-associated > Mammals > Digestive system > Stomach > Rumen | place: Canada: Alberta... | reverse complement strand
GCATAGTGGCTTGAACAAAGTGAAAGCCAGCGCCTTGAGACGCCGGCTGAGTAATCAGAGGCTTATAGCCTCAGAGCAAACCACCCGTTTTACGGGTGGTTGTGATTTGACAAATATCTGAGAAATCAACAATGCATCCAATTACTGAACGCTATCGTCGTTTTCCTCCTCCCAGTTTGTATAAACTGTCTGTACATCCTCAGATGCATCAAGAAGGTCAAGTGTTCTACGGAGACTCTTAACAGCCTCTGGATCTGTAACTGATACATAGTTCTGTGGAACCATAACAACATCAGCCTCAGCCATAGGGATGCCCTGCTTCTCGATGTTCTCACGAACTGTCTCAAAATCACTAGGAGCGGTATAGATTACATAAGAATCCTCCTCGTCCTGGATATCCTCAGCACCAGCCTCGATAGCGATATCCATAAGAGTATCGAAATCCTTGTCAATATCCTCCATAGCCTCACGATCAAGGATGATCTGGCCCTTCTCATCGAACATGAAAGAAACAGCACCCTGTGTTGCAAGAGAGCCCTTGCCCTTTGTAAATGCTGAACGAACATCAGCTGCAGCACGGTTCTTGTTATCTGTGAGCACCTTTACAATAAGAGCGACACCGTTAGGACCATAGCCCTCATACTGAAGCTCCTCAAAGTTATCTGCCTCCATGGAACCTGCAGCCTTTTTGATACCGTTGTTGATAGTATCGTTTGGCATGTTATTGGCCTTGGCCTTGGCAATGACAGCTGCAAGCTTAGAGTTGTTGGAAGGGTCAGGACCGCCGGCTCTTACAGCAAGCGCAATCTCATGGCCGATCATTGTAAAAATTTTGCCCTTAGCGGCATCATTCTTTTCTTTCTTTGCTCGAATGTTAGAAAATTTTGAATGTCCTGACATAGTATTCTCCTCAAATCATATATAAAAATCATAATTTATAAATCAAACTCTAGTACTATAACGTAAAAGTGCCACGGAATCAAGAGTTTCCTTTATCTTGTGATAGGATAAAGTGGTCTAAAATACGACCAAGACACTCTGCGGTATCCCTCGCCAGTACTCCATGTACACCTTTTGATCTGGCGGCCTCTCTCCCGGCCTCGCTATGGATGAGCATGCCGATGACAGTTGAAATATAAGCAATGTAATAATGATATCCTACTTTAGCAAATGCTGATTCAGAAATATGGTCCTGATAGGAGTTGTCCATGCAACTATTTATGTATGTGTCTGACTTTGATTTACCTGATGCTCTCATTATGGAATAAACTCCTGCAATGGTGCCGCTAAGTACATCTCCGGAACCTCCTTTACTGAGGGCTGGACTTTTTAAGACGTTTTTAAACATCTGCTCCCCAAAAGGCAGTGAAATCACTGTTTGAGATCCCTTTAAAAGAGTGATGACATTATGGAGTTTTGAGTATGAGCTGGCAGTCAGCTCCGGTGCGGCAAGTACCTCATCAAGCTTTTTATCCATGAGCCGGCTCATCTCCATAGGATGTGGAGTTATGATGACAGGGAGAGCTCCTGCTATGTCATTAAGCTTGTCTTTGAGCTCAGGGTGGCGGCTCACAATATTGAGCCCATCCGCATCTACTATAAGGAGCGGCTGTTTGCGCTCTGCTGTATCAGGCCATATGTCATGTATTGCTGCGAATGTCTCAGCCACTACAGATACACTTAAATCAGAGGTACCAAGACCTGGACCTAATACAATGATGTCTGCCCAATTAACATTTCTTTCAAGAAGAGACTTTATATCTGTCGATGCATCATACCCCTCATAAACCGCCTCCGGCAGCAGAGTCTGGAGTATGATGCGATTATTACTGTGAGTGAGAAACTTGACGAGACCTGCCCCTGTGCGATATGCAGCGAGGGCTGACAGATATGCAGCTCCACTCATGCCATCAGAACCTGCTAGTATGAGAACCCTGCCGTAGGTGCCCTTGTTGCTGTCCGGTAGTCTGTCTGGAATCATATATAAATATTTGGAAGCATCAGTCTCTATCATAATCTATCCCTCCATTACTGCAAACGCGGATACGAGATCCCTGGTATCAGTTATGGATAAATGGATAGTCCTGGCACCAAGGGACTCAAATTTTTTTTGAGCATTACCATGGAGTACAGCATAAGGCTTGCCAAGGTCATCTCGTAGTATCTCAATCTCACCTGGACGGATACCCTCCAAAAACCCGGTGCCGAAACACTTGACTATACACTCCTTGCATGCAAAATCACCGGCAAGCATCGAGTCTTTATCTGATGCCTGCCGGCGCTCATTTTCAGTAAAAATGCGTTCCGCAGTTTTATTTCTACGTGTATTAGCGATACGACTGATCTCTACAAGATCAGTACCTATACCAATAATCATATGATCTTTAATCCTCTGTATTGTTGAGAGACTCACCCATACGATAGCTGAGACGCATAAGAGACTCAGAGAGGTGAACGTTTTCAATCACGATGTTTTCCGGAACCTCAAGGTCTACATGAGCAAAGTTCCATATACCAACAACACCATCATCGATAAGCTGCTCTACTACCTTGATCGCAGCAGCCTTAGGAATGCAGACTGCGGCCATCTTGATCTGATTGTCCTTTACAATACTGTCCATCCTATCCATGGACATGATCTCAATGTCTCCGACTTTGGTACCTACAAGACTAGGATCCTTGTCAAAGATAGCCTTGACAATAAAACCTCTCTTACGGAAGTTTGTGTAATTGGCAAGAGCCTGTCCTAAGTGACCAGCACCAACGATGATCATATCATGCTCGTTGTCGATGTTGAGAATCTTGGCGATCTCATCATGGAGATTTTTTATATTGTAGCCATATCCCTGCTGACCAAATCCACCGAAATTGTTTAAATCCTGTCTGATCTGAGACGCTGTGAGCTTCATCCTCTTGCTCAGCTCGCTGGATGAAATACGCTCAACGCCCTGATCCATGAGGTCCTCTAAATATCTATAATATCTAGGAAGTCTCTGAATGACTGCCTGTGAAATCTCTTTCTTTGCCATGATAAATGTCCCTTATATAGTTACTGATTTTTTTATATACGTAAACTTTAAATATTAAAATATGATGTGAGTGTCAAAAGTCGATATCGGACCGCTTCGCGCTTTGCGCTCTCGCGTTCCTCCCACATTTCGCACTCTCAGGCCGCAAAAAGCGTCCTTACGTGCTCCATGTGGGGCGTGTCATGAAGTCTATCTCCCACTTTTGTGCAAGCACACGTGGGAGAAGACTTATGACACTAATATCAAAATATAATCTATAAAATATTTCATCAGTTAAATATTATACAGTTTCGTTAATTATATGTCAAAAGGATATAGTAGAATTCTTAACGAACTTTCGGATATATATTACAAAAACTAATAAATAAGTCAAGCACCAATCGCTACAGCTTATATGAGGTGTTACTTCCATTTTTATAAAAAAACTCTGATATCTGACAAAACATTATGAGGCATTTATTAAAGAATAAAAAATCACAGCCACAAAAAAGCGGATTGGCATGCTGCCAATCCGCTGTGCTTATATAAAAATACAATAATTAAATCTTTGGTGTACGCTTGAGGATCTCATGTCTCTCAGGTCCATTGGATACCATAGTGATAGGAGTCTCAATCTGTCTCTCGATGAAATCGATATAATCCTTACACTCCTTAGGGAGATCATCGTAGTTCTTTATGCCGCGGATATCACAGTTCCAGCCAGGAAGTGTCTCGTAAACCGGCTTTGCCCTGTTGAGAAGTGGTGTTACAGGGAAATCCGATGTAACCTGTCCATCGATCTCATATCCTGTACAGATCTTAAGCTCCTTTAAGTATCCGAGTACATCAAGAACTGTAAGAACAGCCTCTGTAGCACCCTGGAGCTGACAGCCATACTTGGAGGCAACTGCATCATACCAGCCTACTCGTCTAGGACGACCTGTGGTTGCACCGTACTCTCCCTTGTCTCCGCCTCTCCTGCGGAGCTCCTCGGCCTCGTCACCGAAAAGCTCTGATACAAAGTCTCCAGCACCAACAGCTGATGAATATGCCTTGGTAACGGCGATGATATCCTTGATCTTATATGGAGGGATACCAGCACCAACAGCACCGTAAGCTGCTAATGTTGAACTTGAAGTGACCATAGGGTAAATACCGTGATCAGGGTCCTTCATAGTACCAAGCTGACCCTCGAGAAGAACAGTCTTACCTGCCTTGAGTGCCTCTCTCAAGAACTTGGAAGTGTCTGTTACGTAAGGAGCGATCATATCTCTCTGCTTGTGCATCTCAGCGAGGAGATCGTCATAGCTCAGCTCAGGAGCATGATAGAGCTCACGGAGCATGGCGTTTTTGATCTCAACTACCTTGTGCAGTCTGTCTGTAAGAACAGTCTCATCAAAAAGCTCATTAACCTGAAGACCGATCTTGGCAAACTTATCAGAGAAAAATGGAGCAATACCAGACTTGGTTGAACCATAGCTCTTGCCTGCCAGTCTGGCCTCCTCAAGTGTATCGAAAAGAACGTGGTAAGGCATCATGACCTGTGCACGATTGGAAACAAGTATCTTAGGTGTAGGAACACCTGCATCAACGATAGACTTTAACTCAGCGATGAACTTTTCTATATCGAGAGCTACACCATTGCCAAGCACTGATGTTGTGTGATCATAGAAAACACCACTTGGAAGAAGATGAAGTGAGAAACGTCCGTAATTGTTGATGATCGTATGACCTGCATTTGCACCGCCCTGGAAACGAACTACAATGTCTGAAGACTCAGCAAGCATATCTGTGATCTTGCCTTTTCCCTCGTCTCCCCAGTTTGCACCTACGATTGCTCGAACCATAAAAATCCTCCTAAAGAGATAGCATCCTAATGGATACTACTGATGCTCCTCACCTTTTTGACACAATACTTATCTCTATGGATAAGGCAGTCTGACTGCTGTGAGAGATTCGTGACCGGAACATCAAAAACATCATTTTTTTGTTAAGTTAGTGAACCAGATAAAAATATAAATTACTGTTGGTACCACTATCAGACAAAACAGGGTAGCCAGAATATACTCTTTTTTTGCACCTGTAAATGCAAAAAACAAAAGTAAAATCAGGAGTATGGCGATTAAAACCAATGCCAAAATGGCAAGTATACGTTTTAATGTCATCTCACTACCTCCTGGCCTCTCATCTATTTTGCACAGACAAAAAAATTATATAAATAATAATACTTTATTTCAAGGGCAATCGGGGAATCTTATATATTGTTTGGGGATAATTACATAAAAAAACGCATAGGTGATGTCAGCCATCGAGGGTGTCTGACATCCATCCTATGCATTTGATCATTGAGTGAAATTATACAATTTAAACCTTGATCTCAGATGTAAGCCCAAGGCAGTCCTTGTTTTCCTCGAGGATAGGATTAACTACCTCATTGATGTAGTCCTCTGTCTGCTTTGGTGCACGGCCCACATAACGTTCAGGCTGCATGCTTGCATTGAGATCCTCAAGTGAAAGATGGAAACTTGGGTCAGCTGCGATGAGCTCAAGGAGGTTGTTGTCCTTACCCTCTTCCTTGACTGTCTTACCAGCCTCCATGCTGAGCTGACGGATCTTCTCGTGGAGCTCCTGACGGTCGCCTCCAGCCTTAACAGCGTCCATCATGATATTTTCTGTAGCCATAAATGGGAGCTCTGCCATAAGATGCTTGCGGATAACCTTTGGATAAACAACAAGACCATCAACAACGTTTAAGTAGAGGTCAAGGATACCATCGATAGCAAGGAATCCCTCTGGGACAGAAAGACGCTTGTTTGCTGAGTCATCGAGAGTACGCTCAAACCACTGAGTGCTGGATACCAGCATTGGGTTCATAACATCTGACATTACATAATCTGCAAGAGATGCGATACGCTCTGAACGCATAGGATTGCGCTTGTAAGCCATAGCACTGGAACCAATCTGGTGCTTCTCAAATGGCTCCTCGATCTCCTTCATATGCTGGAGCATACGGATGTCATTGGTGAACTTGTGAGCTGACTGTGCAATGCCTGCAAGTATAGACAAAACTCGGAAATCAACCTTACGGCTGTATGTCTGACCTGAAACTGGATAGCATGAGCTAAAGCCCATCTTTTCTGCGATTTTCTGATCGAGCTCACGGCACTTTGCATGATCGCCATCAAAAAGCTCGAGGAAAGATGCCTGTGTTCCTGTTGTACCCTTGGAACCAAGTAATTTTAAAGAATTGAGAACATAATCAAGATCCTGCAGGTCCATAACTAAGTCATTGATCCACAGTGTAGAGCGCTTACCTACTGTAGTTGGCTGTGCTGGCTGGAAATGTGTGTAAGCAAGAGTAGGAAGATCCTTGTGTTTGAGAGCGAACTTACTCAACTCGTTGATACAGTTAACGAGCTTTTTACGAACGAGCTCGAGCCCCTGACGCATAATGATGATATCTGTGTTATCTCCTACGTAGCAGGATGTAGCACCCAGATGGATGATACCCTTGGCATTAGGACACTGCACACCATAAGCGTAAACGTGGCTCATTACGTCATGACGGACCTCCTTTTCACGGGCCTCTGCAACCTCGTAATTGATCTCATCCTGATGTGCCTTTAACTCATTGATCTGATCCTCAGTAATGTTAAGACCAAGCTCATGCTCTGTCTCTGCAAGGGCGATCCAAAGCTTCCTCCAGGTACGGAACTTGTTGTCCTGAGAAAAAATGTACTGCATCTCCTCTGACGCGTAACGACCGGTAAGTGGGCTGGTGTAACGATTATGTTCTGCCATCTTAATCTCCTTTAAATAAATCATAAGTGAATGCCTACATCATGCAACAACTTAGCATGATGTAAGCTTAGCAAATAGAAATATATAACATTTTTTAAGAACTGTCGAATGTTTATTACGCTAAAACGTCTTGCATTGAATAAAGACCAGCAGATTTATCCTTTAAGAACTTGGCAGCATTTAAAGCACCATTTGCAAAGATGCTTCTTGAATAGGCTGTGTGATTAAATGTAATGACCTCATCCTCACCGGCAAAGATCACGTCATGTACACCGGCGATTGTTCCGCCACGCACTGCGCTTACACCAATCTCGTCATGAGGTCTTGCCTGACGACGGTCGGAACGGTCGTAAACATAATTTAATTTATTGTCCAGAGCCTCATTGATAGCATCTGCGATAGCTACTGCTGTACCTGATGGAGCATCCTGCTTTCTGCGGTGATGCTGCTCTACGATATCAATATCAAAGCCTTTTTCATAAAGCTTTTGAGCTGCGACCTTTACAAGCTCTAAGAGCAGATTGACACCAATAGACATGTTGGCGCTGCGGAGTACTGGAGCCTTTTCTGAAATTGCCTTGACACGGGCGAGCTGCTCCTCTGAGAGACCTGTGGTGCACTGTACACAAGGTGTGCCGGTGCGCTCAACATAATCAAGAAGTCCGTTTATAGCCGGGGCAACTGAAAAATCAATTATTACATCAAAAGACTCAGCTACCTTGTCAAAACTGCTGTAAACAGGGAATCCAACTGCAGGATCACCGATGTGATCATCCTTATCTACACCGGCTACAATCTCAACATCATCCATTGCCTTTGCGCAGTTAGCAACATTTTTGCCCATTGTACCCATGGCACCAAATAATAAAATCTTTGTCATCATAACCTCACTTTCAAACTTTTAAAAACAGCAGTGACCAGTCGTATAAATTGATCACTGCTGTAAATTAACAATCGTGCTGTATATATACAATAGAAAAAGAAATCCAAATATATCTGATCCTGTATATATCCATCAAGCATAATATTTAATTAAAGAATACCAAACTTGCTCATCTCATCCCTGAGGAGATCCTTGGTCTTGTCTGATGCCTCTGTAAGAGGGAGTCTCATAGAACCAACGCCCTTGCCCTGGAGATTTAGTGCAGCCTTAACAGGAATAGGATTTACCTCTGCAAAAAGAGCCTTGATGAGAGGAAATGCCCTGAGCTGTGCCTGGAGAGCACCCTTAAGGTCTCCATCAAACCATCTCTGGCAGATCTCGTGAGTCTCTCTAGGAGCAACATTGGAAAGTACGGAAATAACACCAGAACCGCCAAGTGCTAAAAGAGGTATTACCTCATCGTCATCACCTGAGTAAAGTGCAAAATCATCATCAACAAGAGTCATGAGCTTTGTACTCATCTCGATGTTGCCTGTAGCATCCTTGACACCTACGATGTTCTTTACATTTTTGTATAAATAAGCCATAGTCTCAGGCTGTATAGTAACGCCTGTACGTGATGGGATATTGTAAAGAATACAAGGAATGTTGATGGCCTCAGCAATAGTTGTGAAATGCTGAATGAGACCACCCTGTGTTGCCTTATTGTAATAAGGAGTTACAAGGAGAACTCCATCTGCACCTATATCCTCTGCCTCCTTGGACAGCTCTACAGCAGTTGCTGTACAGTTACTGCCGGTACCTGCGATAACAGGGATACGGTGATTGACCTTTTCTACGATGAAACGAACAACGTCCATGTGCTCTTTTTCTGACATGGTAGATGCCTCACCAGTTGTACCGCATGCGATGATCGCATCTGTGCCGCCCTGGATCTGCTCCTCTACGAGCTCTGCTAACTTATCATAATTTACAGACCCATCTGTATTGAACGGAGTAATAAGAGCTACTCCTGCTCCTCTGAATATGGCCATAATTACCTCCATGATTTATGGTATGTCTGATCATATACCATCAAACTCCACCTATTATACAATATGATTTAAAAACAGGCGACAGAAAATCTGCCGCCTGTTATAATTTTTATTTATTTTGGCATAACCTGAGGTACTTTTAAAAGCTGCTGTTATGCTTTTCAAATATAAAAATCAATATTTATTTGTTTTAAGGATTAACCCTGCTTGCGGGCAAAACCTGCTCGCTTACGGAGAGTTGGATCAAGTATCTTTTTACGGATACGGAGATTCTCTGGAGTTACCTCAAGGAGCTCATCTGTATCAATAAAGTCGATGCACTGCTCAAGGGACATGATCTTCTTTGGTGTAAGCTTGAGAGCCTCATCAGAAGATGATGTACGTGTATTTGTAAGGTGCTTTGTCTTGCATACATTGAGCTCGATGTCCTCAGACTTAGGTGACTGACCGATGACCATACCTGAGTAAACCTTCTCGCCAGGTCCGATGAAAAGTGTACCTCTTGCCTGAGCCTGGAAAAGACCATAAGTAACAGCCTCACCGTTTTCAAAGGCAATAAGTGAACCCTGATGACGATATGAAAGCTCGCCTCTGTACTCACCGTAACCGTCAAACTCTGTATTTAAGATACCGTTACCCTTGGTATCTGTCATGAACTCTCCTCTGTATCCGATGAGACCTCTTGAAGGGATATCGAACTCAAGACGTGTATAACCTGTAGCAAGTGGGCTCATGCCATTGAGTACACCCTTTCTCTGAGTGAGCTTCTGGATGACGGTACCTGTGCAGTCATCTGGAACATCGATATAAGCGATCTCCATAGGCTCCATCTTTTTGCCCTGCTCATTGGTCTTGTAGATAACCTCTGCCTTTGATACGGCAAACTCAAATCCCTCACGACGCATAGTCTCGATAAGAACTGAGAGGTGGAGCTCACCACGTCCGGATACCTTTAGTGTATCTGCGGAATCTGTATCCTCCACACGGAGAGATACGTCAGTCTGGAGCTCACGCATGAGACGATCACGGATATGTCTTGAAGTAACGAACTTACCCTCCTGACCTGCAAGTGGGGAGTCATTGACGATAAAGTCCATAGAAATAGTAGGCTCTGTGATCTTCTGGAAAGGAATAGCCTCAGCTGAGCCGGTGATAACTGTGTCACCTACATGGAGATCCTCGATACCTGAGATAGCAACTATCTCACCGCACTGAGCCTCCTGAACGTCTACTCTCTTTAAACCATCAAATGTGTAAAGCTTTGTGACTCTGACCTTGCTGCGCTTGTCAGGATCATGATGGTTGACAACAAATGCCTCCTGATTGAGCTTAAGGGATCCATTTTCAATCTTTCCGATACCGATACGACCAACGAACTCGTTGTAATCGATAGTAGAGATGAGCATCTGAGTATCAGCCTCTGCATCTCCCTCTGGTGCTGGGATATAATCAACGATAGCCTGGAATAATGGCTCCATGTCCTTGGCCTCGTCATCAAGATGAGCCTTGGCAAAGCCCTCCTTGGATGATGCATAAAGGAATGGACAGTCAAGTTGCTCGTCAGAAGCATTGAGATCCATCATAAGCTCGAGAACCTCATCCTCTACATCTGTAGGACGTGCCTGTGGCTTATCGATCTTGTTGATTACAACAAGTACTGGAAGTCTGAGGTCCAGAGCCTTCTGAAGAACAAAACGTGTCTGAGGCATCGGTCCCTCAAACGCATCTACAAGAAGGATAGCACCGTCAACCATCTTTAAAATACGCTCAACCTCTCCACCGAAATCAGCGTGGCCCGGAGTGTCGATGATGTTGATCTTTGTGCCCTTGTAAGTTACAGCTGTGTTTTTAGAAAGGATAGTGATACCTCTCTCACGCTCAAGTGGGTTGGAATCCATGACACGGATACCAACATCCTGATTGTCACGGAATACACCAGACTGCTTTAAAAGCTCATCAACAAGTGTTGTTTTACCATGGTCGACATGGGCGATGATTGCGACGTTGCGAATGTTTTCTCTCTTTTCCTTCATTGTAGTACCTCATATATAACATTAAAGAAGTTAACACTTCTCATTACCAAAAAAATCCTACGCATTATACCACCGGTATTTCTCGATTGCAAGTGTAATACTGCCACCAGATAACTCCTGTATCTGATTTTGAAATGCTTCAAGCCTGTCATCTGGTACCAACCATGTCATTTTTACGTTATTTCCATACTCGGCCTCTGCCTCTGTAATGCCTGATGTTTCTGTATAATATTTTATTTTTCCTACCATTGTATATGGTATTTCAGCTATGGCTTTGTAGCCTGTCACGGCCTCAAGGACAACAGCGGCCTCCATAGCTGCCTTACTTGCACTGGTATAGCTGCGTACCAGACCTCCTGTGCCTAAAAGTGTACCACCGAAATATCTGGTGACCACGATCAGGGCATCGTGGATATCTGCGCCTTTAAGAACATTTAGTATAGGCATACCTGCTGTCTGGGATGGCTCTCCATCATCGGACTGTTTTACAGTCTCGTAATTGTCACCTATTACGTAGGCATAGCAGTGATGGCGTGCGTCATAATACTTTTTACGTATGGCTGCAATATGCTCCTGAGCCTCTTCCTCGGATTTTATAGGAAATATCTCTCCGATAAATTTTGATTTTTTTTCTTCATATGTGCCTGTGGCGTAGTCTTTGATATATTTCATATTTTCACTTTTATAAAATACCCATCTCTATCGAGATGGGTAATGGTCTAGTCAACAACAACTACAGGAGCCTCGATGACTCCGCCTGATGGTCCACCGCTAGGGCCAAACTCTGAGGTCTGTGCAGGAGTCTCTGTTACAGTTTCTGTAGTGGCCTGTGTTTCTGAGGATGCAGAGGATGAATTGCTGCGGCGACTGCTGTATCCGTCATCTGTGCCATAATCCTCATCATCAGGCACCTTGATGGCTCCGGATCTATAGTGCTTGTCGCAATTGTCTGTTGGTACAGTGCCCTCTGCAAAGTACTCTGTAATGACTGCGCTGCCGCGATAGTCATTGTAACATCCTCTGATAGGAAGCTTGCCGGATTTACGGCACACATCAGCCTGTACTATACCCTCTGGCTGCTCAAAACCTATATCAGGCAGGCCCTCATGGACTCTCTCCATGATCTTGCGCCATATATCCTTATGGAAGCCTGAACCACCATTATACTCTCCGCTTGCCTTGTCTATAAGTGGCTGGTTCTCATCACAGCCGCCCCAAACACCTGCAATATAATATGGAGAATAACCTACAAACCATATGTCCACGTCCTTGGTTGTAGTACCTGACTTGCCGGCCAGACTCATACCATCAAAATGAGCTCTTGTTGAGGTTGAGTTTACATTGATGGACCCTGAGAATGCTCTGTTAGGGAGCATGGACTGACTCATGGCATCTGTAAGCAGGAAGGCGGTTGTGGCCTTCATAGCCTGACGAGGCTCATCCTGGGTGGTATCGATGATGACATTGCCATCCTGATCGATGATCTGTGTAAAGAACTTGGCCTTGTTAAGCTTGCCGCCATTGGCAATGGCTGCATAAGCCTGAGTAAGCTCGAGGTTTGTAACACCATTAGTGAGGCCACCAAGTGCAAGGGCAGCATTCTCATCCTCATCCACAAGGGTAGTGATGCCCATGTTCTCTGCATATAAACGGCCTCTGTGAGGATCGAGCTGCTCCATAAGACAACGTACTGCAACGATATTTAAGGAGTATATGATACCATCTCTTATACTCTGATATCCGAGATAACCCTTACTGTACCAGTTTCTGAATGTCTTTTCCCCGAGTGTATACTCACCATCATAAAAGGTTGTGGCAAGTGTAGCGCCATAGAGGTCAATGGCAGGAGCAAAACTGGATATGACCTTAAAGGTAGAACCAGGCTGTCTCAGAGTGTTACTGGCACGGTTTAATGACAGAGAATAACGCTTCTCTCCGCGGCCTCCGCTGATAGCCTTGACCTGGCCGGTATGCTGATCCATGAGTACAAAGGAAACCTGAGGCTCCAGTGTGGCAAAGTAGTTCTCGCCTAACTCAACATCAGTATCAGATAAAAGCTCCTTTTTGTACTCCTCTATATATGTTTTGGCTGACTCCTCTGACTGGAAAAGGCCATTAAAGGAAATGCCGCGGACCTCCTTGATGTAACGGAGGAGATCCTTTTCAGAATAGTTGACTACTGTTCCATCCTCATGGCGTACAGTGTAACGCCATGTGATCGAGTACTTGAAGGTATCGTAGTTTTCAGGATTATTGACCTCCTCGTCGACTATAGCCTGTATTGCAGGATCCTGAGTTGAGTATATGGTGAGTCCACCGGAATAAAGGAGATGTGTTGCGTCCTCCTTACTGTATCCCAGTCTCTCCTGTAACTCATCAATGACCTGCTCTGTGAGCTCATCAACAAAGTATGAATATGGCTCATTGGCCTGAGCTGTCTTTTGTGTATCAACGTCCTTGATACGTGAATATACGTCATCAGCCAAGGCCTCATTATATCGGGCCTGATCTATGTAACCCTGCTCCAGCATGTTGGACAGAATCTGGGCACGTCTTTCGGCATTGTTCTCCGGATGAGTGATAGGGTTAAGTGACGATGGATTTTTGGTAATAGCGGCAATTACAGTACACTCAGAGAGTGTCAGAGTATTGACCTCTTTGTTAAAGTATCTCCTTGCTGCAACCTTGACACCAAGGGTATTGGAACCAAGGTTGATGGTATTTAGATACTCGGTGATGATGCTCTGCTTTATGGACTCCTTGGACATATCCGGTTGGTTTTCCAGCTCAAGGGCCAGATACTGCTCCTGGAACTTACGGACATACTTTTCAAAAGGGCCCTCATTGAGACCGCCGCCGAAAACATTGTTCTTGATAAGCTGCTGTGTGATAGTAGATCCGCCACCTGCAGATGAGTCGTCGGAGACAACACCTCTGACAGCACGGATGATGGACTTGATATCAATACCGTTGTGGGTCCAGAAACGCTCGTCCTCTATGGCTACAAAAGCGTTTATAAGATCCTGTGGGAGCTGATCATATGTAACTCGCTCTCTGTTTGAACCCTCCTGTACCAGAGTGGCTGTCACATTGCCCTCTGTATCCAGTACCTTGGAGGCATAAGCTGTAGGTCCTACGTGTATGGAACTAAGCTCTGGTGCCGAGTCCAGGATGCCTCGGAACATACCAAAGCCAAAAGATGCAGCTATGATACCACCGAACACTGCTCCTATGAGCAGGGCCATCTGGAAAAAGTGAGTTATACGGTGACCTATCTTTCCTTTGGTATCATCAAGAGCATCTAAAGTTTTATCAATATTATATTTAGTGTAATTTGTCATGTACTTCCTGCCTAAAGTGATGTGTCACTTTAAAATGGGTATGGTCTGATACATCAACCCATAGTAAAACATATTAATTATACAAGCCGGTAAATGTGTATGCAATGAATTAGGACTTACAAATTTTATAACAAAAACGACCGATCAAAAGACCGGCCGTTTTTATGAGGTTAATATTTTGTATGAAATGAATAAACAATAAAGCTAATTGAATCAGCCTACGAGAGACTTGATGTATGCACCAATCTTCTCATCCTTGCAGTTTGCAAAGAAAAGCTCCTTGAAATGCTCGCCCTGGAAAGCTCCCTTTACAAGCTCAGGATCAAGCTCCTTGAGAACCTCTACGAGATCCTGTCTTAAAGTGTGCTTACGTACCTCATCAAGGATCTTTTTGTTTCTCTGCTCTGGCTCACGTCTCTCTGGTGGGTATCCGCCTCCAAATGGCTGTGAGAAAAGCTTTTCAAATATATAAACAAGGTTGAGATCGCCGCCCCATCCAAATTTAAGAGCGAATGGAAGTGCTACTGCATTACCATCATTGATCTGGGCAAATGTAAATGCATCAAGTGCATCCTCAACATGTCCACAGATAACACCTGGGAATGAGTTAAGAGCAAGCATAGCACCCTCACCTGTACCGCAGCCTGTAACTACAAAGTCTGCTGCGCCGCTGTTGAGAAGAACAGCTGCAAGGATACCGTTCTGAACGTATGTAAGCTGAGCTGCATCCTCTGCTGCATACATACCGTAGTTGTCTACTGTATAGCCCTTTTCATCTGCTACTTTTTTAAGTGAATTGTAAATAACAGCATTTTTTGCTGCCTGAGAGTTCTCATTGATTAATGCTATTCTCATGATCTAAATGTCTCCTTTAGGTTCTTTGGTTAACCGATTTACTAAAAGGTATTTTAATAGATTATGAACATAAATACAAGGGGTGAAACAATATTTATTGTAAAAAAATTACACTCCTTCACCATCCCAGCTAGGGATAAAACTTTCTTTTGCCACACTGCCGTCCTGGATAAAGGCATTGGTGACTCCCTTATCCATGGCATAGTCAAGTAATCTCTCATACTCTCTATGAGTCACACGTCGGTTTATCTCAGGGTATCGCTCCAGTCTCTCAAATGGTGTGAACTGATGCATGAGGCTGAGATACACTTTATCACCGTATGTATCGTAAACGTGATCCACCACCTGTTTGGCATTTCTCACCATACCTGGCATGAGCAGGTGTCTCACTATCACACCCCGCTGCATCATACCATCCGCATCAAAGGATGGCTCCGGGCACTGTCTCACCATCTCACTGAGGCTCTCCATGGCACGCTCTGGATAATCACCTGCACCGGAGTATTTGCGTGCCTTATCCCCATCCATATATTTAAAATCATCGAGATAAATATCAGCGAGGCCATCAAGCATATGTATGAGCTCCCTGGTCTCATAACCGGAACAGTTGATTACATAAGGTATCTTAAGTCCCTGGTCTCTTGCGGATATCATGGCTCTCCTGATCTCAGGGATATAGTGATCAGGTGTGACTAGATTTATGTTATGAGCCCCCTTTTGTTCCAGCTCCAGGAATATCTCTGCCAGGCGTTCCTCACTCACCCTTTTTCCGGTCTCTGCGTGACTGAGCTCAAAGTTCTGACAGAATACACACTTTAGAGTACAACCAGAAAAGAATACGGCACCAGATCCTCGCTTTCCTGATATGCAGGGCTCCTCCCAGAAATGCAGGGCGGCTCTTGCAACATAAATATCGGAGGAAACACCGCATACTCCCTTTTGGTCGGAGTTTCTGTCAACCTTACACTTACGGGGACATAGGGTACAGCTATCCATCATAGGGTCTGTTGTGTGTGGCCCATCTGTATCCATAGATATAGTCATCATATTCGTTTTCCTTCAGCCTTTCGGAACTGAGCATTTTTGCGGTTTTTCTCAGCATTTTTTCTGGCCTTTTCTGACTTTGGCATAGAGTCCTTGCGAGCCTTTTCCTTCATTAGCTCAAGCTCCTTGCGTCTCTCGTCTTCTCGCACCTTTTCATCCTCTGTGAGTACGTCGATCTTTAAGTCATTCTCATCCTCGTACCACTCCAAAAAACTGTGCTTTACGTGCTGACGCTTGTAACCGAGTATCTTGTTGAGACTTATGTTCTCCATAGCACTGAAAATATTGCGCTCAACATATGGATTGGTCTCCATGAGCTTGGCAATCAGGTGCTTGGTCTCGAGACGTTTGGAGCTGGTCTGTCCGTCAGTATGGCAGGTGGAACAGGTAGCTGTGAAACGGCAGGCACACTGGATAAAGTTGAGACTGTTGTAGTCTCTCCAATGCTTGATCTCCGCCTCATGTACGAGATATAAAGGCCTGATGAGCTCCATGCCAGGGAAATTGGTGGAGTGAAGCTTTGGCATCATGGCCTCATACTGGCCGGCATAAAGCATTCCCATAAGGATGGTCTCAATGACGTCATCAAAATGGTGGCCAAGGGCTATCTTGTTGCAGCCTAGTCTCTGTGCCTCTTTATAGAGGTATCCACGTCTCATACGGGCGCAGACATAGCATGGAGACTTAGGTATATTAAACACAGAGTCAAAGATATTTGTCTCAAAGAAAGTAAGAGGTATGCCCATGAGCTCTGCGTTTCTCTCTATGATCTTACGGTTGGCCTCGTTGTACCCCGGGTCCATGCAGAGATAAACCACCTCAAATGGCAGCTTGTTGTGACGCTTGAGCTCCTGGAAAAGCTTGGCCATGAGCATGGAGTCCTTGCCGCCGGAGATGCACACTGCAATCTTGTCACCCTCCTTGATCATGTCGTAATCGCATATAGCCTTTACGAACATGCCGTAAATGTTTCTCTTGAACTTTTTGCGGAGAGACTTCTCGATGTCCTCTCTGCGCCGGTCAGTGTCCAGGTCCTTTTGTATCTGACGCAGTACCCACTTGCCATATCCACCGGCAAGGCTGTATGCATCGTAGCCCTGATCATAAAGCTGCTCTGCGGCTACCAGGGACAGGTCCCCATATTTACAATAAATGACCAGCTTTTTATCCTTAGGTATATTGTGTGTATTGTTGGCTATATCCAAAGGGTCGACTCTAAAAGCATCTGGCATTTTGCCGGTGAGGAAATCCTGCTCCTCACGGACATCAATAAGGTTGTAATCCTCTCTTGCCCACTTTTCGAGCTCCTCCACAGTTATTTCTCTAGATGATGTTCCCATAAAAATCCTCTTTTAAAATCAGTAGTATGCTATATCAGTGATCTGCAGATAGTTTCATATCTTAATGTAAGCACCTCTCGTGTTATCAATCTGCAGTGCTATGTCTGTGAATGTCTCTGCCCTGTACGTTATCTAGGCAGTAACAGAGATTATATGCGAACTATAATGATTTCACAAGTCCACTAAGATAAAAAGACGCCGGCATATGCCGACGTCTCAGTATTTTTGATATTTTTTAAATTAAAGCTTGATGCCGCTCTTTTTCATAAGATCGCCAAGAGATGTTGTTGCAGAACCTGTCTCCTTGTAGTTGGCTCTGAAATCATCACGCTCCTGCTTTTCCTTACGCTCCTTGCGCTCTGTCTCAAGAGACTTCATAGAAAGAGAAATCTTACCGTCCTTGATGCCGGTAACCTGTACCTGTACTGTCTGACCCTCCTTGAGGACCTCAGCAGGTGTCTTGATACGCTTGTTGGAAATCTGAGAAACATGGAGAAGTCCTGTAACTCCATCTCCGATATCTACAAAAGCACCATAATCCTTGATAGACTCAACCTTGCCCTCTGTTACGAGACCAACCTGAATCTCAGCAGCCTTCTTTTCCTTGACCTTTTCCTGCTCATCGCGGAGGACATCTCTTGCAGAAAGTACAAGCTTGTTGTTCTCTGGCTCAGCAGTGATGACACGTACATTGAGCTTTTTACCTACCCAATCCTTTAACTCCTCATCCTTGATAAATCCAAGAGAGAGCTTTGATGCTGGGATGAATGCTCTAAGTCCATCAAGTGTTGCAGTAACGCCGCTCTTTACAGCCTCTGAAATCTCAACCTCAATTGTGCTCTTGTTCTCAAAATCATCAAGAACCTTCTCCCACTTGCTCATGTCTACGCGCTTGGCATTGGCATGCTTTTTAAATGATGCCTCAAGCTCATCCTTAAAGTCATCCATGGAAGGGATCTTTTCCTGAGCAACCTTTTTAACCTGCTCAGCGGCCTGACTTGCCTTGTCCTTGAGCTCGGCTGCAGCCTTTACTGCAAGATCCTTTACATCGTCAGCTGTAACTGCAAGATCTGTAGCTACATTTTCAGCGGCCTTCTGTGCCTCTGACTTAACATTTTCGTTCTTGATTTCATCTGCCATAATTAATGGTACCTCGTTTTCATAATAATCCCGGGCCTCGCCCTCATAGTCTCTAATATATCACATTTTTCGATTTGTATACAGTTTATTAGAAATAAAAAAAATCCGTCTGTATTTAAGACGGATCTTTGGATAAATAAAATAGAATTATTTTATCAGGCTGCCACTGTCATCTCTTCGATAGGCCGTTTTTCCATGGCTGCGATCTCATATATACGGGCGCATATACGGAACTGACGGAAGGTACTGAGTGCCTTGTTTTTGTTGAAATATACCTTCCAGTAGCCACAGGCTATACAGTCTCGCCCTTCATGACGGATAAACTCCTTTACATCATCCACTGGGAATCCAAGGAATAAGCCAATCTCATGTGGGAAACAGTCATAATCTGATAATCTCTGCATCAGGAACTGTACCTGTCCCTCCAGGATAGCCTCACATGATGGACCGCATTCTGGATAGTCAAAGGATCTTAAGATCTCCCTTACGCCAGGTCTTTTCAGGTCCTTTATAAGCTGTGATCTGCGATATACATACAGTAATGAATTGCTTTTTTTGCTGCGTATTCTCTCGATGTAGATACCCAAAGGATTAAGTTTTGAATTTAGTACTGCAATCTGAAATTCAAGAACACTCACAGGCATATCAGAGATGTTGAATATTGATCCGGTCTTTAATCCGGCTAAAGTCTGAGAGCAGTTCTTTAAAATCTTCTCACTGAGTTCGTCCGCCATATCTCCTCCAAATTAAAGTGCTGCGAGCTTCTTTCCTAACTCCTCACATGCAGCAAGTGCAGCATCATCTGGAGCCTCGTTGGCCATAACACCCTCGCCGCCTACAACAGTTGCGCCGGCCTTTTGCATTCTCTCAACCCAAGTACGCATCCACTCGCCATCGCCCCATCCGTAAGAACCAAAGAGACCGATAGACTTTCCTGCTGCGAATGCCTCTACCTCTGCAACAAATGGCTCCATCTCACTCTCCTCGAGCTCCTCAGCGCCCATAGCAGGACATCCAAGTGCAAAGCCTGCACAATCCTTTAATGCATCTGCAGAAATATCTGAAACAGAAACGACCTCTGCTGTCTTGCCGGCAGCCTCAACTCCCTTACCAACAGCCTCTGCCATTGTCTGTGTGTTTCCTGACTGAGTCCAGTAAACTACGTAAACCTTGTCCATTTTCAACCTCCGTGATTTTAGCCTCTAGGGCTTCTTTTTTAACATATTAAATATGGTTTGGTTAGATTCTGCTAACTAGGCATAATTATAGGTTAGGTCAAACTAACTGTCAATTACAAAGTTAGGCAATTCTAACTAATTGCAACGCAAGTTTTTAATATTATTATTAAATAATTAAATGAAAAGAATGGCTGATAGCTTGTTCTATACAATGGCATGTAAATGACAGGGCATACGATTAATTGTCAGGATTTATCATGTAAAGGTCACATGTAAAAGCAATTTGTGGAGGTATTCTATTGTTCCAAACAGTAAAACTTGGTAAAATTCAAAAAGACTCTGTAAATATTTTACAGTTAATTGCAGATGGTGTTCCATTTAGTTTAAGCCCTCGTAAGGTGACTCTAAATTATCAACACCCTTTGTACATCTAAGATTGAGAGGAATAATTTATGGCAAATCCAGTAGTTACTATCACAATGGATGACGGTAAAGATATTGTTGTTGAGCTTTATCCAGATATCGCACCTATTACAGTTGAGAATTTTGTTAAGCTTGTTAAGGATGGTTTTTATGATGGTCTTACATTCCATCGTATCATCCCGGGATTTATGATCCAGGGCGGAGATCCAGACGGCAACGGAACTGGTGGACCAGGCTGGACTATCAAGGGAGAGTTCTCTTCCAATGGTGTAAAAAATGATCTCCATCATGCACGTGGAGTTATCTCTATGGCACGTGCTATGGATCCGGACTCAGCCGGTTCACAGTTCTTTATCATGCACGCTGATGCAGCATATCTTGATGGTGAGTATGCGGCATTTGGCAAGGTGATCGATGGCATGGACGAGGTTGACCGTATCGCAGCTACTCCTACAGGCTGGCAGGATGCACCGGTTATTTCAGTTACCATGACAAAAGTTACTGTTAAAGAGGCGTAAAGTACTGTAGCAGCAAGCCTTGGTACTCATCCCGGGCATTTTCTCTTTGCAATCTATGGCATTAAAAAAACTGCAGTTCCAATGGACTGCAGTTTTTTGTATTTATCAACATTTCTCTGGCTCTTTTCTTAAGTCAATACCACGGATCACTTTACGTAATGGAAGTATTGAAACAGGGTTAACGGAAAGCTCATCAACACCGTATCTCAGGAATGTCTCAGTGAGGGTCAGATCAGCACCTAACTCACCGCAAATGCCGACCCAGGCACCGTGACGATGTCCAGCTTCAATAGTCATCTTGATAGATCTGAGAACAGCTGGATGATGTGTGTCAAGGAACGGATCAAGTGCAGCATTCTGACGGTCTATTGCCAGAGTATACTGTGTGAGATCGTTAGTACCGATGGAGAGGAAATCACACTCCTCGGCCAGCTCATCAGCTATCATAACGGCAGCAGGTGTCTCGATCATAACACCAAGGCTGTAATTACCAACGGCAATCTCTCTCTTTTGGAGCTCGGCCTTACACTCAGCGAGAAGCTCCTTACACTCGTGGAGCTCTCTTGCGGAGATGATCATAGGGAACATGATGCCGAGATTACCATATGCTGAAGCACGTAAAAGTGCCTTTAACTGCGTCTTAAAGAACTCTCTCCTGGTGAGACACAGCCTGATAGCACGGCAACCCATAGCCGGGTTTTCCTCCTTGGTGAGGTTCATATAATCAACCTGCTTGTCAGCGCCTATGTCACAGGTACGAATGATGACCTGCTTTGGAGCAAGAGCCTCTACTGCCAGTCTGTAGGCATTGAACTGCTCCTCCTCAGTAGGATAGTCCTTGGAATTGAGGTATACAAACTCTGAACGGAACAGACCTACACCACCGGCATCGTTTTTCTGTACGAGACCAATATCTGATGGACCACCAATGTTGGCGTAAACCTTGATGGTCTTGCCATCGATAGTTGTATTGCTCTGTCCCTTGAGCTCCTGTAAAAGAGCTTTTTGCTTGGTGTCGGCATCTCTCTTGTTACGGAGTGATGTCATGAGATCATCAGTTGGCTCGATGTAAGCACATGCATTGTAACCATCAAGGATGGCTGTCTTGCCATCCCACTTGCTGGCCACATCACCACACTGTACAAGAGCTGGGATGCCCATAGATCTGGCAAGTATAGCTGTGTGGCTGTTGAGTGAGCCCTCTCTTGTGATGATACCAAGTAAGAGAGACTTATCAAGACGTACAGTCTCTGATGGAGTCAGATCATTGGCTACAAGAATAGCTGGCTCTGTACCCTGCATAGACTCAGGATCAATGCCAAAAAGTACATTTAAAACAGCCTGCTCAATATCATAGATATCTGCTGAACGCTCCTTCATATAAGGATCATCCATCTCAGCAAAAACTCTGGCCTGATTGTTAAATGCAGTTTTTACAGCATACTCTGCGTTATGCTTTTGAGTCTCAATGATAGCCTTGGTGGCATCAATGAGGTCATCATCCTCGAGCATCATGGCATGAACTGAAAATACCTCAGCACTGTCCTCGCCTGCATCTATAACAGCCTTTTCATAAAGTGCGTTCTGCTGATCAATAGCCTTTTCACGAGCATTCTCAAAACGAGCGAGCTCAGCCTCTATATCATCAACAAGCTTTTCACTGATAACTACCTTGGGTGGTGTGTAAACCTTGATCTTGCCAATTGCTATTCCATTAAGAACGCTTTTTCCTGTTGCAACTTGCATATAAAATCTCCTTTAGAAAAACGCTCCCCGGAAGTCACCATCCGGTATTCCGAGAAGCGTATAAATCTCTACACAATCAGTATCTGTCAAAACAGATAGTCTGATAAGCAGTACATGATTTAGAAATTTTCTTTAAGTGACTTCTCAAGCTCAGCTGCACAAGCATCCTCATCGTCGCCCTCAATCTGAACCTTGATGGTATCACCCTGCTTGATGCCCATACCCATAAGAGCAAGAAGCTTTTTCATATCAACATTTTTGTCACCCTTGAAAATGGTAACATTTGAGTTGAATGTCTTTAATGTCTTTACGAGAACTCCAGCTGGACGAGCATGGATTCCATTAGGATCATTGATTGTGTATTCGATTTCTTTCATGATAAATCATCTCCTTTTCATAATATTTATATATTATACATTAACTTCGTTAAAATCGTCACTATTTGTTAAAAGAACTACAACAATATCTGGATGGTTTGCGGCCTTTATAGCGCTCTTTGAAAATTTAAGAATAGGCTGACCTGCCTTTACAGTGTCACCCTCCTTAACAAGAGGCTCAAAACCCTCACCGTTCATGGCTACTGTATCTACACCAACATGGATGAGTACCTCCATTTCCTTTGGCCCGGTGATGCCAATAGCGTGCTTTGACTCGGCAACTGATGAGATCTCACCATCAAATGGAGCATAAACTGTCTCATCTTCTGGCTCGATACCAACGCCTGCGCCAAGTACTCCTGTTGCGAATGTCTCGTCCGGAATCTTGTCTTGAGGAACTACTGTACCCTTGACAGGGGCAAGAACTGTTCCTGCCTCACAAGTGATGACTGGCTTTTGCTCAAAAGCTGGTTCATCAGTTGCTGTAGCTGACTCTGCAGGCTTTTCAACCGGAGCCTTTACCTCCTCGCTCCAGAAAAACCATGTACCAGCAAATGCAACACCACCTGATACTGCAAGAAGGATTGTATAAACAGGAATGTTATTGATTGTAAGGTAACCAGGGATACCAGTTACACCATAAGCTGTAGCACCGATACCTGTGATAGCACCAAAGATAGAACCAACTGCACCACCGATCATACCAGCAAGGAATGGCTTGTAGAAACGGAGGTTTACACCAAATATAGCTGGCTCTGTGATACCGAGAGATGCTGAAAGTGCGGAAGGGATAGCTACAACCTTAGTCTTGTTGCTCTTGGCCTTGAGACCTACTGCAAGACATGCACCGAACTGAGCAAAGTTAGCTGCTGATGCGATAGGCATCCAGGTATTTAACATAAGTGCAGGATCTGACAGCATACCTGCCTCGATAACATTGTACATATGGTGGAGACCCATAACTACGGTGATAGGATAAATAGCACCCATTATCATAGCGCCAAGAGGATTCTTAACAAGAACGCTGGCACCCTCAAGAACTATAGTCTCAAGACCTGAGAAAATAGGTCCGATGATAGTAAATGTAACGATTGCTGTGATAAGAACTGTACAAAGTGGAGTTACAAAAAGATCCAGCATCTCAGGTACGTGCTTATGGAACCACTTCTCCACTTTACTCATGAGGAGTACGGCAATAATTACAGGAATTACATGTCCCTGGTAACCTAACTGGTTTATCTGGAACAAGGTGTAATTTTCAGTGATATGGATGTGTCCAAAGAGATACCAGACATCATATCCGGATGCTGCTGCCCAACCATTGGTCAGTGCTGAGTGGATCATCAAAAGACCGATTACTGCACCAAGGAAAATGTTTCCACCAAATACACGGGCTGCGGAAATAGCAACAATAACAGGCAGGTAAGCAAATGCGGTATTGGCAACCATATCAAGGAATGAATACCAGTCAGTACCTGCAAAATTAAGACCTGGGATCTTACCAAGGGCCTCTACAAGACCCATCATAAGACCAGAAGCAACGATAGCTGGAAGGATAGGTACAAATACATCACCGATAGGCTTGAGCAACTGCTTCCAAAGTGGCTGTTTGGCTGCTGCAGCGGCCTTGACATCGTCCTTTGTAGCCGCAGACATACCTGTGATGCTCAGGAACTCGTCATAAACCTTGTTTACAGTTCCTGTACCGATGATCAGCTGTAACTGACCATTGGACTCAAACATACCTTTCACGCCCTCAACATTATCAAGGTAATCCTTGTCGACTTTACTGTTATCCTTTATAACAAGTCTAAGTCTGGTAGCACAGTGCGCTGCCTGGGCGACATTATCTCTGCCACCTATGTGGTCAACGATCTCCTGCGCACATTTTCTGTAATCAAGTGCCATACTCTTATACCTCTCTTATATTTATGTATAATCTTTATCTGCAGAACCCCTGTCATATATGTACTGTATTGCATGGATATATGGGATCCATGGACCCAAATATCTGATTAGATGAGTTTTAAATCTGCGAATGCTTTTGCCAGACCATCCTCATCAACCGAAGGACATACGATATCTGAAATCTGTTTAAGCTTTTCAGAACCATTGGCCATACATACGGATACGCCTACTGTTTCGATCATCTCCAGATCGTTCATACTATCACCAAAACCTATCGTATCCTCAATAGGGACATGTAAATGCTCTGCAATGCGTCTTACACCACTACCCTTATCAAACTTGCGATTGATAAGCTCTCCATTTACACAGCCATGAGCCGGAACATCCTGAAGGACGAAACTAAAATCCTTTTCCAAAAGTGCTCTGCACTCATCAATCTGAGACGCATTTTTGGCCATGATCACAACCTTGTATATAGGCTGTCCATCATACTGGTCCATAGGCTTGATCCCGAGATTTTCACTAAGAGCTTTACGCCAGCGCTCTATCTCAGAGTTGCCGCCCTCTGTGCTGTCCAGAAAATCCTTCAGGTCGGAGTCTCCAAAAGAACCATCCTTACCCTCTATGGTACAGAATACTCCGTTTTTATGCAGTGACTCGAGAGCCAGATCCAACTGCTCCTTACTCATAGGACAGTCAAACAGGACCTCATCTCCTATAGTCACGTACCCTCCGGAACTGCCTACGACACCGTCAAAATTGTATTTGAGCACAGGCCGCAGCATATCAAGATTTCTGCCGGTGCACAAAAACACCTTATGACCATTTTGCTGAGCACGTTTTATAGCATCGACAGCGCTGTCCGGCGGTACATTGGTGCCGGCAGGTGTAAGCGTGCCGTCGATGTCTACAAAAATCAATTTATTTTTCATATATGACCTCCCGTGTGTCATGCGATTGACATATGTATAATTCTAACAAATATAAATAATTAATCTACTTAAAAATTACTTTTTTTAGTAAATTTATTTATAGCTTGTTATGAGCCACGCAAAATCATTCGCCGGAATGCCCACAGCTTTGGCTGGACGCTTCTTGTTTGTCAGCATATCTTTATAATCCTCGACCTCATCTATCCAGGCTGTCTCATCATTGTCGGAAAAGTTAAAAAGAGCGATCATTTTCTCACTGCGATAATATCTGCCTATACCAAGTACATGGTCGTTATAGGTCTCCACTATCCAGCAGTCTGCACTGGAGTCAAATACACGATGTTTTGCACGGAGCTTTTCCAGTTTTCGTATAGCTTTATATATCTTTCCCGGACGTTTTGAGTTTGATCTTCTGTTAGCGGCCTCTGACCATTTAAAGGCACCTCTGTGCAGATACCTTGAGTCGTCCCATTTTTCCGGATTTTCGTGGTAAGTGTAGTCATTCAACTGCCCTATCTCGTCACCAGAGTAAATGATAGGTATACCACTCTGGGTGAGGAGGAAGGCATGGAGCATGACGTCAAGTTTAATTGCTTTTTCAAGCTTTGCATCATCTCTCTCGTACTCGGCTGCCTCTACTCCACATAGGGATGCTGTGGTTCCGCAGAGCCTTGCATCACCGAGTCTTGGGTCATCGTTATAGAGCTCTCCTCGTGCGTCGGAGTACGGGTAATGACCACAGAAATAGTCGTTGAGATATTTTTTGTGTCTGACCTCGTTTACTCCAAACTGATAGAGGTAGTCATAATCAAGACCCCAACCTATATCATCATGACATCGCAGATAATTAAGGAATACATACTCCTTGGGAAGGGCAAATACCTGCCCCAACTGATGCTTCATGAGACGCACGTCATGAGTTGCTACTGTATGCCAGGTGCTTGCCATTGTGGTGACATTGTAGAGCATGTGACATTCAGGCTTATCTACTGTTCCGAAATATGGAACCACCTTGCTAGGCTCCATTACTATCTCACCCAGTAAAAGTGTGCCTGGACATACTATCTCTGTGGCCATACGCATGATGCGCACAAGAGTATGTACCTGGGGCAGATTACGACAGTTGGTTCCGAAAGACTTCCATATATATGGAGTCGCATCCAGTCTTACGATATCTATGCCGTGGTTGCAGAGATTTAGCATGTTGGCAGTCATATCATTAAAGACTGTAGGGTTTTTATAGTTTAAATCCCACTGATACGGGTAGAATGTAGTCATTACGATCTTATGTGCCTGCTCGCACCAGGTAAAGTTACCGGGAGCTGTAGTAGGAAAGACCTGAGGTACTGTCTTTTCAAACTCTATAGGTATGTTCCAGTTGTCAAAAAAGAAATATCTGTCCTGATACTCCTTTTCTCCATTTTTGGCTCTAAGGGCCCACTCGTGCTCATCAGATGTATGGTTCATGACAAAATCCATACACACACTCATTCCGTTTTTATGGCACTCTGTGGTGAGCTGCATAAGGTCATCCATAGTACCAAGCTCAGGATCTACCTGTCTGAAATCTGATACGGCATATCCTCCGTCGGAACGCCCTTTTGGACTCTTAAGGAGAGGCATGAGGTGGATATAATTGGTGCCGCTCTCCTTGAGATAAGGAATCTTTTCCTTGACGCCCTGCAGAGTTTTATTAAAGCAGTTAACGTACATCTGCATGCCTAGCATCTCATTGCCTCGATACCAGTCAGGGACCAGCTCTCTCGCCTCATCCCATTCCTTTAAATCAGGTTCACGCTCCTTGTAATACTGGTGCAGCATACACAAAAAGTAATCAAAGGCCTGCTGATCATTGTGATAGAGCTCACTATACAGCCACTTGAGCTCATCCAGATGCTTGTCCAGTCGGGCTTTGAAAACCTTGTCTAATTTAATGTCTTTAAACATACTGACGATTATCCTCTATTCATTTGTTTACGTTCTTTTATAAAGTAATCTTTATCTTTAAAATTATTATAAGAAAAAATTTCCATCCATTCAATCATGTGAAACCGCTTTTTTCATCTTAATTGATTAATTTTTTCATACAGTTTGGTATGAGATTTAAAACAGATGGCTATTTTTATGGTGAAGGATCACATTCAATAAATATATTAATAAATGTATCAACAATACTGTCTGATAGAATCAATGCACTTATTGATTTTTCAGTAGTACTCTTCTAAAATGATTGTATATAATTTCACAATCCGATTTGAATTTAGGAGGGAAAGAGATATGTTATATGGAGCTATAGAGGCTGGTGGAACCAAAATGGTCTGTGCTATAGGTGATGAGCATGGCAAGATTATCGAGCAGACATCCATTCCTACTATTTCGCCAGAGGAAACTATGCCGGCTATTATTGACTGGTTTAAGGATAAAGAAATAGCGGCTTTAGGCATTGCTGCATTTGGTCCTATAGATCTTGATCGCAGTTCTGAGACTTATGGCAGTTTCACTACTACGCCTAAGCTTAAATGGGCAAACTACAATATAGTTAAGGCTATGAAGGATGCTCTACATATTCCTATAGGTTTTGACACAGATGTTAACGGATCTTTACTTGGAGAGATTACCTATGGACAGGCCAAAGGTCTCACAGATGCTGTTTATATCACTATAGGTACAGGAGTAGGTGGTGGCGTTATGTCCAATGGCAAGCTGGTACATGGTATGCTCCATCCAGAGCTTGGACATATGAAGCTGGTTCCACATCCAGATGATACCTACAAGGGACATTGTCCTTTCCATAAAAACTGCCTTGAGGGTATGGCGGCAGGCCCTGCTATCGAGGATCGTTGGGGCAGAAAAGCCATAGAGTTAAAGGATGATGATAGGGTCTGGGAGATGGAGGCATATTATATCGCTCAGGCACTCACAAACATTATCCTTGTGATGAGTCCACAGATGATCATCCTGGGCGGAGGCGTTATGCATCAGCAGCAACTCTTCCCTCTCATCCGTAAAAAGACAAAAGAAATGTTAAATGATTACATAAAGACAGATGAGATTGCAGATATTGATCACTATATCGTACCAGCATCATTAAACGATGATCAGGGCATCATGGGATGCATCAAACTGGCCATCGATGAGCAGGCACTTGGTTAATGATGAACTAAAGGTCTGATGAGTTAAATAGTATTTTGTACAAATAAAACTTTTTATATAACATAAGGAAAATGCATAGGCTGACGTTCCCAGTGCCGGTGTACGCCTATGCATTTTCTGTATATTAAGATTCAATGAGCAAAAGAGTCTATCCTCTCAGGATCATACTTACTATACCTGATCTTCTGTGACGCATAAAGACCATAATTACCAGAAAACAGATATGTTATGGCAACACCCAAAAGTATATATGAGGACATATTGAAACCAAACATCTCAAATCCTATAAGGATGGAAGCAATCGGACAGTTTGTAACACCGCAGAAAACAAGTGTTGCGCCAAGTGCAGAACCCATCATAGGTGAAAAACCAAAAATACCTGCGATTGCATGACCGTAGGTTGTGCCTACAAAAAGAGTAGGTACTATCTCACCACCCTGGAATCCACCAGACAGGGAAACCGCTGTAAAAAGCATCTTTAAGAGGAATGCATAAGGCACTATCTGAAAGGCTGAATTTGTAGTGCATGCTGCGATAATGTCTGATCCTGCTCCGTTGTACGTCTGAGAACCAACAAGGAGCGTAAGTAATACAACCAGTACACCACATACAGCAGCGCGCATATATGGATTTTTGATGGTCTTTTGAGCAAAGTGCTTGGAGCTATGCAGTACAGCACAGAAAAGTACAGCCACAAGTGAGCAAACTAGAGCAAACAATATGGTGTAACCACCAGTCACTGCTGTAAACGGTACTATGTCAGTTACAGTCATAACTGCCTCTCCGCCTGGATTTATGAAACCTGCCACAATGTGAGCGGTTAATGCAGCAACTACACATGGCATAAAAGCGGAATAATACATGATACCTACTGTACTCATCTCTATCGCCATAACAGAAGCTGCCATAGGGGTACCAAAAAGTGCGGAGAAAGATGCGCTCATACCACACATGATCGTACGGCGGCGGTCCATCTCAGAGAAATGAGCAAGTCGGCCTAAAGCATTACCGAGAGATCCACCGACCTGAAGAGCTGCACCCTCTCGTCCTACAGAACCACCAAAAAGGTGAGTCACTACCGTTGAAACTATGATAAGTGGAGTCATACGTAACGGTACTTTCTGACCATTATGTATAGCATCAAGTACCAGATTTGTGCCCTTAGGAGAGTTTGTGCCCAGTGCATGATAGTAATAAACTATGAAAACTCCAGCCAGTGGGAGTCCGAAAAGAATGTATGGGTGAGCAGCACGGAAACTGGTAACGATACTGATCGCTCTTGCAAAAAGTGAGGAAACACTGCCGACAACAACGCCGCATAATGCTCCGAAAAACATCCATTTTAGATTGATAAAAAATTTATGATACAAAGTTTTGATATAAGCTGTACGAATTAATGACTTCATGTGACTCCCCTACTATATATAGACAATTAGATTTTAATCAACATCAAGAATGATAGCATAAATTATAGATAATCATATAATATTTTAATAATTGAAATTGACAATATTCATAAAATAATACGGCCCTGCAGAAATCTGCAGGGCCTAAGTAGAATATTAGGGAATTAATGTTTGTGTGCCATTAGTATTAAAAAGGTATAGGTAATACCAGATGTCGCAGCAAGGCAAGATCACGTTTGACAGGTTTCATAATATATATGTATTGCTCACAGGCAGATGCTTATCCCATGGTCTGCTGTGATACTCCCTTAATGTTGTCAATTGCCCAGTCCTCATTTTCGACTGTTATTACTGAGCCACAGTATGGGCACTTGGCTGTCTGGTTGATATCTAAAGGAGCACCGCAGTGAGGACATACTATAGTCTTTAAGCCGGAATCCTTTTTAGTGGTCACACCGCTCTTACGGCAGAGATCGTACTCATAGGTCATGAATTTCTCCTTGTTTTTGTCTCCGGATATCAGATTACCGGTAGCATCATCAAGGGTGTAGTCAACGATACGTGACTTTACAAAGGCTACGATATGGTCCATATCATTATCCTGATAGTAGGTCATAGGCTCGACACTAAGGACAGCTATCCTCTCTATGTAATCAGTCTGGTGATCACGTCTCAAGGCATCCAGCATCCTATCTGCCTGGGCATAGAAACCGTCTGTGAGATATGGTCGTACAGGAGTTAGGTCCTTTTGATGCCATGCATCCTGGAGCTGAACGTAAACATTGGACAGCTTTTCTGCAAAGGCCGCACTGTCAAAGCCTGGATCAATGTTTTTGTACTGAGCGATAGGATTGCCCTTGGTCACTCTGTTGCGGGTTGTATCAACATGTGTCTTGGTAGCATGTGTTGAGGCAGTACGTATGAACTGAGATATAGTTGAGAATATGATTATGATAAGTATCAGTATAAATACTGCAGTAAAAATAGTATCAAAGACGGTATCCTCGTCACTGCCACTTGAGGATCCAACATATCCATAGCTACCACTTGAACTATATCCAGAGTCCCAACTTGAACCAGAATCCCAGCTGGATCCAGAGTCCCAACTGGAGCCTGAATCCCAGCCACCAGAACTATAGTCAGAATCTCCGGAAAAACTGCCAAAGTCTGCTTTGCCAGTAATAGCAAAGGTTGAAATAATAAGACATATGAGTAAAGCGCAAATGATGTTGTGTTTATTGTTGAATTTCATGTAATATTACTCCTATGATATAAAATTTTATTTAGAATATGTGCGAGCCAGGTTTCCTGTAGATTGATAGAGTACAGAAAGCGCTATCATGAAACACCATTTTTATTCTATCATCTTTTTCAAAACATTAAATGTTTAATTTATTTTATGGACTATTTATCATTATCAGATTATTTAAAACGGACCTATGGTCAAAAAATATATAAAATTTCACTGCAGTCAGGCTGCTCCTGCCCTAACAGGGATGGGACTATTTCCAGAGGTGGGTGTACATTTTGCTCTGAAGGTGGATCCGGAGACTTTGCTGCTCCTCTCATGCCGGTGCCAAAGCAGATAGATATGGCTATACAGAGAGTCGAGGCCAAAATGCCGGAAGGACAGACTCACAAGTACATTGCCTATTTTCAGTCATATACCAATACATACGGTGATACCACTTATTTAAAAAAGATTTTTGAGGAGGCTATAAGTGACTCAAGGATCGTAGCACTTTCTATAGGTACGAGACCTGATTGCATAAAAGATGATATGCTTGTAGCTTTGAAAGAACTTCAGGATAAGTATGGGAAAAAAGTTTGGATAGAACTGGGATTACAGTCAATACATGATGAAACTGCAAAACGCATAAATAGAGGTTATCCACTTTCTGTCTTTGAGGACACTTACAGACGATTAAAGGAGGCAGATATCACTGTTATTGTACATGTCATTATAGGTTTTCCGTGGGAAACAGATAATGACATACTGGAGACAGTCAGATACCTCGCTGACCTTACCCCGGTGCTTGATGGCATAAAGCTGCAGCTTTTACACATACTTAAAGGGACTGAGCTGGGACGTGAGTATCAGGAACATCCATTTCATATTCTCACACTTGAGGAGTATGCATCTATTGTAGTTAAATGTTTAAAAATTCTCCCCAAAGAGACGGTTGTACATCGAATAACTGGTGATGGCCCCAAAAAACTACTTATTGCTCCATTATGGTATGGAGATAAAAAAAGAGTTCTAAATACTTTAAATAAAGCGATAAAGGAATCTTAAATATTGTAATACTTGATATAAATATAATTTATAGCGCATCCGCGTGGCATACATATATTGTGTAAAATAAAGAAGTTAGTTGATTCTTACAGATATAGTAGGCTACAATGATATCGGTATCTTAATTGTAATGTCTGTTTGATGGATTTTTAAGTTTTTTAATAAAAATCTGTTTTTTTGTTACCTTTAGGGATAGGAATGAAATGCTTACAGTTGCTTTAAGATATGAGCATCTTTTATGCACGTTGGGGAACTGCATGAGGATGTATGAGGGGAAGGATATTTATGGCTGCGAGTAAATTGAATAGTATGAATGCATTCTTGGAGAGGGCAAAATGCATTCTTAGGGACAATCCTGACAAACGTTATGTTTTGGCGCGTACCAATATCAGAGATTTCAAGTTGGTAAATCAGGTATTTGGATTTCAAAAAGGTAACGAGATTCTTAGATGTGTTGAGCAAATACTTGATGAGAACAGTGATTCCTGTGAGGCGTATGCTCAATTACATATTGATCAGTTCGTTTTTTTAGTAGAGAAAAACAAATTCACAACAAGTCAGTTTAAACAGGTGGCGTCATTATGTACAGGGCTCATAGAGAGTCCTTGTTTTTGTCTGCATATTCAGCTTGGTATTTATGAGATCACAGATCCTGATATGGAGATACTGGCCATGTGTGACAGAGCCAATCTTGCTATCAAGTCCATAAAGATAGATGAGCCACTGGCTATTGCATGGTATACGGAGTCTTTTATGGAAAAGCGTCTCTACAGTAAAAAGATAATAAGTGAGTTTGAGAGTGCAATACAGAATAAGAGATTTCTTATGTATCTTCAGCCTCAGGCAAATACTAAGGGTGAGATCATGAGTGCGGAGGCTCTGGCCAGATGGCTCATGGAGGATGGTACTATCCTCTCTCCTTCTCATTTTATAAGTATACTTGAGGAGTCTGAGCTTATATGGAAGCTGGATGTGTATATGTGGGAGGAGGCCGCCAGGCTGCTTTCCAAGTGGAAACATGATGATGAAAAAAAGAATCTCAGTATTTCTGTCAATATTTCTCCTAAGGATCTGTATTATATCGATATAGAGAAAAGACTGGTAGACCTCGTACATAAATATGAGATATCACCAAATAAGATGAATGTTGAGATAACAGAGTCTAGTTTTGTCAAAAATGCAGACCTTTATGTTGAGCTTATATCAAGACTCCATAAACACGGTTTTGCCATAGAGATAGATGATTTTGGAAGTGGATACTCATCCCTTAATATGCTCAAAAATATCCATGCTGATATTTTAAAGTTAGATATGGCATTTTTACAAAGCGGGGATAATCTCATTCGCTCACAGATCATAATCGATTCCATTATTGAAATGGCTAAAAGGCTGGATATGCAGGTTATATCTGAGGGCGTTGAGACCCAGGAGCAGGCCGTTTTTCTAAAGACCAATGGTTGTGATTTCTTCCAGGGATTCTATTTCTCGAGACCTGTATCTATTGATAAATTTGATACAGTATTAAAGGCCTACAATCTTGAACGGACCAATCCAGATAAGAGACCCAGGTCCTACAGAGATTTAGTAAAGGAGGCTGTCTGACTCGGGACGGAAGCATTCTAAGTGATATATTGCTACGAGATTTCAGGTTGTTATAGCAGTGGATCCAAAAAAAAATAATTATTACAACAACAAAACGGGAGCTGTTTTATGAGAAAGCCATAGAACAGTTCCCGTTAATAATATCGACCAAAATTTTAAGGTCTATTTTTTAGTCCATCTTGTCATAGCTGTCTGTATCGCTATAGTTATCGTCTGGATCTGAGTAGTCATCTCCGCTGTTATCATACTCTGACTCATCTCCGCTGTCATAGTCGTCCTCGTCATCGGAGCTGAAGTGTACAGTAAAATCAGGGATATCTACCATGAGATCCTTGAGAGTATGTTTGAATTTTTTAAAATATTGGGGGTCAGAGTCGGCAAACTCCTCATAATTTTTTACAACCAGATCCCAGTTATCGCCGACCTCACTCAGGTCATCATAAAGTGCATCAAGATTGCGGCCAAAGTAATTTGGTACTGGTAATTGATCCTCGATGGCATCATAAAGCTCATCACGGTCTGTGACATCAGATAGATCAAGAATATATTTCATAGGTTCCTCCACTTTTTTATGGCATCCCTGCCACCAATTATTATTTTGTATATTGTCTATGGCTCAGTCATACAGGAGCTCATAAGTGTTGTAATGGTCCTCTGTATAGTAAATGAGTCCGTCATTGGAATAGATGATACGCTTACTGCCTCTTTTGTCTTTATGCAGTGTATCTATGTCACATTCATAGTATTTGCGACCTTTTTTCTCAGGCAAAAGCCCCTCACGATTCTTAAAACTGTCGCCGCCTATACACATGCCTGGCGCATACTTATCAAGTCCACCACCTGTCCAGCCTAATTTTCTGGCCTCGTACTTAGTGATGTAATTGGATGGTAAATAACCATAAATATACAGATACAAGGCTACATCATCCTTGTGTGTATATACCCCATCCTCACTTATCTCGATACCGGTTTCAATCTCAGTGGTATCGGTAGTGGCTGTGGTCGTACCTGAAACTGTAGTTTCCTCAAAAGCTGATGCAGTAACTACACCAACTGATTCCGTACTGGAAACTACATTACCGTGACCACATCCTGTAAAAAGAGAGAACAAAAGTATACTGAACAAACACAACCAAAGTAACTTGAATCTTAATTTAGTTTTCATATGTACTGTCTCTTTTTATGATTTACTCTATATAATATTTATTACCGACTGAATTCTGAAAATAATTATACTTTAGGTCATAGAATATTGTCTATCTGCTATTTTTTATTTAGAAAGGCTCATGGTTTACCTTAGATGATTTTTATATTATTAAATTCCGGCTTTATACATTCGTAAGAAAATTTCAGATTACTGTTTTTTAAAAGAAAACGAAGCAAAAAATCTTTGTGTTAATATATTGTTACAAATGACATTATGTCACTTTTGTAAAAAAGTATAAGGATAAATATGAGGTATGAAATGAAAAAGGTGGGTTTAGGTGCAATAGGACTTATGTGCGGGGTTATATTATTTAGTGCTACTGCATGGGCTCAAACATACAGCAGTGTGTCACTTATTGTCACCAATGATGGAAGTAAATACACAGTATCAAACTACTCTGCTCTCTCAGGGTATAAAGTATCATCAACCAGTAAAGGTAGTGAGGTACTTACCATAAAGGTCAGTGCCGGTTCTGGTAATTCATGGTCAAGTAAGATCAAAAAGAGCAATGTAGTAATATTTGGTGACTATAGTGATGGTGATGTCAAGGAGCTGACACGTACTTCAGACTCTCAGATAGTCATCAAACTTGACATCACTGAGGACTCGGATACTTCTTCATCAGTAGAGACGACCGACAAAGACTCAGTTACTGTTTCGAGCTCCAAATCTTCCAGCTCCAGTTCATCAAGCAGTAAAAAGTCCAGTAAAAGTACTGTTATAGATGATGTGATACTTAATAAAGAGACAGGACGTGTTAGCTGGGATGGTAATGCAGATGAGTATGACCTCATACTATATAAAGATACCAAAGTGGTCAGAAATTGTTCAACCAAAAAGTGCTATTATGATTTTCATGATTATTTTGTCAGTGCCGGCAGTTACTGTGTGGCTGTAAGAGCCGACAATGGTTCAAGTAACCGTGGAGATTATGTGATATCCAATACACTTACTGTGACAGATACAGAGGCTGCTGCCATCAAGGCCAATATCTTTGGCACAGAAACTATAACTGATACAGACACAAGTACAGGTACTGGTTCATCACTTACCACCCTCTCTCCTACATCCAATGAGTATGGACAGTGGTGTAAGGATGACAAAGGATGGTGGTATCTTAACTCCGATAACAGCTATACAGTTAACAACTGGCAGTATATAGGTGATAAATGGTATTACTTTGATCAATCAGGATATATGTATACCGGATGGTTGTCATGGCAGGGGGCATATTATTACATGGGTGAGTATGGTATGCTCACAAGTACATGGACACCGGATGGATATTATGTAGGAGCTGATGGAAAGTGGCTGCAGGCTCTTGGAAATAATGGAACCATAGCACAGCAGAACCAGTCAGCCTATGATGTGACATCATCAATGATATTAGGCACTAATCAGTAACGCAAATTTATTTTTCGGAAAAAGCACAGGCAGGTCACCTGTGCTTTTTCTGTATTCAGGAAACTTTCGTATAGTAACAGATACTTCATAATTGTCATATTTTCTTAAAGATACACAGCCTTGTTTTTCAGTTTCACTTCAGCCTTGACTGTTATCATGATGCCATCAGTTGAGAGACATATGAGTTTCCGCAATGCTCATAAGTACAAACTGAAAGAATATAAAAAGTATGATTAGACTCTAAGGAGGCTTAAAATGTTTAGTTTAAGGAAAATGTCAACAGTTCTGGTAACTGCTTCAATTATTGCAGCTATGTCTGTGCCGGCTTATGCGGATGACAGAACAGCAATTTCATCAGTTTCACTTAATGTAGAGACAGATCTTACTATTGGTTCTACAGACAGTGATGTTGAGGTTACAGTAAGCTCATCATTGTATGATGTTTACAGCGCTACTATTACAAACGTGCCTAGTGATGGTTGGGATGACGATGACAACCCTAAGGTTCAGATCAAGCTTGAACTTGAGGACGACGATGATTACAAATGGAGTATTTCCAAGTCCAATGTAACTGTGACAGGTGATGCTGGATCAGTAACCTCTGTTTCAGGAGGAAGCGGACATGGATATCTCACTATCGTTTATACACTTGATGACCTTGATGAGGTATATGATGACTGGGATGACTCCCTTGATTTAAGTATAGACGATGCTGAGTGGCAGACAGGAAACGGTATTGCCGACTGGAGTTCCGCAGAGAGTGCCAAGAAGTATGAGGTTAAGCTATACCGTGGCAGCTCACTCCTTACAACTGTTACAACCACCAACGATTACTACTCTTTTGCCAACTATTTCACACAAGCAGGTACTTATACCTACAAGGTAAGAGCTATATACTCAAGTTCTTATAAAGGTAGTTACGAGGAGTCAGATGATTATTATGTAACAACATCAGAGGCAGCAGCTATATATGCTACCTACAACTCAAGTATTAACAGTACGACATCATCTTCAACTGCATATACATCATCCCTTACAGGTTCAACAGTATATGGCAGTACAACAGTTGCCAATGCCACATCACCTACAACAGGTGGCTCATGGGTACAGGATATGTATGGCTGGTGGTATAGAAATGCAGACGGCTCATACACAGTCAATGGATGGCAGCCCATAAATGGTAAGTACTATTACTTTAATGAGTATGGTTACATGAAGACAGGCTGGATTTACTGGAATAATCAGTATTATTACTGTGGTGCTGATGGAGCAATGCTTACAAATACTACTACTCCTGATGGTTACTATGTAAACTCAGCAGGTGTATGGGTATCCGATTACAATCCATATAGCCAGACATATGGTTCATAAGATTATTGATATTACTTTAAAAAACAGATGGGCACACAACATGCCCATCTGTTTTTGCTTACAAAATAAAACGCATCGGCAGTGCACCGATATCGACTTTTGACACTCACATCGTATTATGTAATGATATTTACTCTGCTGAACCAATAGGATGCCAGAGAGACTCAATAACTGCATCAACATCATCAGTAGCTGTGATAAGACCGTACTCGATGTAGTCCTCAATGATGCTCCTCATCTGCTCAGTTGCATACTCATCACTCTGCTTACCGAACTCCATGTTTTTATTGAGCTCAAGATTCATTTCGTACTTATCAGCAGGGTTGAGACCGAGCTCCATAAGAGTCTTTGTTGTTTCCTCTGGATTCTCTCCCATGTACTTGAGAGCACGCTTTATGCAAGATGCAAGTTTCTCAGATGTGATAGGATTTTCTGCGACAAAGTCCTTATTCATCATGATGATACAGCAAAGCTCGTTTCTGCTGTTACCATCCCTTGAGTCGATTTTACGAAGTACCCCCTGCTCTACAAGTGGATAACCAAAGGAGTCACCTAAGAGCGCTGCAGCGATCTCACCATTCTGCATAGCAGCTACACAGGCATCTACCTCAACAGGTGTAAGATTTACATCCTCAAGAGGATTCATGCCGCACTCAATGAGGAGACGTGCTGTAATGTTGTAGTCAGAAGCACCTATACCGTTAGGTACAGAAATTGCCTGTCCCTTCAGGTCCTCATAGCATTGATATGGGCTGTCAGCCAGAACATAGATAGCCTTGCATCCCTTAAGGAGATGAGCTGCACCTACAAACTGGATATTTACACCATTGGTTGCAGGAACTGTTGCCTTGGCAATATGACCGATTGCAATCTGTACCTGGTCAGTACCTACTGCCTCTACATCAGACTCACCCTTAAATCCCTCAACTGTAAGACCCTCCTCGGCAAAGTAACCGAGATGCTCAGCAAGGTTTGGAGCTGATGTGCAGCTTGCACCAATCCAGTAGTGAAGAGTCTTGCCGTATGCAGGCTCTTTTTTCCATGCCTCCTCATCATACTTTGATGAGCCAGAAGCATTGGCAGCTTCAGTTGCTGCTTCTGTTTCCTGTGCAACCTGAGTTGCAGCAGTGGTCTCTACAGCAGTAGTCTCTGCTGCCTTTGTGGTCTCAGCTGCAGGTGTGGAACCTCCACATGCTGTCATGCCGAGTGCAATGGCCATAGCAAGAGTGAAAAATAAAAGATGCTTTTAAAAGTACTTCGCGATTTTATTGTCATCCCAGCAGGAAATCAGCATAGGAAAAATCCCATACAGGTGACTCAAAACAGTCACAAAGGTAGTCCTCTATATCGTCTGCATCATAGCCTGTGAGACGAGATACCAGGACTATTATCTCACGTACTGTTTCATAGCTTAGTGTTTTATCACCACTGCTCTGCCATTTGATATAGAGAGCATCCATCATAATTGCATATTCCATCATCATCCACTGGTACTGCATGACCATATCTTTCAGATCCATGCCAGGGATCAACAGGCTTGTGAATGTCTCTGCCACAAGGTAATTTCTAAATAGTGATTCATATGATGCTATGACCTTAATGAAATCCTCATACTCTGTAGTGTCGAGATCCTCAGCAGTTTTTCTAAGTGGCCCAAGGAAACTGTTGTATCTGCCCTCAGCCGCGTAGTTTTCAGTCATATCGAGAAACAGTTCATTTCTTTCAGTAAGAGATGCCTCTGGGTCCTTGTCTAAAGAGCTTATGGTGCTCTCCAACTCTCTTATGGCATCATCATCAATGTAATCATCGATATTAAAACTGATACCTTTTTCATCCTTACCATAGATATCCAGGAGGATGAAAAAGCCTTTTAAAAGATTAGTGCGGTTAGCTGTTTCTCTATAAGATAAATGATACATTATTAGATCACGTACTAGTTTTAGCTTATCTGTTGTGCTGCGGAGAGAATCCTTGCTCATATAAGTAAGATTGTTAAATACCAGCTCAGATCTCTCATGCCATCTGTCGACTATCTCGGGACAACAGGAAACAAGCGTCCTTTCAACACGGTCAGTATAAGTATGAGTATCTCTTGGGAAAGTATGACAGGTATCTGACAGTACCTGCTCGCCATGGTCTATAACAAGGCGACATAGATGGTCATCATCTAGAAATGGACATTTCATATTAGGGAGGAGACCTATTACATCAGACTCGTCTTTTTTGACTATAAATTGATTTAAACAACTGTGCTCACTCAAACCATCAGGCAGTCTTCCTGCTTTTTTAAGGTCCTTTGGTGCAGTTATGGAGCGCCATTTTTTTTTGGTATCCTTATCAACGGCAATCTTCCACTCCTGACAGCAGGTAAATGAACAATCACCGCCTACGCAATGGAAATCATCATAATAATCAGGTTTTATTTCTAAAATAGACATAGACTTAACTTTCTCTTCTTGGTGTAGTTTGGTAGTGAATTATAATAAAAAAGGTCGATTGAGTCAATCAATCGACCTTTACTGTTAACTAATGTCCCGGACCTCCATCACCATGACTGTTTCCGCCACCATGATCATCTCTTGCGTCCTGGCCATCACCTCCACGGTCATGACCTGCATCTGCACCATGTCCTATATTGCCGGAGCCTGCATCATACTGAGATACTGCAGGTGAGCTCTCAGATGTACCAACAGATCCATTGCCTATAGAATTGCTCACAGGACCGGAAGGATCATTGCCACCTAAAACCGAACCATTACTACTTCCTATACTGCCTGGAGTCTGAGGACCATAAGTGCCTCCGTCAGAACCTGCACCTGGCATAGGACCACTCTGAGATGTATCTCCAGGAGTCTCAATAGATATAGGACCCTGTGGAGCATTTATTGATGCATCATTACCTGCAGAAGGACCTGTAGTCTGTCCTCTAGTGGTCGGTCCGCCTGATATTTCTTGAGAGCCATCAGCTGTGCCGGTATCACCACGACTATCAACCTCAGCAGAATGCTCCGGATTGCCATGTGTAAGCTCATCATTAAGTATCGCTGCTTCCTCAAGTGGATCAAGTCCAGGAGATGTCTCAGGTACAGACTCTCCTATATCGTCTCCAGGAGTAAAGTCTCCCATAGCACCAGGAGCCATATCAATATCAGCCTGAGTGGACTCGGCATGAGTCTCGTAATTGATATTGAGATCCCTGATGGAAACGTCTCCATCATCGCGCTTGAGCTCAGGGGCTTTATAATACCCTGTTATGGCACCAGAACCCTTGAGCAGATCCTCTACAGAGGCATCCTGGTAGCGCTGAGCCATACTCCTGTCAACCTGTATCTCAGTTGCTCTCTCATTGACTGTATCTGTATCATCAGCAGCTACTCTGTTAAGGGAGTTTCTGGCCTCCACAGTACGCATCTCCTGATATCTGCCAGTTGAGATGCCCAGGTTGAGAGCCATCTGATGGTCTGTAAGATCTCCGGTATTTATGAGATATTTGAGACTGCTGCCGGAACTATCTGTGTCCGTGACTATAGATGTATCTGTAATACTGCTCTGAGCCGTTTTGTCTTTAACAGAAATGGAATCATTGGTCGATACCTGTGTTGAGCCATCTAACTGACTAAGGGTATCATCTATGATGGCGGTTAATGTCTCTGTCCTGTCCTCCTCATTGGAAGAAACATTGACAAGGATGAAATTTTCAGCGTCTTTAAGATAGTTGTTTTCCTTGAGTACAGCTGTGGTGGTATCAATGGCCTGACTGATGGACTTTCCTTTTATGCTTTTGGTTTCAAGCTCCTTAACTATAGATATGGCATCATCATTGATAGAAGTGACACCTATGATCCTGTTCCACCTGTTGAGCACAAACTCTATGGATGGATTGACATCAAGAGAAACATAAGAGGCAGCAAACGCTGTGTTGTATGTAGTCCAGCATCCACCGGCCGCAATCGCAGCAACAAAAGCCGCTGCCACTAAACGTTTCATGCCCTCTGCGGCTATAGGACCTATGCCCTCGCCACGTGTTGAGCCGAAGATCTCGATAGTGTCACCGACCTGTAACTCATTCTGTTTTATCATGATAATCTCACCATTCTTTTTGAGAACAGCTGCTTTACCGTCTTTAATTTCCAGAACTACTGCCTTCATTGTTAAACCCTTAATCTAAATCAATAACTAATCTATGCTGCTATACGCCATCCCCGGGATGGCACCATCACGTCTTGATGGCCTTTCGTATATAATCCATGTATTCTCTCAGCAGTGGATACTCACCATTAAGTATCTCGGCTGCTGCTATTATATATTTTCGATGACGCTCCAGTAATTTTCGGGGTGCACCACTATATTTGACTAATTCTTTCATAGGAAGCTCTTTATTTGAGCGTAACATTGTAAAAAATGCTGGATTTTCTATGAGCACTGCAACAGCATCTGCAACTGCACGTTTGGTCTTGGCTGCCTTTGGCGAGCATGATGCAAGATCCATAAAACTAAATCCATAGGGCTCAAGTAAAGCCTGTACACTGGCAATCTCATCCTTGATGTCTGACTGACGTTGCTCCTCATCAGTACCACCGGGTATACCTGCTGAGGCCTCGCGTTGACCAGCCATCTCTGCCTGTTTTTGACGTATCTCAAGTTGCAGAGGTGTAGCCTCGTTTTCATCCTCAACCTCACCATCCATGTGTTCAGGATAGACTGACATTTCGTTTTTGAATTTTTGCTCTTTTATGGAATTATCTATAAGACGTCTCTTGATGACCATTGCTGCAAAAGACTTGAAACTGCCCTTTGATCTGTCATAAGACCGGATTGCCTCATTAAAGGCAATTAAAGCAATGGAATACTCATCATCCTGCTCAGTAACGAAACGGTGAACCGACTTAAAGGCGCACGCACGTACAAACTTTGTATTTTTTTGTATAAACTCATTGAGATACTGCTCGTCCGCTTTTGCCTTTAGAGCCTCATCAGACATAGTATCTGTCAAAAATGCAAACAATGTGCGCCTCCCGAATGATACTTACTAATGTATAATATGATATTAGTGTCATGAAGTCTATCTCCCACTTTTGTGCAAGCACACGTGGGAGAAGACTTATGATACTAATATCATAATATTATACAAAAATTTTTTTTGCTTTACTATAGAGAAAAAGCACTGTAGGATTTCCTACGGTGCTTTTTCTATTAGGGTTTTGGGTATTAGTATATTACAGTCACAAAACATCACTGCGTTTAATCTTTTGCGCCTGATATTATGTAATTCGAGACCAGAAAGTAAAAAAATGGGGTTAAAATAAAAAAAATCTAAAAAATTTTCTGATGACATAAAATAGTCACAATTATTAATTATAAAAACTATAGTATTAAGTCGATTAATATGTATGATGATACGAGGAGGATAAGTAAATTGATGAATTTTAGATTTAATAACATAGAAAAAGGTATTGTCGCTGCCATTGCAGCTCCAGTCCTGTCTATAGTTATGGGTATTACTGCATGGGCAGCTATTCCCCTTGCCGACTCTGGTACAGCTGTAACCAATGAACAGATACAGGCCTTGACCTACCAATATAATATGATACCCGCCTCAATACGTCAGTATTATGAGGAGTGTGGAAATATAGTTTATTTCTTTGATAATAATCCACTGCTCAAAAATCTACTTGGAGCATATTCAGGTGAGGAGGGACAGGATGCCAAGATCATCCTTACAAACCAGGATTACGGTGCAGCTGAGGCGATTACACATGAGATGGGACATTTTTTTGATGATATATGTAAAAAGGATGAGGGTACATCTTCCAAGATTGTGGTCTATAGAGGGATTAAGTTTATAGTTCCTGAGGATGGCAGGAGGTATATCTCTGATACAGATGAGTTTAAGAACATATATGAGTACGAGAAACAGAACTCTCCTGTTTCATCCTATGAAAAGACAGATGCCAATGAGTATTTTGCCGGATCATTTGGACTTTACTGCACATCACCAAGTAAGCTTATGACATATGCACCTTATACCTACGATTATATAGACAAGCTTGTACGTAGTTTTGCAGCTGTTTATCCTGCTTCCGCTGAAAATGTTGCCCTTACAGTGGCAGTTCCATCAACTATTGACGAGCTCACAGGTGGAGCTACAGTTTCAGGATTGCTAAAGACCAATATATACAATGGACTTCCATCAAGTGATGCCATAGCAGCTCAGGCGGCATCTGGTAATCTCACACAGGTTTCCGGAGTGACAGCCAGTGGTGTATCCTATACAGGATATACAAATGGCAGTGTAGAGACTGAAAGTGGTGCCAATTCTACTCAGGAAACGGTAGATATAGCTGTTGCAGCAGCAGCTCAGGGAGAGGGTACAAATACAGTTGTCAATGCTGACGGATCTGTTACTACTACCACTGTTCAGAAAACAGAAAGCGGAACACTTGTTACAGTAGTTAAATCTTACTATTAATATAAAAAACTACCATTAAACTCTTTAAGTTAAAATGGTAGTTTTTATTTTAAGCCAGAATCTCCAATGATGTAATCACCAGGATTCTGGCTATATTTATACTGTTTTTACTGATGCGATGAGATGTGCATCCATGCTTATCATGATGCTGATGGCCAGTAGTGTAAAGAGAACTGTATGGATTATAGGATATATTGCTTTACGGTCCATACCAGGCAGTTGTCTCCTCTCCCATAAACTGAGTATCGGGAGGAAATATGTAAGATATATAAATTTCTCACTGAATATAAGACCGCCCATCATTTCAGGACGTTTATTTAGATCTTTTATATCCTTGTAACCATAGTAAAAAACCAGTGCCTCAAATATGAGCAGTGTGTTTACCAGATTAAATTCTATATGATTTCTTAGCACTAACCAGTGATATAAAAGGGCCAATGCTCCCGGGATGACAGCCTGCATCCAGGCGTAGCGGTCTTTTTTTATTGTTTTCTTAAAAAGACTCTCCTCCTGGTTTACATCTGCCGTTTGAGCCCCGGTGTGCTCTCCTGTATAAGATGAACCCATAGTCTGATGTGCGCGTCTTTTTATTGTGCGCCCGCAGCCAGGACATTTATCAGCATCATCAGGGACATCACTGCCACAATTTGTGCATACGCGCATTGGTTTTATCTTTATAATAGGTGTTCCACACTTAGGACAGGTGGTTGCATTATTATCTATATCAGCACCGCATTTAGGACATCTCATATCATAACCTCGTAAAATACAATTTTGATTTTTAAATCCTCAGATTTATTGCTCAATATAATTAAGCTTATTTATTATACACTTTGTGTCAAGAAACACCTATAAAAATAAGCTGCTACTCAGAGAAATAATCTCAAAGTGTGACAGCTTATATATTAAAAAAGGCTGATGCACTTTACAGTGCACCAGCCTCATACAAATATTTTTTGCGCGTTTATAAGTAAATAAGATGTGTTAGATTATTTGTTATCTGCTGTTACAGCCTTAGCTGCTGTACGTCCAGAAACGATGATCTCAGTGATAGCGTTACCGCCGAGACGGTTACCACCGTGGATGCCACCAGTAACCTCTCCTGCTGCGTAAAGACCCTCGATAGCCTTGCCATCCTGGTTGAGTACGTGACGATCAACGTCTACACATACACCACCCATTGTATGGTGTGTTGATGGAGCAAGAAGACGAACACGGAGTTTAGCATCATCAAGGTTGTATGTATCCTCCTTGTACGATCCGTCAGCGTTCTTTTCTGCATCTCCGATAAGAGCAGAGAACTGCTTCTTGTCAACATCCTTAGGCTGTGTTCCTGACATGATAGCCTTATCGTAATCCTCAATAGTGGCCTTTACAGCCTCAGCATCAGTCTCAACACCGAGCTCCTTAAAGAGATCAGCGAGCTCACCAACAGTTCTTACATACTGTCTGCCCTCTACGTCCTCATCCTTATATGGATATGGTCCTGGGATAGGAACTGCAGCATTGGCAATCTCGATAAATACACCCTTGTGACCCTTCCACTCAATGCCGTTTTTGAACTCAGCAAGTGAAAGAACGTCACGCTCAGATGTCTCATCTACGAAGCGGTTGCCGTTTGTAGGATTGATATATACAGCATAGTCTCCACCACCGAAGGCAAGATCTCCATCGTCTACCCAAGAGATAGGCATGAGCTGTGTATAACCCTCACCTGTTGTAGCAGCACCAGCAGCCTCTGCCATAGTGATACCATCGCCCTGAAGAGATGAACGGTTAGTTGTCTCAAGCTTATCATTGAGATACTCACTTGACCAGTACTCGTTATCCTCGATAACCTTTGAAATGTTGGCAGCAAAACCACCAGTTGCAAGGATGACACCCTTTGTAGCATGAGCAGTAACCTCTGTGCCATCGTACATTGTACCCTTAACACCAGTTACACGACCATCCTCTACAATGAGCTCCTCAGCTGTTGTACGAGTCATGATCTTGTTGGCCTCGTTAGCGTTGAGGAAAGATGTCATAGGAGCTACAAAATATGTACCCCATCTGCCTGCGTACTCCTCTGTTTCACCATCGCCATTTGTATCAACATTAGCGCCGATGAACTGGTTCTCTCTGTACCAAAGAGCACCGATAAGAGTTGGCTGTGTATCCTCAACAAATGTTGAGCCCATAGACTCGAGCCATGGCTTGATATCCTGTCCATCCTGGATGAACTGAGATACGAGATCTACATCACCATAGATCCATGACTTCTTGTCAGCACTCTGACGGAGACCGCCATAGTATGTCTGGAAGATGTGGAGGTTTACAGTTGAGAAAAGAGTAAGATCAGACTCTGGTGTGCCTGCATCAAGCTTTGGCTGTGCCCAGTCGAGATACTCCTGGATCTCCTTTTTGAGGGCCTTGAGAGTAGGCAGATAGTCTGCAACTACACCATGCTTTGAGAGCTCCTTGATATCACCTGCTACATACTCGTTTGAGTTGTAGTAATCAGAATCAAATTCATCCTCTGACCAGTTAAGGATGGTCTTTAACTCATCTATACATCCCTGAACTGACTTAACCTTGTTGTACTCATTTCCATCAAATCCAACGCCTGTTGTAGCATCTGGATCATCCTTGTCCCATACGAGGTAAGGCATAACTGACTGATACTGACCACCAGATACCAATGTGTTACCACCAATCTCAGCGTTCTTTTCAATGAGGAGTACTGTATTGCCGTCCTGAGCAGCCTGAGCAGCAGCAGAGATACCAGCTCCACCACCACCAACTACTACAACGTCATAAGTCTCATCGATAGCATCCTGAGCCTTGGTCTCTACAGTGTTAGAGGTAAATGCATCCTTGTTTGTAACACCTGCCTGATCAGCAGCGTCGTTAACGGCCTCCTTGAGAGCTCTTGTTGAGAATGTAGCTCCGGAAACACCATCAACACCTGTTCCGTTGGCCTCAAGCATCTCAGGTACGAGGATATCAAATGCGATGTCACCTACGTGAGCAGTCTCCTTGGAATCCTTGACCTCGATGTTTGTGATCTTTTTGTCATCAAATGTTACATCAACAGAAACCTCGCCGTTGTAACCTGTGCCTGTGCCTGTGTAAGTACCAGCTGTGAATGCAAGCTCTGCATCATTAGCGGCAGCAGCCTCACCTGTCTTGGCAGCCTCGATAGCTGCAGCAGCTGCGGCCTTTACGGCGTCTGATGTAACAGTAGCACCTGATACACCATCGATATCTGCAGACTGAGCAGCCTTGATCTGAGATGTGAGCTCCTCAAGAGCAGCGCCACCTACAGTAGGTGTCTCATCCTTGCCCTCGATTGTTACGTCTGTGATCTCTGCATCAGTTGTTGTGATGGTAACAGTAACTTTACCGCCGAAGCCCTGCTCTGAGCCAGAATATGTACCGGCAACAAATCCTCCTGCAGCGGCTGCCTCAGTAGCAGCTTCTGTAGCAGCGGCTGTTGTAGCAGCAGCTGTTGTCTCTGCAGGCTTCTGTGTGGAGCAAGCTGTCATTGATGCGACAAGACCTACGGCCATTGCACCCTTAAGAAATTTTTTCATTTTGCCTCCTAATAAATATGCGTAAAAATACTATTTAATTTAATCATATTTAACAATAAAGTACAATTTGAAAGCGGTTCCATACTGTATAAAAATTAATGAATGACACATAAATCACATTTTATTGGATAAAAAAAAGGACTTATTATACAAATAACAAGTCCTGAATTTATAAATATGTACAATAATGAAATAGACAGAAGCATTCATGTCATATTGATGGTTTTTGTTGCATTGTATTGCATATCTTTGCAGCTTCAACTTTAGCTATAAAAAAATGCATGTGTAAGAATCAGTCTATACATGCATTATATAAATCACTGTACTACTATGATGAGTCCGTGAGGCAGACAGGTGATAGGAAAATCATAGTCTGAACCGGTGAGTTTACCGATTGAAACGCAGACCTGATTCTGGCAGTTGGACTCCACCACACTTACGGCATTGTCTTTAACCAGCACCAGATTTATGTGATGTCTTGTTTCCAATGCCTCATCTCCCATAGATGCAAGTGTGGTATCCATAGACACCTCTGTGACCTCACCATCCTTTATCATGTACATGGCATCTTTTCCGAGAGGTGCTCTGAATATCTCACGATCAACATACTGTACCACAACTTCAAGCTTTGGCTGAGCTGTGTAGTGAATATATGTGATGATACCAAAGCTGATGATTATGACAGCCAGGATGATACCTAAAAGGACGAAGTTTCTATTAGGACCTTTCTTTACTGGCTTGGAGCCATCGATTTTTGTTTCAGTTGAACTGATACCCATTGCACCTGTGGGATCATGAGATGCGGTGATGTCTTTGGCTCCTGTGTCAGCTCCAGAAGTCGCTATATTGTTTATATCTGTATTATTTTCAGTATTTTCCTGCATAATAAAAGCTCCTTATTAATGATACGCATCATCTTATCACAATATCCTGCACCAGCATAATATACTTTCTATTTTGGACAGGAAAAAACGGCCATAATAGAGTAGACTCGGAAAGCCCTATACAGCCCTCGTCATATCTCTTACGTATGTCATTTACACATTGCCAGGCACCCTCCACAGGGCTCTCAACATCATACTCTGATGCCATAATAACTCTCTCTCGTGAGGATCTGATGATTGCCTCGTTTAGCATAGGTACTATCCTGTCATCAAGCTCCTTTATATGATCGTGCAGAGGCTCAGGATCCACAGTATGTCCACCAAGTATCTGCTCAGATACATTGCCCGCAAGTATATGCCAGCTATAGGACAATATTGACCATAGTTGACTGTGCAGACCAGCCGCAACTACTGTGTCATAGCTGTCAGGCTTTAATATATTGCTGAAATCACTGACACTCTTGTATAACCTGTCCTCTACTGACCTGAACTCCATGAGAGATCTGTCGATAAAACTGCTCTCTGTAATATCTCTTCCACACTCAACGAGATACATATAAAGCCTGTTGAAAAATCTCTCCGTTATGTCCTGAGTCAGTCCGGTAAGACTAAGTGTAGTTAGGTTTATCTTAGGCGAATGTCTAAGACCATAACGCTCCAGTGCATCCTGCATACTATCTATATCTACATCCATGAGCTCTATATGACTATACACATCATGAAGACGTGACAGATCTATATCATTGCATGGGCCAGCCCCAAGTACCGCAATGGAACGAGCTATAGTACCTGTTCCACGGGCTCCATGAACATAGCTTTCCTCACTGGTTTTATGCGAGTGAACTATGCCATCTTTTTGAATGTAACTAGTGTCTTTATTATCTAAATCAAGGTCCTTTATAACTATATCTGTCAGAGCCTCTCTGTAGGTGCTCCAGTTATCATACGCATCAGGGATGCGAAATTCATTTTTTATACTTTCAAAAATACTCATTGGTACATCTTAGCTAAAATGTGTTGTGATGTCAAAAAAGAGGCCGTACACAATTAAGTGCACGACCTCACTTTGTCTGATAATAAGATGATGTAATGGGGGTGCATCAGGCTTGTTATGCTCCTTTTACATTCTCTTTATTAACTCTTTTTCAACATATGATTCTGCTCGTAATCCTTGAGAGCTTTTACGGCCTCGTTGGACATTGGAATGAGAGCTATCATATTAAAGATGGTCATAAGACCGATACCTACGTCACCAAGATCCCATACAAAGGTGTAGGCAGCCAGGCATCCGATAAACAGATTGGCCAGAGCAACAGCCTTGTATATAGTCTGTGATGTCCAGTTGTCGCCAAAGATGTAGGCCACATTGGAGCGGGCATAAAAAAGTATGCCCAGGAAAGTCGAGAAGCAGAAAAGCCATAAGGTAACTGCTATAAAGATGACACCAGCATTACCAAAATGGTATCTCATGGCCTCCTGCAGGAGATCCATACCGCTGAGACCACTCATCATCTCCTCTGGTGCCAGAAGCATAACAAAGGCAGTACAGCTACAGATGATTATTGTATCGATAAAAACCCCAAGTGACTGCAAAAGTCCGGATTTTACAGGATGATCAACATCGGCGCTTGCTGCGGCACAAGGTGCTGAGCCGGAGCCTGCCTCATTGGAGAAAAGACCTCTCTTGACACCATTCATAAGTACGGAACCAAATCCACCTGCCAATGCCTGACGCATGCCAAATGCCTCAGAGAAAATACGTGAGAAAACAGATGGCAGAGCTGTGAAATTATTGATGATAACAAACAGTGTCAGAAAGATGTAAAAACCAGCCATTATAGGCACAATGATATTAAGTACCTTTACAGTTACGTTTTTCTTTAAAACAATATATGCACCTGGGATACACATGATTATAGCTGTGGCCAGAGGTGGTACGCTGAATGCATTATCGAGAGCAGAGGAAACTGAGTTACCGATTACCTGACTGATACCGCACCAGCACAAAAGACCAGATAAAGCAAACAGTATAGCAACGATACTCTTTTTCTTTTTACCAGCCAGCATATGGTGAATGTAGTAGGCCGGTCCTCCTCTGTATCCACCGTAAAGAGGATCCTTTTCCTTGTAAAGCTGAGCAAGTGTTGCCTCTATAAAGGCCGTGGCTGAGCCTATGATAGCAGCGAGCCACATCCAGAAAATGGCACCTGCACCACCAGCAGACACGGCTGCGACTACACCAACGAGATTGCCCATACCGACACGTGTTGCTGTAGATACTATAAGGGCCTCAATACCAGATACACTACTCTTATTACCATCATCTACGTGTTTTTCCATGGCTACACGGAGCATCTCTGGAAACATGCGGATAGGCATAAATCTGGTGATGAACATACAGAAAATGCCAGCCGGGATGAGTAAGATAACCAGCAAAGATAGACCAAGGGAGGAACCACCCGGAAGAGGTATTGTTATAAGATCTCCCCAAAGAAAATTATAGATCATTTGAAATAACTGCATTTTATAAAAACCATTCCTCTTTGTTATTAACCTCTAGCATTATACTCTTTTGCTTTAGAAATGCAAAGTGCAACAGTGTAAAGCGTGTGAGTAACGCATGAAAAGGAATTAATGCTTACAATAAAACAGATTAATAGAAAGTCTTATAAAAAATGAGATGGCATTTAATAATTAGTTTTGGTAAAAAAATCGGGCGTATCATACGCCCGAGGTAGTTATTACTTTGTGTACAAAGTGTATATTTAATTGATATATCCTACAACACTTCCATCAGCTCGTGTTCGTATAAAAAATGCAGTTGGAATGTTGTTTCCCGTCCTGAATCAAACCTGATGGTCACTGTATGGGCATCAATTGCTGTGATCGTACCGTTACCAGATTTTTTGTGTTTTACTCTGATGCCATTAGTTAGCTCCGACAGGAAATCAGCATAATCCCTTCCTGAAGGTAATCTGGTTACAGATGAGGATTTTTGCTTTTGATACATTAGAGGTGTTGAGATGGTATATCTCAGCCTGGAACTGTCCATATCACCATATCTCCCATTGTATCCTTTAGCTCCATTTTTTATAAAACTGCCTGCACCTGAACCGGACAACTGTCCTGCACCAGACCATGAGAGGCCACTCCCGGCTCCCTGACTATATCTGCCACCTCCGGTACCTCCACTGACATTTCCCATATGCTTATAGCCTCTGTCCAAAAGTTCATTAAGGAATGTCATATCTTCATTTTTGTATTCAAAAATATAAAGGTCATTTTTGGCTCTGGTAATACCTACATAAAAGAGCCTGCGCTCCTCCTCAAACACCTCCAGCTCTCGCAAGTCATCTCCACTGGCAGCACGCTTTATTGCATCACTCTTCCACGCAATATCAGGAACCTCCTGAGGAAACACACCATCTATAGCATCGATGAGATAAACAGTATCATACTCAAGACCCTTACTGCTGTGGATAGTAGACAGTATAAAATCAGAGTCCTGATCACTGTGCTTACTGCGGAGAGTTTCCTGCAGTTCCTTAAGTCTCTCAAGGAGAGATACAGGACTCGCCTCCTGATAGGACAGACTCCTTAAGATCATGATCTTACTTTCACTGATCTTCTGACGTTCCAGATAATTGTTGTAACCCATCTGAGATGTAATACGACCTATGGCCTGATCAGCTGTATCCTGGAGGAGATTTTTAAGATGGACTCTCATATCCATAAGGCTGGACTCTGTGCCCTTAGGGAGTTTACAGTATCTGAGGGCCGCATCTATGATCGGTAGCTTTCGTGCCCTGCTCTCCTCACAGGCCTGAAGTGCGAGGGGCTTGGAAAGGTAAGTCTTTAATTTATAGTAGATAAGCAGGAACAGCTCGTCATCATAGGGATCCTGTGCAAAACGTATGATATTGGAAATATCCGTTATGGTCCTGTGGGTAAAAAATGTGAGGTCCATGTTTTTGATACGATAGGGTACATTATTACGCTCAAGTAGGTCCACCAGGGGCAGTACGCTCTCATTGTCCCTGTATAGTACAGCCGTCTCACGCTTACAGTCCGCTGCAACCTTGAGCAGATAACTATACTCAGCATTCCTGCTCTTTAGACTAATAGTGCGAATGTCTCCGCCGGAAGCTCGTCTTGTAAACATAGTCTTTTCATGCCGCAGTACATTTTGACTGATAAAATGCTGAGCACGGTCAACAATCGGTTTTCTGGAACGGAAGTTCTCCTCCATGAGAAGTACTGTAGCACCCTTATGGTCGCGCTCAAAGTTTAGGAGGGCCTCAGGATATGCTGCGCGGAAACCGTATATACTCTGATCCTCATCTCCAACCATAAAAACATTACCATCGACACCAGACAGTAAACTGATGATCGTGTGCTGGATTTTAGAGGTGTCCTGCGCCTCGTCTACACAGATGTATCTGTACTTATTTCTGAAAAATGTAAGTGTCTCAGGGCTGCGTCTCAGTATCATAAGTGCATATACCATCTGATCGTCAAAATCCATGAGACCTCGACCACGCATCTCCTCCTGATATAAACGATATATCTCAGATATCTTTATGTCTGAGTCGTCATCAAGATGCTTTATCTCCTTGTCACTAAGCATCATGTTTTTTATATATGTAATAAGTGTCCTTACTGTCTTTAGGTCACTCTCTGTTGCATAGTCATGCTCCACCTTTTGGTAGATACGTCCCAGCATCTCTGCTGTCTCCTTATCATCTGTTACCAGATTGAAAGCATGTTTACCTATCTGACGACCATAATAGTTGATGATACGTGCACAAACACCATTGATAGTGCGGAACTCCAGTTTATCAGCATGATCACTGCCAAAGAGGCTGGCAAATCTCTCTGCCATATCTCTGGTGGCCGCCACAGTATAGGTAAGTGTAAGTATGTGCTCAGGAGGGATGTGTCTGACATAGATCATGTAACCGAGTCTTGATACCAGCACCGTAGTCTTGCCGGATCCTGGCACAGCAAGGAGCAGCACCGCCCCGTCTATAGATGTTACGGCACTACGTTGCTGCTCAGTCAGTCGTATATTATGTTCCATTAGATAGTCATAAAAATTCATAGGTAGAAATATATCATACTCGTGATGTCATCTACAAGTATTTGATTACTGCTACTATAGGGGAGTTTTCTCTATACTATTATGTGAGTGTTAAAAGTATTTGCCACTCACACATGATGCCTCAAGCTTATTAATTTATCTTTTTAGACGAAGTAAATTTATAGGACTTTATGCAAATTTATAAGAGGTGACGCAGGATGAACATGAACAAGACATTTAAGACGAGATTTGTGATTATTGCAATGATATTCTGTTTTGTATTTTCCATGACCAGCTGTAAAAAGAAACCTGAGTACGCTACACTTAAGGAAGAGCTTACGGCTATTATGGCTGACAGGATCAGTCATCCTCTTATGATGAGGATTGATGATACAACTGGAGCTTCATATGTGTATATAGATGATACATTATGTATTATGTATCAACCTAGTCACAGAAAAAAGATCATTACAGTTTGTCAAAAGATAAATAATGAATGGATAGCATCAGGATATCTTATGAAGGTCACAGAAGATGATTATAATCCATATACACCAAAGTATGCCGTTGATTCTAATGCAGCCAAGGCAGACTATGTTGATCCATTTGTTAATTTTGAAGTGATTTCTGAGGACAAAGAAACACGAAATATGGATATTTCGGTAATATTTGCTGAGGAACACGAGGAGTGGGTTGCTAATCTGGAAAATGAAAGCTTTGTGGCATTTGAAAGAAAGATAGTTCCTACAAATATTTACATGTATGATAGTTCCTATAAGGAATATGAGGTAGTATTTGATGCTCTCGTTGACGAGGTAAATGCTGCTAATGAGAGTCTTGGTAATGTCATGATAAAGCGCTGGGAAAAGAATTTTGGCAAGAAGAAAAAATAATCCAGAACAAAATGATGGACCTAAAAAATTAATTTAATTGTATTGGAGGCAGAAATGTCACATAGATTAGGACTGATAGCTTTGGAATCAGCTATAAATTCCGGACTCAAGGTAGATAAGATACTTAAGGAGTGGAGAGGCAATAGCTCTCTCATTGAGTGTTCCTGCCCTTGATTTAATAGAGGAGAGGGTAAGGCCATGATAATGGATTCTGTACGTGACAAGGATATTTATATTATGGTCGACATATGTAACAATACGCAACATATAGAGGCTGATTTTTTGTGTTGACATATTGTATAAAAATACGTACAATATAAACAAGTTAAAGAGATGTAGCGAGTGCTTTACAGATCTTAGACGATTCGTGATAAAGAAAGAACATTAGATGAAATGGCGTGCGCTTCATGGATTCGAGGTTCTTTTTTTTATATTATTTTTTAAAGGAGAGACTTATGCAGAAAACAGCAGTTATCGGAGTAGGCAATATGGGGAGCAAATATGCATCTCTCATTTGGGATAAAAAAATCCACGGGCTGGAACTGGCTGCTCTTACGAGACTCAGATCTCCATATAGGGAGATGTTTCAAGGGGCCATAGATTCTGGAATACCTGTTTTTGAGTCGGCAGATGATATTTTTGCAGCCATTGATGGAGGCAATTTAAAGCTTGATGCCATAGTGATCGCCACTCCACATTATGCCCATGAAGATATAGCGGTCAATGCATTCAAACGTAACATAAATGTCCTTACTGATAAACCTTTGGGAGTTTATAGCAAGCAGGGACGTATCATGGACAAGGCTGCAACAGTACATGATCAGATCTTTTCTGTTGTTTTTAATCAGAGGACATCACCTATTTATATTGAGTTAAAAAAGATAATAGATAGTGGAAAGTACGGCGCTATTAAAAGATTTAACTGGATTGTCACAGACTGGTACAGACCAGAAAAGTACTACTCTTCCAGCTCATGGCATGCTACATGGCTCACAGATGGAGGTGGAGTTTTGCTCAATCAGGCTCCTCATAATCTGGATCTTATCCAGTGGATTTTTGGAATGCCTGTTAAAGTTCAGGGCTTTTGTAAGGAAGGACATTTCCATAATATTGAGGTTGAGGATGATGTAACAGCTTACTTTGAGTGGGCTAATGGAGCTACCGGAACATTTATAACCTCTACAGGTGAGGCACCTGGTACCAATAGGATGGAGATTTCTCTGGAGGAAGCAACTATTATTTGCGAGAATAATAAAATACGTATCGGAGAGACATTTCCAGAAATGCAGCTCAAGGAGCCAGAATATCGTAATACCTCAGATGACTATTTCAGAAAGATCCATGGCACATGGAGTGAGCTCAGCTTTGATGATGAGCCTGAGCCATATAGAAAGGTACTCCAGGGATTTTCAGATGCATGTAACGACAAAGGCTGCAGTATAGCAGAGGGCCGTGATGGTCGCAAGAGTCTCATATTATCAAACGCTATATATCTTTCCTCCTGGAAAAAAATGATGGTTGACATTCCTGATCTTGATTCTGATGAGGAACTAAATTTTGAAGAGCATTTTGAAAATTCATTACATGAAAAGTTTGACTGATAATGTGTTACATGAGATGTGGTTTGAACAAAGAGGGTGACCAATTGGTCACTCTCTTACTTTTATTGTGGTTAAGTCAATTTGGCTATATCAGAGTTTTTCCTCCTCTAATATCCACTCTTTTTTTAGCATCCAGACAGCCCCTTGAGTATAGGTATCCTCCAGATTATCTTTTCCTAACAATCTCTTCCAGCTCTTTGAAATCTTGTTTTTGAGTAAGGGATAAAATGGCTTTTCGAATACATCAGATGGATTTGTTACACCCTGGAGTGACATTTCTTTTTCGAATGCTTCAATCTCTCCTTCAGTGCCCAGTAGTGACAGGTTAAGTATTTTTGACCAATCTCGATGGTCAAAGCATATTACTGCATCTTCAGGTATTTTAAGCTTGATCAAGGTGCTTCCAGTACTTTTAAAGGGCCATTTAGGATCCTTATATATCCAAACTGGTGATTCTGCCTCATCAGGTTTAGGAATAGATTTTGACATCTCACGAGTTAAAAAATCATAGGCTGTCATGAATATCCATGCAGTGTCGCCATACTTCTCTTTTATATAACGTTTTTTTACATAATATATGCCATCTCTATACAGAGTTTCCATAACAATAGGACTTTGGACAGTCCAGAAAATTTCTGTATCATTGTGAATGTACATACGTTTCCACCTCTTCACTAAAGACTTTATTATGTGTATCAATCTATAAAATTTACAATATCCTTAATCAGATGGATAATTACGAACCTCCTTTACCCAATCTTTATGTATCTCCCAGGTAGTGGCGACCAGTCCACTGGTCATATCATGTGGAGCCAAGGTAAAAACACGCTTCCAACTATTCAGGAGCTTACGCTTAAGTAAAGGATAAAAATTACCTTTGTCAGTCAGCAGTAACTCATCGTCACTTGCGAGACCGTTACGTTTTAGCTCATTTACATGAGCCTCTTCATCATCCTCATCTAACGGTATATACCAGTAGTTAACCACATAACTCCAGGCATCATTGTTACATAATAGATATTCTGATTCAGGGACCTCCACTTTAAGTATGATACTGCCCTCCACAGGTTGTAACATCAGATCTTCAGATACGCTGAACCATATAGGATATTGAGCCTCTTTTGGAATATCGATATAATTGGATGCTTCTTTGGTGAACCACTCATAGAGCTTTAGGTAGAAGTCACTTATAGTATCATTTTTTTGTCGGATGTGCTCATTTTTCACATGATAGACACCATCTTTACATAACGTATCCCATACTGCAGGTGACTGTCTCGTAAATAAAGTGCGAGGACCTACGCCTTTGAGTTTAGTCAGATCACTCATAATACCCCCCAAAAGTCACTGAATATTTTGATTTATAAAGAATTACATATATTATGATGTGAGTGTCATAAGATCCCATAAGATCCCATAACATCCCGCGAAAGATACTCTACTAATGTACGGATAGTAGGGAATACTAGCTTAAATGTATATCATTTAAATTTTATCATCTGTTGTGCTGTGTCTACTGTCGCCTCAACTCCAAACGGGATGATACAGCGTGGCATTGCATGACCGATGTTGATGTTAAAAACTATGGGGAGGTCTGGTCTTTGGATGGTGCTCACTAAAAGCTCCTTATACTCAGAAGCGTAGACATCATCCATTGGTTTTCCGCATATGACACCAGAAACTACATCAAAAACCCCCATATCTTTAAGATAAGAGAGTGCCTGTTTGTATTTTTCAGGAGACGGTTGCTCCTCGCAGGACTCAAGTAGGAGTATCTTACCCTTCCAGTCATCTTTTTCCGGGAATATACTGTACTTTTTGCAAATCATCGGGGTATCACTGTGACGTTCACCGTTGAACATGTCGTAGATAATGTCTATGCATCCGCCCAGTATTTTACCGGAGAAAACAGATGGACCCTGCAGGAGTTCAAACCCATAGTCAGGTATACCATCTATAGGTACACCAAGCTGAGATTTATCAAAGATATTCCGGTCCCTGTACCAGACATCACTAGGAGTTATTTTGCTGATGGTGCCGGTGGTTATAAGCTCCTCAAAATATTTCTTTGTGTATGGCAGCATCTCAGGTCCAGGCTCACATATATCTGAAATAAATGTCTGACCGTAAAAGGTATTGAGCCCTGCTTTATGGAGCATAAAATGATTCATAGTTGTGTCAGAGAAACCAAGAAAAATTTTATGAGAGGCGGCAATCTCTTGCTTCGAGATAGTATCTTTTAACTCGTTGTTGTCAAACAAATATGGTATCAGACGATAAGTGTCGTCTCCTCCAAAGGCACAGAGAATCATATCAATCTCAGGATCACGAAAGGCAGTAAGGAGATCCTCTGCTCTTTTGTCAGGGTGAGCACTTATGTATTCGGATCCCATGAGTGCATGAGGCATGAACTTTACTTTAACACCAAACTCGTGGAGTCTCTTTAGTCCTATGTCAGTTAAATATTTATAGTCGCTGTCTCCAGCTAAACCACTGGATAAACTCACTATACCAATGTTTTGGACTCGTCTATTACTCATTTTATAATAGCTCTCTTTCCTTATTTTTAATTTGATATATTATGCTTTGGTTAGTGTTCTTGTTGATTAATCCCTTTCATATACTCTATAAAATTATCTGGTGGCAATGGTTTGGAGAAGAAATATCCCTGCTCGTAGTCGCAACCAAGTATCTTCATCTTTTCCATCATTTCCTTTGTCTCGATACCCTCTACAACGATGGCGATATCTGCGTGCTTGAAGAGTTTTAAAAGATCAGGCAGGAAATCAGCTTTACCGTTAAAGTATGATCTTGTAAAAGTCATATCTATTTTAACAACATGAATAGGGAAATTCATAAGACTAGTCAGGTTGGCTGCACCTGTGCCAAAATCATCAAGGGACAACTCTGCTCCCTTTGCCCTAAGACCGGCTATTGTAAATTGAATTGCCTCATAATCTTCTATCATGGACTCTGTGATCTCAAAGTCAAACATATCCATAGAGATACCATGCTGTGCTGCTATCGCGGAAAGAGTTTTAACAAGACTTGGATTGATACACTGGATAGGTGATAGATTTACATTGATAAAATGGATGCCAAGTTTTTCTGCATCTACAGACTCAAGGAAACTACAAACCTTTTCAAATATTTGTTTGCCTATTTCAATGATATCTCCGTTTTTCTCAGCTATCTTTATGAACTCAATGGGTGAAATAAAGCCAAGATTATCATCATAAAGTCTCGCCAAAGCCTCTGCCCCCATGACCTTTTTGTGTTTAACTGAGTATATAGGCTGGAAATACACTTCGAATTTATGCTCAGTAATGGCTGATTTTATAGCTTTTTCAATTTCTTTTTGATTCTTTACACCCTCCAGCATTTCAAGTGAGAAGGTGTAATTGCCCTTTCTGTTTTCATTGGCAGCATTGGTAAGACCATATCTTGCTATGTCACTTACTATTATACTGTTTCCGTGTATGATGGCATCAGGTAGCAGCATCATAGATACCTGTAAAGGAATGTTTCTCTCGCTGCTGTTTCTGAAAATATCATAGTGGGTTTTCCAACTGTTAATTATATCTTCCTCGGATTGCTTTATACGTCCTTTTGATAAGATTATGAAGTTACCATTACGAATATAGAAAAGGTAATAGTTAGGGAAATTTTGTTTTAAATAGGGTCAATCATTTTTCTTGTGGGATTGGCCATGCCACACTATAGGTTGCTAATACCGTCCGCCAGCCTTGACATGAACCTCAGGCAATGCTTCAGGGTTATCACCCCGACGGCGACGAACTCA